>MDSW01164697.1_pt1 | contig 18907 bp, 17 predicted proteins | sample 811171 | NCBI WGS metagenome assembly MDSW01 (sample SAMN05326641, study PRJNA326480) | marine metagenome | isolation source: seawater | place: Atlantic Ocean: North West | collected 2012 | reverse complement strand
AGATATCGAAATAGTTTTTGATAGAAATGTTGCGACAAAAAAAATTAAACCAAATATATTTACCTCACAGTATATCATCAATTCTCAAGAGGAATTATCGTATAAAGTAGAGAGAAATTGTTATTATTACCCTCACCAAATTGCAAATGCACTCAACAAATTTGGTGTACTAACTGAAAATCCGTTCGTAATGGGTTCTGGTAAGAGCGACATTCTATGTATTGACTGTGAATATAACAAAGATTTATACATAAGTCGTGGTCTTGATGCTAGAAAGATAAGAGTTATAGGAGGCGGTTTTTTTGATTACATTTACAAATCTTTTTTAGAAAGAGAGAGTGTCAAAGAAAATATACTTGAAAAATATCAACTTGACAATGAAAGTGAAATAGTAATTATTGCTCTACCTCAATTTGTTGAACATAACGAATTGCCATGGAGGGAACATTGGGAAGAGATACATTTTCTATTGAAAACCTTGGATGAACTAAATAAAAATATTTTAATCTCACTTCATCCTAGAATGGACAAAAAAAATTATACTTTTCTAGAGCATCAATATGATGTCAAAATTTTGAATGAAAGATTAGCAGATGTCTTACCAATAGCAGATTTGTTCGTAGCAACATACTCTGGTACCGTTATGTGGGCTGCATTTTGTGGTGTAAAATCTGTGGTAGTTGATTTTTACGATTTTAATTATACTATGTTTGATTTTCTTGATTCTGTACAAATAGTTGAAATGAAAGAAAATTTTAAGAGAACACTAGTATCCACACTAAGAAGTGATGTTGACTTTTCTAGAGATTGGAAGAGTTTGTCTAGAGACGATGTATTTGATGGAAAAGTCATTAAAAGATACATTGAACTGATACATAATATTTGAGATTAACTCTATAGATATTGGTCGATAAGATGAATGATAATAAAGAATATACGAGACTCTGGACGGACAGTAATTTTGATATAGAAGAGATTAAGAAATATAACTCAAAATGGTACACAAAATTTGAGAAAAATATCAAGCACCGACAGCAACTTAATTTGATAAAAAAATATCTGAAGCCTGATATGAAGTGGTTAGATGCACCGATTGGAAGCGGTAGATTAATGGATAATATTGAACATCCTATAGAAAATTGTTTTGGCTTGGATTTATCTAGCGGTTTTATTAAATATAATCAATCAAAGGGCATTGATTGTTTCCAAAGTGATTTATTCAATCTAAATTTAAATAAAAAATTTGATTTTCTTACTGGATTACATACAATCTTTGCATTTGTGAATTTCAAGGAGATTCTTACAAATTATCTTAAGCTATTAAATAAGGGAGGATACTTAATCATAGATGTTGTCAATCTTCATATGTATGATGACTTCTCTATGGCTAAAAGAGATGATCATCTAGTTCAAGTGAATGGTATGAAGCCAGAAGAGATTTATACTTTTTTTAAGAGTAATAATTGTGAAGTTTGCGAAATTATTAATCATGATTTTTTCGACAGCGAAAAAATGATATATTGGAGGAAAAGCGGTAACGCAATTAATAGAAAAATTAAAAGTTTAGTATGGAGATTTTTAAATGTGATATATTTCAAACTTTATCTTTTCAAGTTATTTGATTTATTACAAAATAAAAAAAGGATTAATTCTTATAGTAAATTCCTAGTAGTTGTTAGAAAAAACTGATGTCAACAACTTATCATAATTAAGTATTAATCTTTCTAATATGTTAAAATTCTCGATAAGTTAGTAAATTTACCCTCTAGGCAGATGCAAAAGACATACATAATAGCGGAGATTGGCAACACCCATGAGGGTAGCTTAGGACTAGCAAAAAACTTTATCAAATCAGCAGCTGAATGTGGTGTTGATGCTGTAAAATTCCAAACACATATTTTTGAAGCTGAGAGTCTAAAAACTGCACCTAATCCATCATATTTTACAGATGAAACAAGAAAAGAATATTTCGAAAGGACTGCGTTCACACAAGGACAATGGATAGAACTTAAAAGATTTGCAGAAAAGGACTTAAAGATTGATTTCTTTAGCTCTCCATTTTCTCTCGAAGCGGTCGATCTTCTGGAGAGTGTTGGAATGAAAATTTACAAAATACCCTCTGGTGAAGTAAATAATATCCCACTACTGGAGAAGATTGCAAAGACTGGTAAAAAGGTATTGCTATCAACTGGCATGAGCAGTTGGGATGAACTAGATTTAGCTGTTGAAACATTGAAATCAAATGGATGTAAGGATTTGACTCTCCTTCAGTGTACTTCTGAGTATCCATGTCCAACTGAGGAATCCGGATTAAATGTGCTTGATGAATTAAAAGCAAGATACAGCAAAATATCTATAGGTTACAGTGATCACACAATGGGTTTAGCAGTTCCTCTTGCAGCGGTAAGCAAGGGGGCGGTAGTACTAGAAAAACATTTTACACTCTCTCAAAAGATGTATGGCAGTGATGCAAGACATTCAACTGAGCCAGAGGATTTCAAAAGACTAGTAGATGAGGTAAGACAAACAGAAATAGCATTAAGTTCTTCTATAGACAAAAATCAGAAAGTTAAATCACTTAAAAACATGAAAATGACTTTTGAAAAATCAATCGTTGCATCTAAATCAATAAATGAATCTAAAATGCTTGAATTCGAGGATTTAGCTTTTAAGAAGCCAGGAGATGGAATCCCGGCTAAAGATTACCAAAAACTTTTAGGAAAAAAGATGAGAAAAAGTGTAAAAAAAGATCATAAATTTAATTTAAGTGATTTTGAGTAATGGAAATATGGTCATCAAATAAATAAAAGAATAATATGAAAAAGATATGTGTATTTATAGGTAGTCGAGCCAACTATAGTAGCATTAAATCAGTAATGCAGGCTATAAAGGCACATTCAAAACTACATCTCCAGGTGTTGTTAGGCGCATCTGCTGTACTTGATAGATTTGGAAAAGTTGAAGATTTAATTAGAGAAGATGGTTTTGAACCAGATTTTTTATTTCATAATATTATCGAGGGTGAGAATCCTACGACTATGGCAAAGTCAACAGGACTGGGACTTATAGATGCTTCCGTTACACTTAATAATCTTAAGCCTGACATGATTGTCATAGTTGGAGATAGATTTGAGATGATGTCAGTAACTCTTGCAGCTGCTTATATGAATATAAGAATTGTTCATACAATGGGTGGCGAAGTTACTGGAACTATAGATGAATCTATTCGCCATGCCATAACTAAATTTGCACATATTCATTTTCCCTCTAATGAAGACTCTAGGCAGAGAATTATCAAAATGGGCGAGAATGAGAAATATGTTTTTAACGTTGGTTGTCCTAGAATTGATCTAGTAGCTGATGAGCTTAAAAACGACAGTCATGAAATTTTAAAAGATTTGTTTGAATCTTACACTGGCGTTGGTACTAGTTTTGATTTGTCTCAACCTTTTTTACTAGTATCTCAACATTCAGTTACTACAGAATATGGGAAAAGTAGAAATCAAATTGAAGAAACCTTAGAAGCTCTTGCGGAATTAAAAATTCCTACCATCATGTTGTGGCCTAATGCTGATGCTGGTGGAAATGATATAAGTAAAGGAATAAGAACATTCAGAGAAAAAAATAATCCAAGCTGGCTGTACTTGTTTAAGAACCTCCCGTCTAAAATATATGTTCATCTCATGAATACTACTAGTTGTCTAGTTGGTAACAGTAGCTCCGGTCTTAGGGAAGGAGCATTTATTGGGACACCAGTGGTGAATATAGGTACCAGACAAAATAAAAGGCTTAGAGCTAAAAATGTTACACAAGTAGATCATAATTCTCATCAGATAATAGAAGCAATAAAAGAACAAATGAAACATGGAAAATATGACAAAAGTGATATTTATGGAGATGGATTAGCTGGTGAAAAAATAGCAAAAATCCTTGTAGATTCTGAACCCAGTATTCAAAAGACTATAGAGTATTAATATGAAAATATTAGGAATCATCCCAGCGAGGGGTGGTAGCAAAGGCATACCTAAGAAGAATATTAAGCTTCTTAAAGGTAAACCCTTGATAGCTTATACAATCGAAACGGCTTTAGCTTCGAAACTTGATAGGGTTATTGTTTCAACTGAGGATTTAGTGATAGCTGATATCTCCAGGAAATATGGAGCAGAAGTTCATGCAAGACCAATTGAACTCGCATCAGATGAAACACCAACACTACCTGTCCTCAGAGATGTCGTAAAAAAATTAGATAGTAAGTATGATGCAGTCATGACACTTCAGCCAACATCACCTCTTCGGTCAAAAGATGATATCAATAATTCTATAAAAATCTTTAACTCTAACAATGAAGCCGATAGCCTAGTCAGTATGGTGACTGTACCGCATAACTACTGTGAAGAAAAACTGATGACTTTTGATGGAAAGTATTTGATTGGGAGTAGTGATGTAGCAAGAAGACAAAACAACAAACTAACTTATGCTAGAAATGGCGCTGCAATATATATCACTAGAATTGAGAAACTTGACGAATATATTTTCGGAGGTAATATTTTACCTTACTTTATGACTAAACTGAGCAGTATGGACATAGATGATATGGAAGATTGGGAAATCGTTGAGAAATTGATTTGAGTAAAAAAAATATATCTTTTTGGATTGAAGAGGGTTACGCACTTTATTCTAGTAGACCTGTTGTTAAAAAATATTATAAAAGAGGCTATAAAATTTGGATTTATACACACATAAATATAGAGGAGTTAGTTCGTGATTACTATTGTAATATTGAATTCGAAATTATAATAATTGATAAACAAAGCAACTTCTTTTTAAAAATAGTAAGCTATCTCTTTAGCATGCTATTTGTAGATAGAAACTTTTCATTAATGTATTGTAATGATTTAAATGATCATAAAAGTTTACTCTATAATTTAGTTAACAAATTCTTCCCATTTAAGATTAGTAATAAAAATATTAATAGATACTATTTTAACTGTATGAGAATATTCAATAGGTTTAGATTTAAGGGTGATTATGTCATAGCATTCACCTTCATACATCACCCATATCTATTTGCTAACAACAAGACGAAGATTATTTTAATAATGGAAAGCTGGGATCATATTGTAAAACGACCTCATTTAATTAATCCAAATTATTTTATGACTTGGAATAAAGATTTGGCTATTGACGCAAAAAGCTATCAAAATTATAGTCATATAAGTTACATACATCCACTAAAGTTAAGATACACCACAAAATATGATAATATGTCTGATGAGAAAATTCTCAAAAGCATATCTAATAAACGCTATTTAAATGATTTAAAAAGAATTAATGATAAGAGCGTAATTCTTTATCCAGTCTCGCATACGTCTATTGATAATTACAATATACATTTAGATCAATTGAAATTTATCAAAGCCTTAATTCCTTCACTTGAGAAAAATAATTATACTTTGTTCATTAAGCCTAAGCCTACCGGTCCTGAGGGTGATTATAACTGCTTACTGGGCTTGAAAAATATTATCATAGGTGAATATTCACCAAATTTAAATAAAGCTGATATGTTGATTGATGAGTTTCAGGCTTACAGATACTTATTATTAAAAAGTTGTAAGCTGGTTATAAATGTTTTGACTACTTTTGGTTTAGACGCTGCAATGGCTAACATACCTGTATTACAACTCAATGTATCACACAAGGACTTTGGATCATTTGCAAAATCTAAGGACAATCCACATATTGAAAAATATTTATTGAGAAGTAATCTTATCTCAGATTTTTCTAGCCAAGATGAGATAATTATTGATGAAATGTTGATACATAAGGGTAGAAAGTATAGCAAAATGCTTAAAAACTGGTGCTTGAACAACTCGGGGACATAAGATATGAATTGCAAGATATGTAACAGCAAAACAAAACATATTTTTAATGGATATATTTTAGATAAGTACGATATAAAATATCATATTTGTGAAAATTGTGGTTTCTTACAAACAGAGGATCCTTACTGGTTGGATGAATCTTATGCTCAATCTATTAATGTTTCAGATACAGGCTACATGCAACGAAATCTTTATTTATCTCAAAAACTAACAATTTTGCTAACTCTTTTTTTCAGAAAAGAAGCAAAGTTCCTTGATTATGCTGGAGGTTACGGAGTATTTACACGAATGATGCGTGATATAGGTTTTGATTTTTATTGGAGCGATAAGTATACGGAAAACTTTTTTGCTAGAGGGTTTGAACATAAAAATTTATTTAAGTATGAAGCAGTGACAACTTTTGAGAGCTTCGAACATTTTGTAAATCCCAAAAAAGAAATTGAAAATTTATTGGAACTTTCAAAAAATATTATACTATCAACAGAACTATTGCCTGACTCAATCCCCAATCCAGATAAGTGGAGCTACTTTGGTTTGGATCATGGACAACATATTTCCTTCTATAGTACAAAAACATTTGAATTCTTAGCAAATAAATACAAATTAAATTATGTAAATATTGGTAATTTACATCTGCTGACTGAAAAGAAAATATCTAAAGTCCAACTTAGAGTTTTATATCTGTCTAAACTCGGATTACATAAGCTATTGCAAAAAACACTCAAGGGGAAAACTCTGTCAGATCATATCAAGATGAAAAATAAATGATCTCAAGATTAAAAAATACTCTTAAATTATTTGTCTATTTTTTAATAGATCTGCTCGTCAAGCCGTCCAGGAAGATAAGCCCTAAATCCCTTTTACTCATTCGACTTGATGGAATAGGTGATTATATTCTTTTTAGAAATTTTATAGAATTACTCAAAAAAGATAAAAAATATAAAAACTATTCTTTAACTCTTCTTGGAAATATATCTTGGAAAAAATTGAGTGAAGGTCTCGATAATTCATATATCGACCATTTTATATGGATTGATAGGAATAAGTTCATGAAAAATGTAATTTACAGATATAACATCCTTAGAAAGTTAGCAGTAAAGGGATATGAGATACTTTTAAGTCCTGTCTATAGCAGAGAATACTATCTTGTTGACAATATTGTAAAGCTTTTAAATGCAAAGGTAAAAATAGGAAGCTCAGGCGATTGTACGAATATAGAAAAACAACAGAAAGATAAAAGTGATCTCTACTATGATATCCTCATACCCTCAAGCAATAATTTAATGTTTGAGTTTAATAGAAATAAAGAATTCTTTGAAGGCCTACTCAAAAAAAAAATAGACATAGTTAGGCCAACTATTAAACAGGTGAATCTGAGATTCAAAAATAAGTTACCAAAGAAATATGCCACTATTTTTATAGGGGCCAGTGATGATTATAAAAAATGGAGTATAGAAAAATTCATTAAAATTGCCAACTATATAAATAGTCAATACAATTACGATATAGTCTTGTGTAGTACCTCAGATGATTTAATGCAAGCTAGTGAGCTTGAGAAGAATTATAATGGTAAACTCATAAATCTGGTCGGGAAGACATCACTAATTGAACTTATAGCTATCCTTAATAAGGGTGAATTATTGCTATCTAATGAAACTTCAGCTCCTCATATAGCTGTTGCATTAGATAGGTTAAATATATTTGTTATATATAACGGAAATCACTTTGGCCGTTTCATCCCGTATCCAAGAGAAATTACTCAAAATTATCATCCAATATATCATCCTGAGATAGGTATCAATCTCGATGATTACAAAAAACAAAGCAATTATCCTGGATTCAAGAGTAATTTGTATATAGATGATATAAGTTTTAATATGGTCAAGGATAAAATTGATAGTATTTTGGGAAGTAAATATGCAAAGCATATAAAATAAAATATTTGATTACCTAAATTTGTATCTAATTAAAATTAAAAATTTAAATATTAAACCTCTATGACTAAGCAGATAAATACAAAAAAAATATATAGCACAACTCGTCATATGATTGAGGTTAGCCCCGATAGCATGATTGAATTTATGAACAAACATAATAGACACGAAGATACTTTCCAAAGTCTTGTGACTTTACCAGCATGTGATGGCAGAGTTGGGGATGGCGGACTGAGAATAAAGGGATATTTTAAAAAATCATATAGCGACAAACCATTGATATCAATTATTACAGTTGTCTTTAATGGCGTTAGCTATCTTCAAGAAACTATCGAGAGTGTTATAAATCAAGATTATGATAATGTTGAATATATCATTATTGACGGCGCAAGTACTGACGGGACGTTTGATATAATCAAAAAATATGATGATAAGATTGATTATTGGGTTAGTGAGCCTGACAATGGCATATATGATGCTATGAATAAAGGTATATCACTATGCGCTGGAGAAATAATAGGCATTATCAATGCAGACGATTATTATTCCAATGGTGCACTAAAAAACGTTAAAAAAGAGTTCAGTAGTAATATAGATATCCTTTATAGTGATTTTAACTTTCTAGACAAAGAAAAGGTCTTGACAAAAACGGCTAATCATAAATTATTAGATCTAACAATGAGTGTATTTCATCCATCCGTATTTATAAAAAAAAGAATATATAAGAAATATGGCCGTTTTGATTCTTCATTTAAAATATCGGCTGACTATAAATTACTTCATAGTTTCTACAAAAAAAATTTAGTCTTCAAGAGAGTTTCAAGTCAATTGTCAATCATGCGTGTTGGTGGGTTATCTGCAAATTCTAATTTGGCCATTGAGGAGACATTTCATATACAGAAAGAGAGCTCGGTTGTGTTAGCATACATACTGAAATACTTACGTCTGTTGAAAAAATCAGTCAAATGATAAAATCTGATATACAATATTCAAATAAACTACATTTATTCTTCGCGCTTGTAATTGTTGCAACTACATTTACCAAGTTAAGAGGGTCTGAAGAACATTTCCTTATTCCATTTATACACAGCAGTATTGGACCTATGGATATCTTATTTGTATTAACCATTCTAGCTCTAAGTCCATTTAGGTTAAACAAGTTATTCTTCACGTACGTTTTTTATTTTTTACTCGTGACTGTAGTCACAATGTCAGCAAATTTATTCATTAACGTTTATATGGCAGATGGGAATGATGTCCTACATGACATAATGGCGTTATTAGCTAACATCTTGTTTTTATCAGTTCTAATAAATAATGACAAAATATCATTTTCTAACTTATTGAATGCATTATATGTAATAACCAGTCTTTATCTATTGGCAATGTTTATTTCTGGAGTTTTGTTGAAACAAGGATTCTTCTATTGGGAATACAATATCCAAAATCAGAGGCTATCAGGGCTAGCAAGAAATCCAAATCAGATTTCACTCTTAGTTTACTTGCTCTCTGGCCTCAGTTTATATTTTTTTGATACCGCAGTAAAAACAAAAATGAGAATACTTCATCTTCTGGTTTTCTTTTTATCTCTTATAATAGCGGCATACGTAAATTCAGACGCATTGACTCTAGGTATAATTGCATTAATACTTTTTGCTACGTTGTTTAGAACCCCAATGATATTAGTCTATGTAATGTTAACTATATCAATATCGATTTTGTTAATAATCATTTTTGTAAACATTGAGTATCTGGAGAATACTCTAAGTTCAAGTTTTCAAGTACAAGAGAGACTTGCTAGATGGCTCAGTTTTGAGTATTTGTTTCCTCAGGTTTTTTTCTTGGGCTTCGGTCCAGGTGGGCATGGGCCCTCTTTTGATGACTCTTTCCAGTACATAGTAGGTATACCACTGCAAAATACGGAATTTCACAACTCATTTCTCGACTTCTTCTCACAGTATGGAATATTGTTTACACTGTTTGTATTATTACACTATCTATATTGCTTACTTAAAATAAATGATAGAAGGCTTCATATGCTTATTGCACTAGCTCTTGGCGCTTTTGTGATTTGCTTTTTTCATATGTATACGAGGCAGCCTCTGTTTTGGTTGCTAATTTTGATGCCATTTATATACAAATATAAAGAGAATCATAAATGTGTGGAATAGTTGGCTTCATTGATAAAAATAAAAATTTAGAAATACTCTCAAATATGCTAGAGGTTCAATTACATCGTGGTCCAGATGACAGCGGAGTGTATTTTGATGAGAAGAGTGGAGTAAATCTTGGACACAATCGTCTTTCAGTTCAGGATTTAAGTTCTAAGGGTCGTCAGCCTTTCATAAGTGATTGTGGAAACTTTGTAATTGTCTTTAATGGTGAAGTTTACAATTTTAAGGATATTAGAAAAGAACTCATAAATCTGGGATATAAATTTGTCTCAAATACAGATACTGAAGTCGTGCTCTATAGCTATAAAGAGTGGGGTATGAAGTGCTTACAGAAATTTATTGGAATGTTTGCTTTTTGTATATTGGATAAGATTGACAATAAACTTACAATGGTAAGAGATAGAGCAGGTGTTAAGCCATTATATTACTACACCGATGGAAAGGAGTTTATTTTTTCATCTGAAATAAAGTCTTTTCATAAACACCCTAAGTTTAAAAAAGAACAAAATATCGACGTTCTACCATACTATTTTCAGTTTGGATATATTCCTGCACCTCATACAATATTTAATAATTGTTTTAAGCTGGAACCAGGGCATTATTTAGAGGTAAATATTGAAAGTTTAAAGTCTACAATTATTAAATACTGGGATGTAAATGATTTCTATCTCAAAGAAAAAGTTAAAAAAAATGAAAATGATATTCTGAGGGAAATAGAAGAATTATTGGAGAATGCTATTGAATTACGAATGATTTCAGACGTTCCTGTTGGAGTCTTTCTGAGTGGTGGCTACGATAGCTCTTTAGTTGCCTCGATACTATGCAAAAAATTAAAAAAGAAAATTAATACTTTTACTATTGGCTTCGATGATGAAAAATATAATGAAGCAGCACAAGCGAGATCTATAGCTAACTATCTAGATACTAATCACAAGGAATACTATATGAGAGAAAATGATGTCCTAGATCTAGTTGCTGACTTACCATACTATTATGATGAACCATTCGGCGATAGTTCAGCGCTGCCAACAATGATTTTATCAAAACTAGCTAGAGAAAACGTGACCGTTGCACTCAGCGCTGATGGAGGTGATGAGACATTTGTTGGATATAGTAAATACTTTTTTTTGAACGAATTACAAAATGTTTTTTCAAATAAATTTAAAAAAAACTTTTTACAACTATTTCTGAATCTTTTTAATACTCAAATAATTGATTATATAAACAGTAAGTTACCAGAAAGATTCAAGCAGAGAAATATCAAGGACAAATATCAGAAATTTTCAAGAGCATTATCAAGTAGTAATTTGCAAGATATGTTTGAGAATGCAAGTAGCTATACTGATAAAAAAGAGATAGCAGAATTTCTAAAAGTAGACTGTGACCAAGAGATTTATAAAAAATGGGAAAAGAATGATAATATAGATTTTTTAGATTACATGATGGCTACTGATTATAAGCTCTTTATGAATGATGATATTTTAACAAAAGTTGATAGAGCAACAATGAGCGTTAATTTAGAGGGACGCGAACCACTACTTGATCATAGATTAATTGAATACATGGCAGGAATACCACTGGAAATAAAATATAAGGAAAAACAAGGAAAGTACATCCTTAAAAAAGTTGTTAACAAATTTATTCCTAAAGATATGATAGAAAAACCAAAATCTGGATTTCAAGTACCTCTTAATGAATGGCTAAGGAGCAAGCTAAAACCTATTGTGTTAGAATATCTGGATGAAACGAAACTAGACGCTAATATTTTCGATTTGCATCAAATAAGTCTTCTCAAAGAAAGATTTTTTCAAGGTGAGGACTTAGGAACAGCGATCTGGTTTATTTTGGTTTATCAGATGTGGAAAGAGCGGTGGTTGGTCTGACAAAAAAAGTTGCAATTGTGAGCAACACATCATGGAATGTTTATAATTTTAGGTTAGGGTTACTAAAAGCCCTACAATCTCAAGGATATAAAGTCATTGTTATTGCACCACGAGATGAATATTCAAAAAAACTTCTAGAATATGGCTTTGATTTTTGTGATGTGAAAATGAATAATAAAGGGACAAATCCTTTTGAAGACATAAAACTTTTTCATAATTTTTATAAAATATACAAAGGCCTTTCACCTGATATTATTTTACAATATACAATCAAGCCAAATGTTTATGGTTCAATGGCAGCATGGATATTGAAAATACCCGTCATTTCTAATATCTCTGGTTTAGGTACAGTTTTTCTAAAAGATAAAATCTCCTATAGAATAGCAAGGCTCCTTTATAAAATTTCTTTGAAAGTTCCCCAAAAAGTTTTCTATCAAAATTCTAATGATAGAGAAATACTTGTAAAATCTAAGTATGTCGAAGAGAAAAATACGGATTTAATTCCTGGTTCAGGAATAGATACTAAAAAATTTAAACCATTCGACAAGACAAAATATCAAGACGGGGTAATACGCTTCCTGTTCATTGCTCGTTTGTTAAGAGATAAAGGTTTACTCGAGTATGCTAAAGCATCAAAAAAAATCTGTAATTATGAGACTGCAGAATTCTATGTACTTGGATCTTTTTATCCAGATAATCCATCTGCAATAAATAAAGATGATATGAAAAAATTAGAGGTGAATTACGGTATAAAATATATTGGCGCGACAGACGATGTTAAATCCGTAATTAATGAATATGACTGTATTGTATTGCCATCATACAGAGAGGGAATGTCGAGAGTACTTCTGGAAGCAGCAAGTATGGCAAAACCAATCATCACGACTAACGTCCCTGGTTGTAAGGAGGTAGTAGACGATGGGATAAATGGGTATCTTTGTCGTCCAAAAAACGTTGAGGATTTGAGAAAGAAAATGGAAGCATTGATAAATCTGAGTGAAATTGATAGAAAACTTATGGGTGAAGCAGGAAGGAACAAGATGATAAAAGAATTCGATGAGAGAATAGTAATTGACAAATATTTAAAAACTATACGTGAGATATTAGAAAATCATGAAACAAGAAGCAAATAAAATAATTCAATATTTATATTTAGTCTCTTTTGCTCTTTTTTTTATTTTTAATTTTATTGATAGAAGTGTTAGTAATATTTTTATCATTATCACATTGATTCTATGTCTTGTAGACTACAAACGTTTATATCAAATCATGATTGCCAACTCTAAGTTAGTGATATGTATTTTTTTCTTTAGTTTCTATATTGCATTATTGGGTGTATACCATAATAGTCCATTTGGTGAATTAGATAACTACTTTCGATTTTTATTCTTGTTACCACTGCTCTCTATTTCTTTAAAAGAATCTCATATCATAAAGTTAATATCAGTATGTGCTTTATCAGGTTTATTACATGCATTATATAGCAATGGCTTCTATGATTTCTTTCATGAATTCAGAGATGATGATCATATCTACTTTATTCGTTATGGTGGAACGTCAAGTACACCAGCGACTTACGCCAACATGTGCGCCACTTTGTTCATAATCAGCATCTATTACATGCTCTATAAAAACAATAAGCCCATATATTTAATGCTTTCAGCTTTTGTATTTCTCACGCTTTATATCTCAACAGTCACACGAGGCCCAATTATTGGGCTTACTTTAGCAGCAGCTTATCTTATTTATGAAGTGATGAGGAAAAACGATAGTAAAATAAGTATAAAACTTGTGACTGGGTTAATATCTACCTTTATTATAATTATGATTACTGTACCTAATCCTCTATCCGAGCGTTTGAGACAAACAGATATAAATTTTAGTGAACCATCGAAGATTATGGATTTCTCTCTCAGAGAGAGAGTTTATTATACCTTGTACGGATTACAGGAAATCAAACATAACTATCTTACTGGTGTAGCTCCACAAAATGTTGAGGATAGGTTATCAGAATATTTAAATCAAAATTTAATTGATACCGAGGATTCTCAAGTTAATGCACAAGATCATCTCCATAATGATTTTATTGATATCTCTTTAAAGTTCGGCCTACCAAGTCTCATTCTTTTATTTTTTATTTATTTTTTCCTTATTTATGGCAAAAACCCTGAGAATAGAGTGCTTCTTAAAATACTAATGATAATGCTGATTTCATCGCAACTCACTCAAAGTCATTTTGCTCATCACCAAGCCATAACATTTTTCATAGTTCTATTTTTCTTGTTTCAGAATAAAATTTCTTCAGTAAAATAGTACTAAACCCGTTTATGCCGATGTATAAAATGAGGATTTATCTCTAATTTAAATCATGCATTTGTATTTAGTTTTCTGTGACTTGGTATATAAATTGCATGATTATTATTATGTATAATGAGGTTTATATAAATAAAAAACCCAGGGCTCCTTATCTTGATATAGTATCGTGGGCAAAATCACTTCCTTATAGCACTCTAATCAAAAAAAAGAATGAAGCTGAAAACTTATTTAAGAAAATAGGTATTACTTTTTCTGTATATAATAATTTTGATAGTGCAGAGAGACTTATCCCATTTGATATGTTTCCAAGGGTAATAACTAAAATGGAGTGGATAGGTATTGAGGAGGGAGTAATTCAAAGATCACTCGCAATAAATGCTTTTTTACGAGACATTTATAACAAATGTGAGATAGTCAAAGCAAAGAAAATACCTGCTGACCTCATTTACTTGAATCCTGCTTATGAGATAAAAATGATAGGCGTTAAAGTACCTCACAGTGTGTACAGCCCGATTATAGGAACCGATATTATTAGAACAGATTCAAAATCTTTTAAGGTCTTAGAGGATAATTGTCGAACTCCATCTGGGGTTTCATACATGATAGAGAACAGAGAAATTATGATGAGAATGTTTCCGGAGCTATTTGAAAAAATTAATATTGAACCTGTAGAAAACTATTCTAGTTATCTACTTGATATTCTAAAAAGCCTCGCTCCTAGAAAGTGTGAGAATGATCCTAAAATAGTCATTCTCACACCTGGTCCACTAAACAGCGCTTATTATGAGCATAGTTATTTGGCTGACACAATGGGTGTTGAACTTGTTCAAGGTTCGGATTTAATTGTTGAGGAAAATTTGACTTATATGAGAACGACTCAAGGCAAGCAGAAAATTGATATTATCTACAGAAGGATTGATGATGATTTTATAGATCCGCTCTCATTCAATGAAAAGTCAGTCATCGGAGTACCTGGTCTTTTCCACTCCTACAAATCAGGAAATGTTAATATTTGTTCTGCCCCTGGTTCTGGGATAGCCGATGATAAAGCTATTTATACTTATATGCCAGAGATAATAAGATTTTATTTGGGTGAAGAGCCAAAGCTTCCTAGCATTAAAACATGGAGGTGCTCAAGAACGGTGGATAGAAAATATGTTCTAGAAAATTTAGATAAGTTAGTTGTCAAAGAGGTCCATGGCTCAGGGGGCTATGGAATGCTAATAGGGAACGTAGCATCAAAATCAAAAATAGATGTCTTTAAGAAAAAGATAAAAAATAATCCAAATAATTATATAGCTCAACCTATTTTAAACTTGTCCTCTGTTCCAATTTTTAAAAAAGGTTCTCTTTCGCCTAGACATGTTGATTTGAGGCCATTCACCCTACTTGGTAATCGCCGGAGAAAGCTTATCCCGGGCGGGCTTACAAGGGTTGCTCTGAAAGAGGGCTCGCTGGTAGTAAATTCGTCACAAGGTGGTGGAGTAAAAGATACTTGGGTCCTTAGAAATTAAGTTATGCTAAGCCGCACAGCAGAAAATTTATATTGGACAGCAAGATATATTGAGAGAGCTGACTCTATCGCTAGGCTCCTAGAGGTTGCATACAGAATACATTTAATCCCTAATACCAATGAAGGATATCAGAATGAATGGGAATCAATTCTTTCGGCAGCCGGCATAAAAGAGAGTTATTTAGGTAACTACAGCGAGTTAGATAAGACTAAGATTGAATATTTCCTACTTTTTGATCCTAACAATTCTTCATCTGTAAAAGCCTGTATCGAGAATGCACGTAATAATCTTAAGATGGTTAGAACTGCAGTAACACTCGAAGTTTGGAATGCAGTAAATACTTGGTATCATGAAATTGAAAATCATAATGTAAGAAAATATGATTCGAAAAATCTCCCACAAATACTCGATTGGATAAAAAAACAAGTTAATTTAATCAAAGGTACTATTAATAATACTCAACTCCTGAACGATGGATTTGATTTTATCTATCTTGGTATTTTTTATGAGAGAGCTGATTTCACAGCAAGGATTATAGATGTTAAATATTATATATTGCTTCCCAGTGGTTCTTACGTAGGTTCTCAGATTGATAACTTTCAATGGAGTATGATGCTTAGGTCCGTCTCTGCATATAGAGGTTTTAAATGGGCATACGGTAACAGTCAGATTGATTACACTAAGATTATTGATTTTCTTATTTTGAGTGACTTGTGTCCTAGATCAATTTTTTACGCCATTGATAAAATTCTGTATCATCTAGGCAGATTAACTAAGTTCTATAATTCAGATAATGCGGCGCACAGAAATGTAAAACTCATACACAAGGGCTTTGTTAATAGCTCCGCAGATGAAATAATTGAATTTGGTCTTCATGAATTTTTAACCAAATTTATTGACGACATGTCGATAACATATTCCGATCTAGAAAATATCTATTTCCTAGGAACTGATAAATGATAATAAAAATAAACTTTAGAACTCGATATACCTTTTCAGCTACTGTCCCTAGACTTGTTCAGACTCTCATGATGTATCCTACTGAGTGTTATAATCAGAAAATTGAGAGCTGTGAAATATCAACATCTGTAGGTGAGGTAACAGAAGTACCTAGAGACGCTCTAGGACACAAAATATTTAATATTTATAATAAAAATATTAGTGAGCCACAAATTATTACGATGAAAAGTATTGTAGAGACTAAAAATACATTCGGTGTAATGAAAGGCCTTAGAGATCTTGTAAACCCAGATTGTTTTCTTAGGCAAACAGCTCTTACTGAACCGAATAAAAGAATATTAAACTTGATAGGGAAAACAACAAAAAAAAATTCAATTGAATATTGTCATACCCTTAATGAGACAGTCTCGGAGTCCATTGAATATTTACCTGGTACAACCAATATATTTACTAGTGCTACTGATGCTATTTCGCAGGGGACTGGTGTTTGTCAGGACTTTTCACATATTTTAATTGGACTCGCAAGGTTTCATGGTTATCCGGCTAGATATGTTAATGGCTTTCTTCTTGATGACACAGACATTGCATCTAATGATACTCATGCATGGTGTGAAATATTTATTGAAAATCTAGGATGGGTTGGATTCGATCCATGCCATAAAAAATGTATCGATGATAAGTATGTCAGAGTAGGATGTGGCTATGATTTTTCATACACTTCTATGATAAAAGGTGTGAAAAGTAATTATGATGGTGACGAGTCACTAGAGCACAAACTATCTGTTCAATCGCAAGTTTCACAATGAAATTCAGCGATTTAATTGAATATTTAACTGTATAAAGTACGTAAAACTTTATGTATTATGTATTATGTGTATGTGAGAATATTTATTTTATTTTTGAGTATATTAATTTCAAACATTACAAATGCTCATAGGTATCAGGATAATGGAGACAAAGAGGTTTTTTTCATTACACCATCAAACGGTGAGACAGTATCAAGCCCAGTCAAAATAAAATTTGGTGTAAGAGGAATGAATATTGTGCCCGCTGGAATAGATGAGCCAGAGTCTGGACATCATCATCTTTTGATAAATGTTGATAAACTCCCAAGTATGAATCAACCGATTCCTTCAGATGAGAACCATCTACATTTTGGCAGCGGACAAACTGAAACAGAGCTTACTCTGCCAAAGGGTGAATACACTCTTCAACTATTGTTGGGTAATCATTTACATATCCCTCATGATGAACCATTAATTTCAGAAAAAATCCAAATTACCGTCAAGTAATCAAAAAAAGAATAACACTTACTATGATTCCAATGACGATTATTATAGCAATTGTTTGATTATTAGCAGCATCACTGTTCATAATTTTCTTATAGCTTGTATATAATGAAAATAATCTGTAGTTACTCTGATGAATATCAAGATAAGCTAGTCTTCTCAGTCTTCTGTTAGACAATGCAGCACCTTTATCCTTAAGGAGGGAATTAGCTTGTTTAATATAGTTGGAGTTGACTGTTCTCATGTTGTTATATCCATATAATCATTAAAACATCTTATCATGCATAAATGATAAAAAGAGAAATTAATACAGTGAAGATGAATATAGAACTAGATAATCTTTCATTTGAGGAAAGGCATTTTTGTTGAAGATTAAATAGAGCATTGCTCTCAAATGTGCAGGGGCCTATGGTTGGAATAGGGGTGAATGAGGAAACGTATGCCCAACCATAGGTATGCTAACAGTTATATTGATGCAAGATATATGCCAGATGTTGGATGATGAAAATTCCTAGTTTTATTGGAATTTCATGATGCTATAAAGTTGTAACATTATGCGCATGCACCAATATAATGTTTAATGTATGAAAAGCGTCAATTTTGTAGCTTTCGTGGACATATATGTTGAATATTTAGATTAAGGGTAATAAACTTCATACATCGCTTTTTGGGGCTATAGCTCAGCTGGGAGAGCATCTGCTTTGCAAGCAGGAGGTCGTCGGTTCGATCCCGACTAGCTCCACACAGAACCTCAAAAAAAGTCAATAAAACCCTAAATATTTCTACTATTTGTGGCTCTTTGCTATATAATACTTTTCGGTGAATGCTAAAAGTGGCATTTGCTTTTTTTTGCTCTGATGAAAATTTGGAATTAATGTACATGCATTTTTAAATCTAGTGATTTAAAAACGAGAACTCATGTATCTGTGAAGATACAATGAATGTTACTTTTATT
>MDSW01010589.1_pt1 | contig 18911 bp, 9 predicted proteins | sample 811171 | NCBI WGS metagenome assembly MDSW01 (sample SAMN05326641, study PRJNA326480) | marine metagenome | isolation source: seawater | place: Atlantic Ocean: North West | collected 2012 | reverse complement strand
GGGGGGTCTGGGGTCGGGTGGGGCACGCACGTCGTTTGCCCGTGGCGCACAGGCCGATGAACTTGGTGATCTTGAACATGTGCGTGATGTCGGACGGGTCCACGAGCTTGTCCTGCGGGCGTCGGGGTCGAGGGGGTTCGGGGCGCGCGCCGGGGGAGGTGTCAGTCAGATCTCTCCCCTCACATCTCTCTCGCGGCGTCGGGGCGTCGCGCGTCCGTCGGTCGGCTCGCGATCGCGCGCGTCGCGCGCGCTCCGCACCGGAATCTTCTTCTGCGTCACGACGCACACGCTGTCCTTCCCTCGGACGCCGATGGACGTGATTCCCACGGACTTGATCGCCTTGAACGCGTACTCTGCGACCGGGGGGCGCGACGGGGGGGGGCGGAGGGACGATGATGCGTCTCGCGTCAGTCGGGGCTCCGGCGCGGGCGAGAGGAACGCGCGTCGCGCGGACGCGAAAACGGACACGCACCGACTTGGTACAGGCGACCCTCCGGGCTGAAGATCGTGATGTGGCGGTCATACCCCGCGCCGCTTCCGCGCGACATCGAGGACGGGCGTTGGACCCCGCACGCCGCGCGAGGAGACTGACGGGGCGGATGGGGAGGCGCGAAGGGGAGAGGAGGCACGCGAGGAGGGTTCGGTTCGTTCAAAAAAGACGGACCGGAGTGCAAAAAAACTGTGGCGCGCTCCGCGCTAAAACACACCCCGTTTCCGCCGCGCGAGGGGGCCGCCTCGCTCGCCCTCCCCACGAAATATTCGCCCCGCGAATGTTACTGGACGACTCTTCGCTCCGCGCCTCCTCCTCCGTCTCACCCTATGCGTCGTTCGTCCGTTCCGGGGCCCACCATCCCCCTAAAAAAATCGAAATCGTCTCCTTCTTCGCCTCGCGCGTTCGACCCTTTCTCCCCTCTCTCGCGAGGGGACTCCTTAGAAGACGCACCCGGACCTGTCGACGACGTTGCAGTGCACGACGTCGGCGACGTGCGCGGACCAGTTGGCCACCGGCCCGACGGCGTCGGGTCCCGCGCCGCCCGGGTTGGTGGAGACGCTCTGCGCGAGGATCCCGAGCCACGCGAGCATGGCGAGGCGGCAGTGCTTGAGCTCCTTGATCTTGAGCGTGTCGAGATCCTCGCCGAAGAAGTTCGCGTCCTTCCCCTCCGAGAAGTTGAGGGGGTCGAATCGCCCCCCCGGGAAGACGGAGCCCGCGACGACGTCGTCGAAGGGGTTCTCGAGGAGGCCCGTGCGGAAGCCCTCGGCGCCGCCCATGAGGACGATCTCGAGGAAGATGATGCCGAGGAGGGCGCCCTCGTAGGAGGGGGAGAAGGAGTTGTTCAGGTAGGAGATGGTGCACTTGTCGAACGTGCACTCCTCGCCCGCCATGAACCAGGGCGTGCCGACGAGGTTCTCCTGCGCCCACGCCCCCGTGACGCCGAGCATGGCGAAGCGCCCGTGGATGATCTCCGCGCTGATGTTGTTCTTGTACTCGTCGTACGTCAGCGAAGTCAGGGGGGACGTGCGCTCGGAAGTGGGGAACTCGCCCCATTCCTATTGAAATGGAGGGAGGAGGACGGAGGCGTCGGTCAGTCGTCCGCGGAGGCGGTGGTCGAAGGGTGGTTCCAAAAAATCTCGGCGCGTGTCGGACGATCTGAAATATCGTCGCGCCTCGCTGGTCCCGCTCGAGTCCAGCTGTAAAGACGACAGGAAGGGAGGGAAAAGCAGGCGACGGCGCGGCGCGGGGGAAAAAGTCGTTCGTTGGTCGGGCGCGGACGCTCCGTCGGGGCGGGCCTCCCCCGGGCGCGCTCGAGCGCGGACGAACGCGGCGCGGGGGCGACGGCGGACGGGCGCGAGCGTCGCTTCGCGCGGGGCCTCCCTCGCGCGTTCGGGCGGGCGCGCGGTCGCGCCTCGAGACGCACCGGGTAGATGTTGATGTCGGAGCGCCACTTGGAATCTTTGTTGTTGAGCTTGACGCGATCCTTGGTCATGCGCGCGTACACCTTGAGGCCCGCGCGGGCCTTGACGTCGCGCGCGGCGGGCTTGGCGAAGACGCCCGCCGCGACGGCGGAGCGCATGCTCAGGGAGGAGGACATATCGTCGAGTGGGGTGCGAGAGCGGGTGGAGCGCGCGAGGGAGAGTGCGCGCGGGCGATCGGAAACCGGAGGGGAAACCCAGGGCGCGCGGGCGATCGCGACCCGCGCGTCGCGATCGGTCGAGCGCTTTGAAAGCGCCTCGGGCGATTCGGTCCAAACCGACGGAACCCACGCGACGGGTCGCGAACCCAGAAGACGCGCCCCGACGAAATCGCTCGGATCCGACGCGATTCCGCGCGGGCCAACGAGAAGGCCGCGTTTCGGTTTCACCGCCAAGCTGGAAAGGCGGAGTTGCCGAGTCGAGCGACCGTTCAAATCGAACCCGCCGCGGGTCAAAAGCGTACAGCCGTTCGCCTTTTGTCCACCTGGCACGCAGCACGCCAGTGTGCTGCTGACACAAGCAGCTTTCTTCGCGGGCGTTCGTTGGCGTTCGCGCGCGGGATCGTCCGTCGCCGAGCCCCGCCCGAACCTCCCCCCCGCCGTCGTCGCACACACCCACGCGCGCGCCCACGGGTCGCGAAGCGCTCCTCGCCGCCGCGATATGTCGTCGTCGCTCGCCTCCGCGCCCCTCGCGGGCGCGCTTCGCGCCCGCCGCGGGTCGTCGCGCGCGAAGAACAACGACGCGCGCGCCTCTCGGGCCAGCACCGCCCGCGCGCGCGCGGTTCGCCCCGTCGCGGCCCTGCGCGACGCCGCCGAGGGGCTCGCGCGCGACGCCGCCGTCGGCGCCGTCGCGCTCGCCGCCGCCGCCGCCGTCGCCCTCCCCGCGGTGCGTGAACGACGACGCGCGCGACCCACCGGGGACCGGACCCCTCCGCATCTTTCAAGTCTAAAAACAAACGACCGTCGCGCCTCTCGAGCCGCGAAACGTCGCGATCCCGCCCGGGACCCCGCCCCGTTCCGCGCGTCCGCCCCCCGTCCTCCCTCGCTCGCTCCTCATCGCTCACCTTCCCCCTCCTCACCCCCTCGAACCCCGCGCCCCAAAACGACCCTCCCTCCAGGCCGCGGCCCCCGCGCCCCCCGCGGGCACGGTGGACGAGCAGATCGCCGCGGAGATCGCCAAGTACGACGCGCTGAAAGCCGCATGCAAGAACCAGACGTGCCGCGACACGACGCAGAGCTGGGAGGACGCGGCGGTGAAGAAGGTCAAGAAGAAGAACGGCGTCGTCGACGCCAAGCCCGCGCCCAAGGCCTACCCCACCCCGAAGACCGCCCCGGCGCCGCCCAAGCCCGCGCCGCCCGCGCCCGCGCCCGCCCCCGCCCCGGCCCCGGCCCCGGCCCCGGCCCCCGCTGCGGACCCCGCCGCCGCCAAGGCGGAGGCGGCGCAGCGCCTCGCCGAGCGCAAGGAAGCCGCCGCCGCGAAAGCCGCCGAGCAGGAGGCCGCCGCGGCGCGCAAGGCCGCCGCGGAGAAGGCCGCGGAGGAGGAGAAGGCAGCGAAGGCGGCCGCGATCAAGGCCCAGCAGGCCGCAGCCACCGCCGCGAAGCAGCCGGAAAAGGCGGCCCCCGCGCCCAAGCCCCCCGCCCCCGCGGAGAAGAAGGCGGAGAAGAAGCCCCCCGCGGAGAAGAAGAAGGCTAAGCCTAAGTCCAAGTCCGTCGGCGTCACCGACGCGCTCGTCGGCGACGCGGTCGTGGGCGCGCTCGGTCTGGGCGCCGCGTTGGCGCTCACGGACGAGACGTTTAAGTCCAAGGCCAAAGCCGCCGACCCTGCGGGCGCGTTCGAGGCGGCCAAGGCGGTCGCGAACGGAACCGAGGGCGTCGTCGGGAAGGCGGCGTGCGCGGGCGGCGTCGTCCTCGTCGACGCCCTCGCGCACCTCCCCGTCCTCGGGTTCTTGCTCCCGGGGCCGCTCGAGTGCGTCGGCACGTGCGCCGCGACGCTCGCGCTGGCGCGATACCTCGTCGCGAAGGAGGGCGATTTCGCCAAAGACGCCGAGGCGTTCGGGAAGACGCTGCCGGAGGCGGTCCCCGCGGTCGACGACGTGCTCGCGCCGTGCAAGGCCCTGGTCGAGAAGGCCTCGGTTCCGGACTTCGAGCTGCTCAAGGGCGACGCCATCGAGTGGTTCAACGGGCTGGACGACCCCGTGGAGACCATCGCGCCGCCGTTCGCGGCGCTCGGCGCGGCGGCGGCGGTGTCGAGAGTCGCGCACTTTCCCCTCGTCTCCCTCGTCGCGCCCAGAGCGCTCGAGCTGGTGGGCGCGGGCGTCTGCGCGGTCGCGGCGCGGAGGTACGGAAACGCGGAGGGGTCGCTGAAGGAGGACCTCGCGAAGCGCGCCGTCGAGGCGGGAGACGCCGTCAGGAAGATCATGGTCAAGTGAGGAGACGATACATATGCGAGTGTGGTTTCATGACGACCGCGACGTGATACATCATTGTCGAGAGGAAATATTTCATGTGACTTCTTCCTCGAACGCTTCACACTCCGCCCCGACGCCGGTCGCGACTTGAGAAGGAGGGCGACGCTCGCTCGGGCGCTCGCTCGCTCGCCCCGCGCCTCGTCGCTCCGGCGATGTCGTCTCGTTCGCCCGCGTCCGCGTCCTCGCTCGACGTCGCGTCCGCCTCCCCGCTTCCCACGCTCCCCGACGAGCTCGTGGACCGCGTCGCCGGGATGTGCGCGCGCCGCGGCGGGCTCCGGGAGTGGTGCCGCTCGTGGCGGGGCACGTGCAGGCGCCTCGCGGACGTCGCGTGGTTCGAGAAGAACGCCCGCGGGGGCGCCCCGATCGCGATCGTCCCGAGCGCCGCGTGCCCGACCGTGCAGATGGGCCTGAGCCGCGCGGTCGAGGCGCCTCCCCGCGCCGACGTCCGGAGCGACTCCGACGCGCCCTTGACGTCGTCGCGCGCGATCGACCCCGACCCCGACCCCGACGCGATCGTCCGCGAGCCCATCGTCCTGGTCAAGCCCGGAACCTACCCTGAGAACGTCCGCGTGACGTCCTCGTGCGCGTTACTCGGCTGGGGCGACCCCGCGGACGTCGTCATCGAGGCGCGCGGGTGGGAGCCCGCGTTGGCGTTCGCCGGCCTCGGCGCCGCCGGCTCGCGGTCGTTGGTCGCGGGGCTCTCCCGCGAGAAGACGGAGCGCCTCGGCGTCGCGCACCTCGCCACCGCCGCCGACCTCGTCGTCGATCAGCTCGCGGACGGAGGCGAGGACGCCCTCGTCGCCAACCTCACCGTGTGCGTGAGGAACGCGATGCAGAACTACGCCGCGATCATCGTCTCGGGGAAACCGAGGCTGACGCGCGTGTTCACGCGAGGCGGGATCATGGCGCTCGGCGCGAGAACCGCGCCGAGGATGACGGCGTGCGTCGTTCGACGCGCGAGGGGCGCGGGCGTTCGCGTCACGGACCACGCGAAGGTGGTGATGGAGGGGTCGCGGGTGGAGGCGTGCGGCGGCGCGGGCGTCGTCGTGGAGCGCGGGGGGGAGATGAGGATGGACCGGTGCGTCGTCGCGGGAAACGGCGCCGAGGCGGTGGTGACGACGCCGGGGGCGCGCGCGAGGGGCGGCGAAAGCCTCCTCTTCGGCGAGGGCTTCGACGACGGCGACGATCTGAGGGCCACGAACGACCTCGGACCGGTCGTGGTCGTGCATCTGGACCACCCGGGGGCGGAGGAGGAGGCGGAGGCGGAGGCGGAGGCGGAGGGGGCGTTCCGGGGGGACGGGCGGGTCGAGGCGAGGGTGCTGGAGAACGTGAGGAGGACGAGGGAGGGCGCAGAGACCGACGCGTTCCTGCACGGCGAGGCGCCGGACGAGCGATGGTTCCGCCCGGAGTGGGGGATCGTCGGGGAGGCGGGGGGGGAGGAGGAGGAGGACGGGATCGAAATCGGCTACGACGCGTGACGAAGACGTGAATATGATAGACCGCGCGAACGGCGCTTCGCGCCGACTTTTTAGTCGTTTTTTCGAACGTCACCGACGACGCCTGTAGATCACCGACCCGTCTTTTAGCTCCCGATTCGTCTTTTCGTACGTAGGAACCGCGCGCGCTCCCCATATACGCCGCGTCGGTCTCACGCCGCGATCGCGCTCTGCGCGAGGCGCCACAGCGCGAAGATTCTGCGCGCCCACGCGACGTCCGCCGCGGCGCCCGGGGCGGCCGAGACGACGGGGTCCGCCGCGAGCGCGTCGAAGCACGCGCGCGCGTCCCCGCCGAGCGTCCCTTCGCTCGCCTCCTCCCGAACCCGCGGGACCCCCTCCCCGCGCTTCCACGCGTTCGCGACGTCCTCCGCGCGTCTCAAAAGCTTCGCGGGAACCCCCGCGAGGCTCGCGACGTTCATCGCGCACGAGCCCAGCGGCGCGGGCACCGGCGCGAGCGCGCGCGTGAAACGGACCGTCCGCGGGCCCCCGTCGCCGGCGCCGCCTCCGCCTCCCGTCGTCTCGGCGGATAAGTGCCACGCCGCGACGGCGCCGCGCGGGACGGACGCGGTCGTTTTCACATCCTCCGCGAGGCGGTGGTAGTGCGTGGCGAAGAGGCACCTCGTCCCCTTCCGCGCGATGGCCGCGAGCGTCGCGTGCGCGAGGGCGTACCCGTCGGCGACGCTCGTGCCCCTCCCGAGCTCGTCCGCGACGAAGAGCGATCGACGCGTGCTCGTTCGCAACGCGCACGCGGCGTCCGACATCTCCGCGAGGAACGTCGAGACGCCGGCGACGACGCCGTCCCCCGCGCCGGAGCGACACGCCACCGCGTCCACCGGGTGGAGCCGCGCCTCGGACGCAGGCACGCGACACCCGAGGTGCGCCATGATCGCCGCCGACGCCGCCTGGCGAAGGAGCGTCGACTTGCCGCCCATGTTCGCGCCAGTCAGGAGCATTGCGGGGGCGTCCGCGCCGCCGAGCGCGACGTCGTTGCGCACGAACGGGGCGGCGGGGCGCGCCGCGAGCGGGTGCCAACTCCCACGCAGGAAAAGACGGTTCCCGCCGCCGCCGCCGCGTTCGACGAGACGCCTCGACGCCTCCGTCGACGAGGTCCCCCCCGCGTCGCGGGTCGCGTCCTCTGGGTCGCGAGGAGAAACGTCCTCGTCCTCGCAAAGGAACGCGGGTCGAACGAACGCGCACCCGGGCGGCGTCTTCGCGTCCGGTCCCGTGCGCTCCGCGAACGCGCGGAGGACGTCGACTTCCGCGGCTGCGTCGACGACGGCGCGCCACCGGTCTCGGTCCGCGGCGAGGTCCGTCGCCGTCGCCGAGACGACGCGGCACGCGGCGGCGGCGGCGGATTTGGCGGCCGAGAGCGTCGACGCGCCGAAAACGTCGCCCTCGCGCGCCGCCCGCAAAACGAAATCGCGCGCGGCGTCGAAATCACGCGACGTCCCGGGCGAGGGAAGCGCGCCGGGGAGGAACGCGAGGTACGCGAACGCGGCGTCGTCGTCGTCCGCGGTGGTGTGGTCCCCGTCGCCGTGAGAGGCCCGTCTCTTCTTTTTCGTCGAGGACGTCCGCGCGTTCTTCCCGCGCCCGAGAAGATACGCTCGGTTCGCGTCGTCGTCGTCGCCTCCCGCGGCGTCTTCGCCGCTCGAGACGAGCCTCGCGCGGAGCGCTCGAGCGTCGGCGAGGGCGTCCCTCCCGACCCTCCCCCACCGATCCAGCGCGGGGTCCTCGGGGAGCGACGCGAGCGCCGCCGCGGACGCGACGAGCGCGTCGAGCGCGTCCACCACGCGGCGCGCGTCCCTCTTCCGCGGCGCCCAAAACGCAATCTCCGCCTCCTCCTCGTCCTCCGAGGCGCACCCCGAGGGGTCGCTCGAGCGGTCGCCGCGTCCGCGCGTTCGCCGTCGCCACCCCGTCGGAAACGCCGCGCCCCAGTGCGTCTCTCCCGCGGCGTCTCCGTCGGGACCCTCCTCGCGGCCGGAGGAGACGACGGCGGCGCCGCACGCGACGGAGGCGTCCTCGACGTCGGCGAGCTCGCCCGCCAAAGCCGCCGCGCTCGCGAGCGCTTTCGCCGCGTCCCCGGGAACCGACGCCAAAGCCTCCGCGACGCGACGCGACGCCTCAGGCGCCGCGCAGAGCGCGTCCACGGCGTCGTGGCGCGCGTTCGCCGCCGCGGGGTCCGCGGGGGGCTGGAGGATCCACTCGCGCAGGCGACGCCGCCCGGGCGGAGTGAAGGTCGCGTCGAGGAACCCGAGGAGCGATCCCGAACGCGCGGCGACGGACGAACCCGACGACCCGAGACCGCGCGTGGCGTCGCCGCGGAACCCGCCGCCGCGGAGGAGGTGTAACGCCCGAACCGTCGACGCGTCCAGGCGAATCGCTTCGGCCGGAAAACGCCGCTCCGGGCGGTTCGCGACGGCTTCGTTCGACGCTTCGTTCGACAAGCTTGTAGCGTCCTGACGAAGCGTCCTGACGCTCCCTCGTAGCGTCCTGAACCTCGCGCCCGCGAGCGCCCGCCCCGCGGCGCCCGCCCACGCGACGTGCCTGATGAGGTACGCGAGCGCCTCCGTCGCGACGGGGGAGGCGGCGGCGACGGCCGGGGGAGGGGCGGCGTTCGGGTCGATTCCCGCGAACCGCGCCGCCGCGCTCACCACGTCCTCGCGATCGAAATCGGGAAGAGGCGCGGCGCCGCGCTCGATCGCGCGACACGCGATGGACGTTCGCGACGAACGAAATAAGCCGAGACCGCCGCCGAGCGCGCCGCCGCTCCCGGCCTCTCCCGCCAGGCGCTCGTCGTCCTCGGCGTCGCGGGCGTGCCTCCTGAGCGCGGCGAGGGTCGCCGGCGAGAGCTTCCCTTCTTTTCGGCGGCGCGAGAAGACGACCTCGCGGGGCTCGACGAGGGCGAGGAACGCGCGGAGGTGGTCGCGCTCGGGTCCGTCCGCGAAGCTTCCGAGCAGCACCTCCCCGGCCTCCGCGTCGAGGACCGCGACGCCGAGGGAGACGGACGCGTCGAGCGAGGCGTCGGCGGCGTCGGCGTCGGCGGCGTCCGAGGACTCCGCGAGGGCGAGTAACGCTTCGGGTCGGTCCGCGTTCGCGGCGCCGACGAGGCCTCGGGCGAGCGCGGGGGTGAGAATCTCCGCGATCTCGCGGCGGACGATCCCGTCGGCGTTCTTCTCGCTCGTCTCTTCGATCCGCGCCACCGCGTAGCCCCGGGCGAGGATCTTCCCCGCCCACGCGTCGAACGCGTCGTGGAAGCACCCCACTTTTTGCATGAACGCCGCGGGCTTCCCGCTCAGCCTGAGGCCGACGCTCATTCCCACGTCCGCGTCGACGTCGAAGAGGTTGTAGAAGGACCCGTGCCTGCACATCACCACGCAGTCCATCAGGCGGCTCTTGATCGCCCAGAACTGTCTCGCGAACTTCGAGCGCGTCGCGAGGTCTTTCGCGTCGACGCGAAGCGACGAGGGGTCGAAGCGCGGAGTCGCGGAGACGTCGCGGAGTTCGGGGGGGCGAGGCTCCGTCGGGCGCGCGCGGCCCGCGTCGTCCGTCGGCGCGAGGAGCCATCGAGGTCGGCGGGTCGACTCGTCCGTCGCGGGTCCGCGCGGGTCGTCGCGCGCGACGCCGTCGAACGCGGCGTCGAGGGCGACGGCGAGGGGTTTCGGCGCCGGAACGGGACGCGGGGAGCGGGGGAACGACGACACAGCTGTGTCGTCCTCCCCCGCGGGGGGCGAGGCCGCCTCGATGGCTCCTCGCGCCGACGGACGACGCGGAGGGGTGCCGCGGGGTCCTCCGCGCGACGCGAGGTCCTCCGCGGGCGCGCGGTGCCGAGGCGGCGTCGCGAGGCGCGTCGCGGGGGCGGTCGGGGGCGTCGCGAGCCCGCGCGGGGGCTCGCGAAAAGCCGGCGTCGCGTCCAGCCGGCGCGACGCGCCCCGGTCGCCGGCGCGCGCTCGCGCCGCGTCCTCGAGACGGCGCCTCTTTCGCGCGAGGGCGGCCTCGCGGTTCGCCGCGATGCGCGCCTTCTGCTCGGGCGTCAGCGCGTCCCTTCCCTCGCGCGGCGCGGGGCTCGGCGCGTTCGTGCGGTCCGCGAGCCCGCCCGAGCGGGGCGCCTCGGACGCGGCGAGGCGCGAGGAAAAGCCGCTCGTCGAACCCCCGCTCCGCAGCCACGCGGACGCGTCTTCCCATTCGCACGAGGGCTCCCCCCAACCGTCCGAGCGCGATCCCATGGCGACGAGGGCGAGCGAGGGAGCGCGCGCCGGGGCCGGGCGGACGCCCCCGCTCAAGGACAAGTGACGAGCGCCAAAGGCCGCGTACGCGGCACGTCGTTCCTTTTCTTTTGAAAAATGGAGAGCGAGTCTGACTAGACTACTGAAAGCGGGACCCCTCGTGCACTCCTCCCGTCTCATCGCACCCCTCCCGTCTCTCATAGCACCCCTCCCTTCTCTCATCGCGCCCCTCCCGTCTTCTCACCTCGGGCTCCACACGCAGAAGCTCCCCTCGCACACGACGACCGGCTCCGGCGTGGGCCTCACCCTGAACGGCATCCCCGCGTCCCTCTGCCGCGTCGTCGCGGGAAACTCCACCGCCGCCCCGGGCCCCTCCCCGCGCCTCGGAAACCGCTGCATCTCGATCTGCTCCACCCCCTCCGCGTCGTTTCGCGTCGGGTACACGATCGCGTCCCCCGCGAGGTTCCACAGATCGTGCGTCTGCGCGTACTGCTCGAAGATGGGCAGGCAGTCCTGCAGGAAGCACCCCGAGGGCACGTGCCACCGCCCGCGGCTCAGCGACGACATCCCGCGCGAGCGCCCCCTCCGCGCCTCCCCCGGTAGTCCTCCCCGGTCCTCCTCCTCCGCCTCCTCCTCCGCCTCCTCGTCGCCGTCGTCCCTGAGCCAGCTCTCCGGGGGGTCCCACACGACCCACTGGTGCAGCGGGTACACGTGCTGCGCGGTGGTGACGTGCACGGTGAGCAAAAACAGGAGCCGGTCCCCGCCCCGCGTCCACTGCATCGCCTGGACGTGGTGCAGCACGGGGTTCCCCCCCGCCGGGTCGGCGCCCGCGCCGAAGCCGCACGTCTGCAGAAACAGCACCGTCTCCGCGGGCGGCGCGTCGCCGACCGCCCGGTCCCGCGCGGTGTTCTTGCGCGCCCAGAGCGCCGTCTCGTCCGCCCAGCACACGATCCCGCCCCCGGGGCTCGCGCTCGCCACCAGAGGCACCGCGACGTGGAGCTCGTTATACACCGCGGGAGGGGAGAGCTCCGCGGCGACGTGGCGACGCAACGCGCGAGCCGCGAACGGCGCCGAGGCGTCTCGACGCGAACGCGACTCCGCGCCCTCGGCGATCGAAGCCGTCAGAGTATCGAGTGTCCCAGCTGGGACGAGCGCGCCCGGCGCGCCCGTGGGCGCCACACTTTTTTGGGGCGCCTTCTTCTTCTTCTTCTCCTCCTCCTCCTCCTCCTCCTTCGTCTCTCCCGATCGCATCATCGCCCTCCGCGCCGCCTCCGCGCGTTCCTCGTCGGACCCCCGGAGCTCCTCCGGCCCCGGCGCTCGCGTCGCGGGGACGAGCGCCAGGTGCACCGCCTGCGGCACGGCGTCGGCGAAGGACGCCGGCGCGAGCCAAAACCCATCCGGGAACGGGTCCCGTGGGTTCCTCCGCCGCCCGTCGGCGCCAACCGCCGGGCGGATCCACTGCACGACGTGCGACATCCCGTCCAGCTGGGTGGTGTGGAGCGGGGCGCGGCGAAACGCGCCGGTCGCCGCCTCGGGCGCGACGAGGCGCGCGACGCGGTGGCTCGGGATGGGCCGCGCGGGGCGAATCGCGAGCGAACTGGAGGCGCGGCGGCGGCCGCCGAAACCCGTCCGCGGACGCGAAGACGACGCGCCGCCGCGCCGGGCCGAGCCCGCGATCAATCCGCCGCCTCCGCCGACGACGCCGCGGAGGAGGCCGAGGACGACGCCCGCGCCCGTTCCTCGCGCCGCCGAGGCCGCGACCGTCCCTCCGACCAGCCTCCTCCGCTTCGCCGCGCGAGGCGACGCCGCGGGATCCGCCGCGGAGGAAAAACTATTCGGGCCGCCGCCGCCGGAGAGAGAAAAGAACCTGAGCGCGCCGCCCACCGCCTCGGCGCCGCCGCGAAGCCTCCGCGCGGCGGCGTCCATCGACCGGCGCCACCACGCGCTCTCCGCCGCGCTCGACACTTCGCGCTCGTCGCCCTCCTCGTCGTCGGAGTCCGTCGTCCGGAGGCTGAACGGCGACGCGAACGTCCGCGAGACCCCGCGCGCGGAAACCCCGGGGGCATTCGCCCCGAACGGCGAGGCCCCCGCGTCGTCCGAGGGGCGGCCCTCGCCGCGCTCCTCCGGCGCGTCCGAGAGCGTCCCCTCGGGGGGCCCCGCCGCCGCGCGCTTCGCCGCCCTCGCGCGCGGCGACCCGGCGGAGTCGGCGTCGGAGTCGGAGGATCGCCGTCCCCGGTGCGACCCGTTCGTCTCGTCGAGAAGACCGCTCACCGGGGGCTCGGGCGCGAGGACACACCGCGCGGCGACGCGGCCGACGTCGACGCCGTCGACGAGCGTCACGGCGTCGGCGGAGGCGGGGCCGAACGAGAAGGAAATCTCCTTCGCCACCTCCACGAGCGTCAGCGTCTCCCTCGCCTCCCTCGACATCGGGAACGGCGGCGCGTCGCGGCCGCGATCGACGATCCGCGCGCCCGGCGCGCCGTACAGCGACGCCAGCGACGTCGTCAGGTCCAGGACGCTCAGCGCAATCTCGTCGCCGCGCCCGCGGACGTCCATCACCGCCAGTCGCGTGCCGCACGGCGCGAACGCCGCGAACACGGGGTTACGCATCGAAGGCAGAGACACCGCGTTCACCGCCGGCAGAGCGGTCACCCGCCGTCGGCGCGATACGACGCCGCCGCCGCCGAACCCGTCGAACCCGTCGGTCGCCCGCGCGTCCACCGCGAGCGTCGACGTGTCCTCGACCGAAGCGCCGATCCGATTCCGAACCCGCTCCGACCCGCCCGGCCGGAACCCCCCGCGTCCGCCGACCACCTCCTCCTCGTCGCTCGAGAGGTCGCAGCGGTCGCCCGCGGCGTACCCCCCGGCGGCGGTGGAATCCTCGTCGCCGAGGCGCTCGCGGAGGGGTTCGCGGCGGGAGCAGTTCGCGTCGGGATCATTCTTCGCCGTCCCTCCCGGGAGCGCGTCTTCGTCCGCGTCCGATTCTTCGCCGCCCCCTCGCCTCGGACGGGTCGGGTGGGTCGAGGGCACGCGCTGACGGTGGCGAAGCATCGCCGGCGGCGCGGCGACGAGGACCTTGGACCCTCCGTCCGGCGCGCCTTCCTGGAGGACGGAGAGGAGTTCGCCCCCGCGCGACCACGCGAGGGTGTTCGGGATGATGGTCTCCGGGGCGTGGGTCTCGTGCACGACGTACGCGCACCCGCCCCCCTCCACCGGGTCGCACGTGAGGACGCGGCTCGCGTCCGCGACCGCGATGCGGTCGACGACGCCGACCGGGTCGCAGTGCGCGAGGACGTGGCGCCGCCACGCGTAGAGGTGGCGCCACGTGAAGTCGCGCGTGACGAGGTCCTCGCGCACGAGCGCGGAGGGCTCCTGTCTGCGCGCGAGGGTTCGCCAGATGGCGCTCGAGCGCGTCTCCTCGCGCATGCGGCGGCACGTCATCCCCAGCTTCGCCACGCTCGGGCCGTCCAGGAGCGCGATGACCTCCGCGACCAGGCTCGAGGGGAGGTCGTGGAACGGGCCGAACGCCGCGACCGGCTCCGCGCGCGCGTCGCCCGAGGCGGGCAGGGCGCCGGGCTTGCCCCCATCCGACGCGGCGAAGATGCGACCCGCGCGGCGCATGACGAACCGACCCGGAACCTACCACACCGCGCGCGACCCGCGCGTGCGCTCCCTCGGCGCCCCTCGCCCGTCGCGCGACCGCCGGAACGCGCCCGCGCGCTCGATGCCCGCGCTCGCACGCGCGGAGCGAGCCGTGCCGCCCGCGCCGTGCGGTATGCCTCCCGCGGCCCCCGGGAGCGTACCCTCGGGGGGTAACGTAATAAAAAAAGAGCCCCCGTGCCCGGCGGGGAGTAGAGCGTAGACCACGCGGCACCGTCAGCAGTCCGAGCGGCAGCGTCCGGGGCGCGAAATCGTGACTGCGCGCCTGTGGCGATGAGGCGACGAGAGGAACGATTTCGGCCGTCTACGACTCGCGAAAATGCCCCGACTCGGAGCCATACACGCTAAAAGAAAATTGAGAAACCCAGTCGAGCGGTGAGAGAAATCGCAGACCGCGTGTGTGCGAGGCCGGGGGCGCTTCATTCCAGTCAACAACGATCCGATCCTTTCCGGTCGCGTGTTCTTCGTTTGCAGCGCACCGCGTGTGTTCAGGTGATTTTCGTTCCGCGCGGGGAAAATCCCCGCGCGCGTCTCTCGTCGTTCATCACAAACCCTCGACGCTCCCTTACCCTTCTCTCCGCTCCTTCCCCCTGCCCTCCCTCTCTCCCTCTCCGAACGAGTCGCGCGTCGACGGGCGTCGCTCCTCAGAGGCTTGCGCCGCTCCCTCCGTTTCCCGCGAGCGCGCTCTGCTCTCCGTTTTCCGACCTCGCCCGGGCGTTGGCGGCTTGTTGCCCCTGGAACGTCTCCTTCCCGTCCTTGCCCTGTTGCGTCTGTTTCGGCTTGGGCACCCTCGGCCTCGCCTCGAGCTGGTCGTACTGGAGGTTGAAGTTATCCTTGCGCACGCGGTCCCACACGCGGGCGTCGAAGATCCAGAAGCTCCCCCGCTCCCCGCGCTCGCTCTTCGTCACGGGCTCCGTGCCCGCGACGCGCATGAGCCACGCCTTGAGCTCCTTGTGGAACCCCCACCCGCGCGCGATGAGCTCATCCGCGGCGTGCAGCTGCGCCTCCTCGCCCGGGCACGAGTAGAAGACGTAGAAGAGCGTCTCTTGCTGGAACTTCTGAAACACCCCCGAGTGGCACCGCCGCGTCCGCACCGCGTAGCACGCGGGCAGCGCGAGCTCGAGCTCGGGCCGCGGGGGCGTGTCCGCCCACGGCGACCCAAACGACTTGTACAGCGGCTCAGGAGAGTTCAGATTCAGCCCCAGCGTCGTGAGGTCCGTGCCCAGCGCCAGGGTCGTCAGGTCCGGGTCGGACATGCGAATCACGCCCAGGAGGCCCAGGAGCCCGAACCGATCCGAGGGAGACTGACTCGCGGCGGATCGATCGGGGCCGGGGACCCCCCCGAGCGCCGCCGGAGCGCCCCGAGCGCCCCGCGCATCCTCCGCGCGCCCGCCGCCGCCGCCGCCGAAATCGTACGACCCCCCCGGGTTGGCCCCGCCCAAACCTCGCGGAGGTTGGTAGTTCGGCTGCGCGGCGTTCGGAACGTTCTGGAACGGCGCGGACCCGCCGTGGAACCCCGCGCCGCCGTCCCCGGGTCCCTTGAGGCTTCCTCCCGAGACGGCGTGAAACGGCCCCGCGCGAAGCGACGACGACGGCGGGAAGTTGGCGGCGCCCCCAAACGCCCCCCCGGGCCCACCATCCTTCAGGGGGCCGCTCCCGCCCTTGCCCGGCGCGCTTCCCGGGAGGGCCGGGAAGTCCTCGTTCTGCATCGTGAACTCCGGGTGCGGCTTCTGCAAGCCGGCGACGCCGTACCCGTCGGCGGAGCCCATGCCGTCCATGCCGCCGAAGACGCCCCCGAGCTGCGCCCCCATCTGGTGCGCGCCCATCGAGCCCATCCCGCCCATCCCGCCCACGCCGCCGTGGCCGAGCCCCCCGCCGAGCCCGCCCTGGCCCGGGATCGCGAACGGCGTGCCCATCGACGGGACGCCCGGGACGCCCTGGAGGGAACCCCCCTGGCCGCCGCGCGACCCCTGGGGCGGCCCGCCGAGCGACGGGAAGTCGCTCATGTCAAACCCCGGCGCCCCCGCCTGGTCGCCGTGGTCCAGGGAGGACCCCGCGCTCGCCCCCCCGAACGGCGCGCCCGGGTGAAGACCCATCGAGCCCATCGAGCCCATCGAGCCCATCGAGCCCATGCTTCCGCCCGCGCTCATCAGCCCGCCCTGCGGGTTCCCGAACGCGGCGGCGACGCCGCCGCCGCCGCCGGGACCCCCGGGCTGCTGCCCGCCCTGCTTGTTGATCATCGCGAGCAGATCCGCGCCGCCCTGAGGCGCCTGACCCTGCGGCCCGCCGCCCACCCGGGGAATCCCGCCGCCGCCGAACGAGCCGGAGCCGAACGAGCCGGAACCGACGCCGCCGCGCATGTGCGACCCGGGGCCCCCTCCCAGAGTGGGCCCCGGGCCGCTGCCGGCGCGCTGCAATCCGCCCTGGCTCCCCTGGAGCCCCGGTTGGCCGCTCGAGCGGCCGTCGACGGACGACCGCGCCCTCGGCGGGCCCATCTGGCCGCCGAGGCCGCCGCCCATCGGGTTACCGCCCATGCCGTTCGCGGCCCCGAACGGGGACTGCGGCATCCCACCGGGGGCCATGCCCTGAGGGGCGCCGGAGAAGGCGGCGCCGCGCGCGTGCGGCGGGGGCGCCGAACCGACGCCGGGTGCGGGGCCGCGCTGTTGGCCGCCGCTCACGCCGTACTGCTGCATGTTGCCCTGGGAACCCACCATGGGGGGATACCCGCCGCCCTGGCCGCCCTGGCCGCCCTGGCCGAAGGCGTTCTGCCCGTTCATCATCCCAAAGATTCCTCTCTCCGCGGCGGCCCCCGCGTGACCTCTTTTTTTCCTTTTTTATGGAAGATTATAATAAGCGATGCGTCGTGAGGCGCCTCCTGCTCATCTATCGCCCGCGAGTGTCGCTTCGACGAGGATCGGGGCGTGCCGGGGGTCGCTCGAGGACCGCCCGGGTGCGCTGGACGATGGCCTGGAGGGACGAGGGCGGGGAGGAGGGGGGCAGGCACGTCAGATCGCGGGCGATCGATCGCGGAGATCGTCCGTCGTTCGAGGCGCGCGGGCGCGTCGTCGGCGATCGCGGACCGTCGTCGTCGCGCGCGCGGGGGCGTCCGGGTCGCCGCGGTGCGAACGCCGAGGCGAGCGGGAGGGCGCCTCTTCCGACGGCGAGCCGTGCCGGTGCCGCGAGCGCCGCGGCCTCGGATCGGTCGCGAGGGCGCGGGAACCCGCGTCGCCGGCGATCGGGGGGGTGCCGGCGAAACGCGAGGCGTGGAAATTACCCTCGCGCGGCGAGAAAAACGCGAGCGCGGCAGGAGGTGCGGACGCGGGCGCGCACCTGCGCTTCGCGCGGCTCGACGCGCGCCTCTCGAGCCCCGCTCCGGGTCTTCGAGGACGAAGCGAAGCCGATCAGCCCGACGACGCTCGGTGGGTGCGCTCGAAGGCGCAGGAATGCGCCGCGCCCGGGGCGCCCGCGCGCTCAAAAGAGCCCGCGAAAACCCTCTGCTGAGAAACACCCGCGTGTGCAGGTGGGCGGGCTCGTCGCCGGTGTTCGACTCTCACCTCACGCGCCCGAATAACGAACGCGCGACGACCGCCGCGAGTCACCGTCACTCCCTCCCCCGCCATGTCCTCGGACTCCGACGCCGAGCGCCTCGCGCGGCTCGTGCGCGTCGTTCGCTCGGACGCGCCCGAGCGCTTTCGGCTCGGGTGCCGCGCCGCGTTCCTCGCCGCGCTCGCGGAGGTGGCGCCCGGCGCGATCCACGGGAAGAAGCGCCACGCGTGGACCGCCGCCGATCTCGACGCGGTCGCCTCGGCCACGACGCGGCGGCTCTCGGCGAACGACGAGCTCCACTGCGTCGCGAGCGCGGGCGAAGTCAGCGCCTCCGTCCGCTTCGCCAAGGGCACGCTCGCGTACCTCCGGGCGGAGCTCGACCCGCCCGTCCGCGCGCTGGTGTACGCCTCCGTGCCCCCCACCTCCTCCGCGCGCGGACGATCGGTCGCGGACGACGCCGATCCCACCTCGTCGGACCCCGCGCCCTCCTCCTCGGACCCCGTCACCCTCGTCGACGCCTCCGACGCGTCCCCCGCGCTGACGCGCCTGGTCCTCGACGAGGCCCGGGCGTTCGCCGCCGAGGCCGCCGCCGCGCCTCCCGCGTCTCCCGCGTCGCCCTCGTTCGATCCCGACGCCTTCGCCGATCGCCTCCGCGACCGACTCGCGGAGACGAGCCTTCGACCCCGCGCCGCGTGGCACGTCGTCTGGGACGAAGCCGTCCTCGGCCTCGCCCCGCGCGTCGACGGCCCCGGCGCGCGGATAACCTTCGACGCCGCCTTCCCCCGCGCCCCCGGGTGGCCTTCTTCGAAGGAAAAGGGCTCGCGCGCCGAAAACGAAAAGGCTTTAAACTCCTCGCCGGCGACGATTCGGTTCGCGGCGTGGCGCCACGAGGCCGAGCCGCCGTCGATCACCCGCGCGTTCGTGCGCTTCCTCGGCGGAGGCGTCGGTTCCGACGCCTCGTTCAGGGTCGCGCGGGCGGCGCGTCTGACGTTCCTGGCGCTGTGCTTCCTCGGCGCCCTGTGGTACCGCGAGACGTGCGTGGAACCGGAGGCGCGGGGCGGTTTGCTGGACGACGTCGGGGCGGCGTTCGTCGACGCGTTCGCGGCGACGGGCGTGGGCGCGGGGTTCGGCGACCGAATCGACGGAGGCGGCCGCGGTGACCAAGAGTGGAGCGGCGCGAGCGCGAAGAAGGCGGGGGCGCCCCCCCCGGCGCCTTCTTCTTCTTCGCTGGCGGCGCTGGAGACGCCTCTCGCGCGGGTCATGTGCGCCGCCGCGCCAAAAGTCGCGCCGTTCGCGCTCGCGGGGCTTTTTTTCGTGATGGGGTCGTACGCGCTGGGGACCTTCGCCAAGGTGGCGGCGAGGATGAAGCGAGGGAGAAGAACGAGCGCGGGGTCGGCTCAGAAGAAGAGGCAATGATAGTGTTGGCAGCCTCGATGACGTGTGATACGCGCGAGCGGTCGCGCGAGCGCTCGACGCGGTCGCTCGTTCGCTCGACGCGGTCGCTCGTTCGCTCGACGCGGTCGCTCGTTCGCTCGACGCGGTCGCTCG
>MDSW01218019.1_pt1 | contig 18917 bp, 10 predicted proteins | sample 811171 | NCBI WGS metagenome assembly MDSW01 (sample SAMN05326641, study PRJNA326480) | marine metagenome | isolation source: seawater | place: Atlantic Ocean: North West | collected 2012 | reverse complement strand
TGCAGCACCAGCTTTTGTTTTAGCTCTAGCACCTTTGTTGTAAAACTCTTTTAACAAAGTATTTTGTACTCCAGTAGCAGTACCTTTAACAGCTTCAGGCGCGCCCTCCATAGGTATAGTACCTTCAGGTAATGCATCTATAAATAGTCTAGCGTTAGAACTATTGCTAAACCATTTTTGAGCATTAGCCACGCTTTGCTTACCTAAATTACCTGGTTTAGGCTCAACACCAAGTAACTCATTAGTATACTCAGGCGCTAAGTCTTTTAAAGTTTTATATGTTAAAGTTGTAGGATCTAAAGACTCTAGCTTTTGCTGAGCACTTTCTACTACAGACTCAGGTATATTTAAATCTTTAGTTAAGTCTCTACCTTTAGGAGCTTCAGGGCCACTACCACTTCTGCTTAGCTCAGGTGATATATCTGCTATTTGTAAAGTCTCAGCGTCTACGGCAGCCTCACTCATAGCTATCTCTGTAGTTCTACCTGCTTGAGCTCTTTTAAGTATATTACCTAACTGAGAAAAGCCTCTATAACTTTTCTTACCTTTTAAGTGTTGACCACCTAAACCTTGTTCTAGGTAAAAAGAAAAAGGAACATCATAGTTGTTGTAGCTATTCATTATTCTAGCTACCTGCTCCATCATTGAGCTTCTAAAGTCTGACTCAGAAACATCTAAACCTTTTTTAAACTCACTGTTAAAAAACGCTTCTATAATAGGTGTGTTATCAGCTATTAATTGATTACCCGCTGCTTCTCTTAACCTATCACCAGGTTCACCTTCTTTAAATCTTTTAATATTCTTTTCGTTTCTAGCAGATATTTCTATGTTTTTATTTATCTTCTTTATCTTGTCAGAGTTCTTTTTAGCTAACTCCATGTAGCCTTCTGGCTTTGTTTTAGCTAGCTCAATATTAGTATTTATTAACTGTTGTTTCTCTGCTAGCAAATCTCTAGAGGCTAACTCAGCTTCAGTGGATTTTTTACCCACTTCTAAATACTTGTCTAAATGCTTTAGCTCAGATAGTTTACCGGTTCTACCATATCTACCTAACATGTTAACCAGTTCCTTTTGAGTAAATATATCTAGTGGTTTACCAAGTAAACTTGTAGACATGTTATTTACAAAGCTACCTACAGCAGAGTAAGCTCTAGAATCTATTAAATGTTGGTTTTCAACTTTGCTTAAGTACTCAGCTGTATAAGCTCTAAGCTCCATAAACTTTTTAGGTTCTGACATTTTAGATATAGCAGCATCACTTAATACTGCATCATATAGATTTGTTTCATTACCACCAACGCTCAGCTTGACTTTCTGCATTGTCTTCTTTAACTGATCAAGATATTGAACCTCCATTTCAGGTGACCCTTCAAACATTATATCTTCAAAAGCGTGTAACATATCATGTGATGCTGTACCTCTACCTTTAGCTTTTTTAGTATTATAAACTATTTTGTAAGGATCTTTATAAGTTTTAGGTCTAGTATATAAAGCATTAACCTCTTGATATTTAGTTTCACCTTTAGAGTTAACATAAGGCTGATAAATAGGTTTGTCTGTAAGCTCTATTTTAACTTCTTTACCTTTGCTTTTAGCAAGATCTATTAAACCTTCGTGATGCTTTTCCCACAAGTCTTTACCTTCAACTGGGTCTTTCCATCTATCATTATCGTTTGCTTTATCTAAATAGTTTTGAGCCATGTAAAAATCTTGTTGATGATCTTTAAGGTCTTCAACTAACTTACTAACTTTGGAGCCGCTACTTTGATTAGCTATAAATTCTTGGTATTTCTCTTGTGTATAATTTTCTTCTCTAAACTTTCTTATTTTTTTGCTTTGCTGACTAGAAGCGTCTGTAGATAATATACTTTGACCTTTGTATATTATACCTTGCTCTCTAGCCTGTTTTTCTACGTGCTTAAGAAACGCTTGGTCTAACTTATTTAAAGTCTGATCCCTGTTTGTCTGCGCTTCGTTTCTTAAAGCCCCAACTTCTTTATAACTTTTTAGAGCGTATTTTGATTTTCCTAAACCATGAATACCTAGCATCATACCCATAAGCAGATGTTCAAGACCTCTATGTGCTACTTGAGAATAGTCACTATAGTTTTCTTTAACAAAAGTTTCATATTCTTTTATACCTCTTAAATCTTCAATTAAAGCTTTACCAACTTCACCAGCTTCAGCCGCGACAGCAAATGCTGGTCCATTTTTAAGAGATAAATCTAAAAAAGTATTAAGCCTATTTTTTTTAGTAGCATTAGTAAACTTCCAAGGTACAAGCTTAGATCCTAGCAAAAATGCAGAACCAGTACCTAGATCAAAAGCTAGCTCACCATCAACACTAGTTAAGTTGAACAAACCTGACATTTTAGCTTCCTCAGCTAAAGCTAAAGTAGTAAGTGCTCCAGCTTTTTCAATTCTATTAGCTTTAACTGTTGTGGCTACACCAGTCTCTATTAATTTTTCTAACGATTTACCTTTCTTAGCAGCGTAAGCAGCGGCTGTAGATGCATTCATTCTAGTACCGTTTATAACGTATTTAGCACCCAATAAGTTTTTAGCCATGTTTGTTATACCTAAAACACCCTGCAGTTTGTTACCAATAGTAAGTGTTGGTGCCATACGAAGAAAACCACCACCGGCCATAGTAAGGTTGTCACCCAATGTTTTTTGTAAGTGATTTCTTTGGTCTTCAGTTGTAAACAAGTTTCTATTTTCATCTGTTATACCCATACCAGGTAAAACTTCTGACTCTATAACGTCTAAGGTTTGTTGTTGAGTTAAACCAAAAGCTTCTTGAGCGGTACCTCTACCATAAATATCATCTGCAAACTTAGCAGCTTCACCAAAAAATTGACCAACTCTAGTTTTATCTATAGTAGAGTAGTCTCTGTTTAAACTATATACTTGCCACAAGGCTTCTTTCTTAGCTGCTATGTTTAAACCCTGTTCTTTTCTATTTTTTAAAAACTCTATAAACTCTTCCGGATTATCATACTCACCCTCAACGTATTTAGATGGTTTAATCTCAAAGTCTTGCATCCACTTGTTTCTACTCAAACTTGAAATTAAACCACCGGGTAAGTTGTTAGTTATAAATTCTAAAGGTACATCGTTGTATATACCGTTCTTGTCCGTTTTGTACCCAGCGGTTTTCATTTTTGAGTCAAAAACTTTATCACCAACTTGAATGTCTAAAAGTCGCTCACCCTCTAACTCATAACCTTTTTCTTCTAGTAAGACTTCTGAGTTATATTTTTCTAGTTGACCATATGGAGTTCCTTCAAACATAGCCATATAAGACTCATAACTGTTGGTTATTTCATCCGCTTGACCACCAGAGTCTTTTATTATTTTAGCTTCATCAGTACCTATAACTTTACCAGTCTTTGGATCTAAAAATTTTTTATAACCGCCACCATACTTAGGAACTCTTTTACCTGTAGGCTTCATCCCTTGACCAAAACCATATCCACCGTCCATCACATACTCGTCCTCGTAAAATATTTGATCTACTAGCTTAGCTCTTTTAGTTTCTAGTTCAGGCGTGCTTCCGCTAACTCTTATCTCTTTGTTTACTCTAGCTAGCTCAGCCTCATCTTTAGGGTGAAGATTCATTTCTTCTAGCTCTAGATCAAAAACTAAAGATGCAGTCTCTTGCCCGTTTTTTTGAGCTTCATCCACAGCCTTCTGTACTCTTTTCTTATTTGCTTTTGTTTTTTCAAGATCTTGATATTCATACAGAGTGTTTTGAATTATCTCGTCTATGTCAGAATCGGACACGTTAGGAAAAACCGTTCTACCTTCACTTTGGAAACCTATACGTTTTTTTATTTCTTTTTTTAAAGGATCGCCAGCTATAATACCAACCTCATCTCTAGAGTAACCCTGTAAAGTTTGGGTTCCAGTTATGTGCTCCATTAACGCTGGGTCTTGAAAGTAATTACTTTCTATATATTTTTTAACTTGGGCTTTTTCTATTTCAGCTACCTTTCTTCGAGCGTTTTCCGCTTGAATTTTTGCGTAGTTTTCTGTAGGCGAAGGACCAAGCATCATCCTAGTTCTAGCCTGCATTTGCTCTTCTTTATCAGAACTAAAAAGCCCGCCACTAACATCTAAAAATTCGTTATTCTTAACGTTTTCGTAATTCATTACTTCAACGTCTAGATTAGCTTCCTCTCTAAGTCTTTCTTGGTTAGTAGACTCGTAAAACGACTCTATAGGTTGAATATTAGAAAACACCCCAGTATCTTGCACGATTTCTGGTAGCTGTATTCTAGTATTGTCCTGTACCGCTATGTTATTTTGTAAGTCCGAAGAACCAGTCTCCGATTGTGAGACCGTATCGTTTTGATTTGATGCTGTGGTCTTTGGCTTCGCAGTCGCATCTACACTGGAGCCTGTTTGATTTCCCGGTTGCTCGGGATTTTTTAACTTGTATTCTCTTATTACAGCTGCTATATTCTCTTCAGACTCACCAGCTTGTTGCATCCTAGTTACTATACCTATTAACTCTTCTCTATTATATGACATATTAAATTTATTTATACGCTGTATTTATCTATAAGATCTTGTGCTGACGCAGTTGGACTACTCATTGGTGTAGCTTTTCTAGCGTTTTGATTTCTACCAAACTCAAAGTTTTTTTGTATGTGCCTTGTATAATAATCTATTACAGAGTTTCTATATTTTTCAAAATGTGGACCATCTTTAGATGTCCATTGTTTCATTATTTGCTTTTTAAGATCATCGTTTATATTATCTTCTTCGTTTATCATACCATCTTTATCATCGGCTGGCGGTTTAATACCTAAACTTTTATAAGTTATCTGTGACATTTCGTCGCCTGCTATTAGATCGTCTGCGTATGATGTCCCACCAAAGCTAGGGTCAAACGTTAAAGATCTTAAATTACCATTATCAACTATTTGAGTAACACTTCTTTTAGCTTCATCATAGTCAAACACGTCTGTTGCGGCTGACTTAGTACCTTTATCTTTGTAGTTATAAGTTAAATCATCTAATTGATTAAAACTATTGTTGTCAACTTCAAACTGAACTAGATATTCTCTAAGCTGTTTAGGTGTCATAAAGTTATCATCAGGACCATATACGCCATACCTAGGATTATCTTTGTCTGAGTCGTCAACTTCTAGTCTTTCTTTAGAATTTATAACACCCATCAACCACTCTTTATTTTTGTCATCCATTTCTAAAGCCATACCATAGCCATGAGGTGTTTTAGCTCCACCCTCTTTACTTCTGTTAGTCCAGTCAGTACCAACATTTCGCATAGTGTCTTGAAAAACTAGTATATCTTCCGCATCTCTATCTAAGTTGCGCATAGCTTGCTCCGGTGTAGTATTGTCTCCGGCTATTAAAGCTTGGTTAACCTCTTCTCTTTTTTGCTGCAAAACATCTTCTACAACTTCGTTCTCTTCAGCGGTAGTATCACCAGTAGTTTCTAAAGCAGCATTGTCCGTCTGTTTTTCTAAGTCATTTTTAGGATCTATCTTTTCTTCTAACTTCTCTTCGGTAGTCTTGTTTTCAATGGCTTTTTCTTCGGTAGCCTTGTTTTGAGTAGTTTTCGTAGGAACAGTCTCTGTAACACCGCTTTGTAAAGATGTGTCTTCCTCTTCTTTCGGCTTCTTTAGTTTATCAATACCATCTACTATACTTTCATTAAGGTATCTAGCCGCTTCTCTGACCTCACTACTATCATTTCTAGCCGCCATATATGCACCACGTGCTAAAGTTGGATCTGCTGCCATTAGTTTATATCTTTAAATTTAACATGTTTATTAGTAAGCTGATAACCCGCTTACGATAGAGTTAGTTATATTACCAAACGCTTCGAACTGACCAGCCCTAGCGGATTGCACAGCCTCTCTAGCGCCGGCAGCTTCACCTTGAGCTATACCTAAAAGTGTTGAAGCTTTATCCATCTCCATTTGTCTTGACATCATTTCACCTTGGCGTTCCTGATTTTGTATATCAGCAGCACCTTGTGCAGCTAACTTTTGATTAGCAGCTTCTTGAGCACCGATACTAGCTGAAGCTTGCTGTGCTTGTAACTGTCCTGATTGAGCCATTTGTTGTGCTAAAGCAGCTATACCACTACCACCAGCCATTTGTCTCATGTTGTCCATTATATTAGCTCTTGATTGAGCACCTTGCTGCGCTTCGAACTCAGCTTGCTGTTGATTTACAGTTAAGTCTTCGAAAGTATTTTCCATACCAAGAAAAGGGTTACTAGTATCTACGTTTGCAAAAGCTTCTTTTTGCTTTGCCATTTCAGCTCTAGCAGCGGCCTCCTCTCGTTGAGCTCTCTTCTTATCTTTTCTAGATGTAAAATATTGAGCGACGCCACTAATAACTCCGGCGCCAGCCATTATTGCTGGTATCATATTATTATATTTTTATATAGATTTTTACTCATTTATAATTACAGTTGTAGGTTTTTATTTACTGCTCTCTTCAACTTGGCATGTTGAAGCAAACATTTCTCCTTTTTTATCTCCTTTTTCTGTAGAGTTATTTGTGAATTTTACTCTAGAATAATAACCTAAAATAGATCCAGTGTTTACAACACTATTTTTTCCAAAAAAGAAATAAGGCATATTATTCGTGTCTACACCAAAGCTAGTAGAAACATCTGCGACAACAGTAAAGTTAGTAGCACTGTTTATAGTGATAGAAGTTATTTCACCAACTCTAATTATACTATCTTGAGAGCCAGTACTAAAACCACCAGTGCTGGTTGTGGGTGCATAGTACAGTATGTCACCCACCTGTAAAGACACGTTTGGTGCAAAGTTAAATGTAAAGCTAGTTGTTGGCATGTTTTAAATTTATGTTACTGATGCTACTAAGTCTGTTATTTGAAATTCTACTCCTTTGCTGGCAGCGGTAGTAACTGGGTTTGTCACTGGCAACAAAGCAAAGTCTCCAAGGTTTTCACTTTGATTAGCTATAACATTAGCTGTTACAGCTCCTGTAGGATTTGTTTTACCCGACTTAACTACAAATTCAATAGGTGATTTATTACTATCTTCCTCAAAAATATCGTTAAAGTCTATATTTATATTTACATCTGAAGACCCAAACTTATAGAAATAAACTCTTCCAGTTATAACACAGCTGTTAACTCTATTATTTATACCAGACCTAGTCATAGTAAAATCAACAAACTCATGTACGTTAGGCAAATGTGACTGGGTCTCTACTAAAGACATACCTACTCCAGTTATTTGAGCCGCCAAACAGTTTGAACCATCAGCGCCGTTAGTAGTATTGGCTGTATCTACCACCGTGTTAGTTCCTATGTTACCGCTAGCGCTTCCAGTTACTTTAACATTAGCTACGCCTATAGGTTGAACATATCTTAACGTAATACTGTTAGCGTCTCCAGATGCTATAGTGGTATTTGGTTTTTGTTGAGCTCTACCGGCGGACTGAGAAACAGCAGAAGTTCCCACTGCTTGAATAGTTAAATCAAAATTCTTGGTAGCAGTACCACCACCTCTACCAACTAAGTTTTCTTCTATGTCAGTCATAGCTGTTTTAAATACGCCACTTTCTGGTATGGTTTGAGTCCCAGTAGGCAAACCTCCATTACCACTTTTGGTGTGACCATCTTCCTGCAATAAAAGAGTAAACTGAGAACCAGGTGTTCCTTGAATACTTATTATGTTAGGTTCGTCTTCAGTTGATTTTGTTATAATACCAACATCATTATTAAAGTAAACACCACTTGGATTTAAACTACCTATGTTAACCAAACTTACATTACCATCGTCTATAGTCTTATCAGGCACATCACCATCTGCTATAATAATGTCATCGTGCATGTTTATGAAATCTATAGTGTTACCAGTAGAAGACTCTAATGGGTTTATGTATAATGGTCTTGTTAATACTAATTCACAAGCATCAGTGTAAGCAGACGTACCAATAGCATGGTAATTAGAAGGCCAAGAAAAATTATGACTTTCATGATTTTGATAAAAAAGTTCATAAACCCTCTTGGTTATAGCTCCATTGTTTTGTACAACTTGGGAAGAAACAATTTCAACCAACTCAAACTTTAACACGCCAGATAAACCGTAACTAGCCTCACCGCCTATACTATCTATATATGGAGGTGTTACCATACTCCAGAAAGCACCACCACCTGGACTAGCAGGTGAGTCAACCGTTATGGTCGCTATTTTAGTAGGTGTATTAGCTTGTATAGTGCACGGCAAGTACGTTATGTCAAAAGGTACGTTAACGTGATCATGAGTTAGTTTAGACGTGTTGTTTATGACAGGTGGGTTGTCACTAACTTTATCTATAGTTACAGTAAGATTCGGGTAAGGCATGCTATAAGCAACGTTACGAATATGAGGTATAACATCTATAGTAGAAGTTATCTCAACACCCTTACCATCAAGATCTATGGGCACAGTAGTGTTTGAACTTATAGAGAAAGAGTTAACTAGATTTACAACAACTTTAACCTTGTTGTCTATACTATGAGCTGTAGTTGTATTGCTAAGTGTTATTATATCTATATCACCACTTGGGTTATACACTAAGCTGTTACCATTAGCTCCATACGTTACGTTAAAAACACTGAAGTCTTCAGCAGCAACAGTAAACCCTTCGTCAGGTATTATAAATAGCGTTTGGTCAGGTATATTGTTTACGTTTTCAGTAGCTGTTACTTCAACCTTATTAGGTAAACCTCCACTACCAACAAGCTTGCAATTGTCTAATGCCATATTAATCCCCTCCTTGTTCTTCTATTGTTAATATAAATGTTGTAGGTTCTGTTTGGCCTGTGACAGAGCTAGGAGAACCTAAACCTTGAACAGATAAATCGCTAATATCTAAATTAGTTAAATAATTACTAGCGTTAGTTTCTTGGCCTAGTATATAGTTAAACCACTTACCTTCTTTTTCTATAAACTCATAAACCTGACCTTTTTGCTGATCTGTCTCTATAGAAGAAACTGACCACCCATTTTTTTGAGTTAAATTGTAATACTGGTCATCTGACAAGTTCTGCGTAACGTATGCTTGCGTACCTTCATAGCTTATAGTATTAAAAGCTTTAACTACGTTTGGGTTGTCGTTGAACATTACATCTATTGTTGATGTGTATTGAGTACCATAAAAATTGTTAGCGTTTACAGTTTCATCGTGATGAGTCCATATTGAAACGTTAGCAGGTCCAACGGCTCCGGTTATATACTCACCATTCATTGACAAACCAGTTTCAGGTATAAAAGATTTAAAACTAACCCAACCTTTACCTCCTTCACTAAACGAAACAGTTTTGTTTTCGTAGCCTTGAGTAACTATCGCTCCAGCTGGGTATTTTAAAGTCACATTGTACTCACCTTTTACTTCGTCAAACGTACCTAAAACTTCATAAGTTGACTTTAAGTTTTCTCTAAACCACGAAGTCATGCCCACATCTGATATAGGCGTTAATCCATCTTGAGATAATCTAAGGACCTTACCTCTTTGCTTGTCAGTAAAATACATTCTATAGCTGTCAACAGCTAGCGACTCTGGGTTACTAGATATACCATAATCACCAACAAACGCTTTAGCATCACCAAGTACTGCGTTAGAAGCGGTAACATTTGAAGATCCATCAGCGTTAAATAAAGCATCTTTGTTAGCTAGTATTTTTAAAACTTTATCTTCACAAAAGCTTACTAAGTTTGTATCTCTACTTTTTAAAGCTTGTATAGTACCATAAGTAGGGTTTAAGTCTTTTGTTATAGGTTCAGCCATATTAAACTCGTTAAGCTCGTTAACGCCACTTGTTGAGTTGTATATACCTGAATATATCATACCGCTACCTCTTCTCTCTTCTCCGTATTTATCTAAGGTTGTAGAGACTTTAACACCATTATCTATAGTGGGAGCATTGTAATCGTCTCTTATTCTATCAGACTCTAAACCATTACCAAAGCTGTAGCAGTTAAACCAACCTAACTCAGTTTCATATAAGTATGTTCTAGAGTCTAACCTGTAACAACCTGTAACTAACTTTACTGTACAGCTAACACCATTAGCCACGGTAGCAGACCCAGGAATACTAATACTGTTTGTAAAGGTTAAAGCAGAACCACTTATAGTTGTTATAAACGTACCTTTAGGTATGTCAACACTTTGATTTGACGTTGTTATTTCCCATATCTTTGGTGAAGTAGTATCAAAGCCAGATATAGACCCACTAGTTCTAGTGCCTGAAGTTGGTGTTGTTTCGTTAAAGTTAACGGTTATAGTGTGAGTTGTAGACGGTGCATATGTATCACTTAACTGATGATAAGCTTTATAGTGGTCAATAACTTTAGAGCTTGTAACAGTACCATCATCGTGATGGAATTTTAGTAAATCACCAACACCAACTCTAAATGGGTATATACCATTACTAGTTTTATCTCTAATCGCAACAATATCTTTAACGGAGCTATGTACTATAGGTTCGTTAGCTATAAAAACAGTACCTTCGCTTTCTCTTTCCACCGTTATAGGCGCTAACTTAGGCGCAAATTGTTCAGCATATTTATTTGATAACTTAATAGGTAGAGCGTTAGAAGCTTCGTAATAAAGATCCATACCAACATCTTCTTTTGGCTCGGTTTCCCATATAGCGTTACCTTCAGTAAACCTTATGCTCTCTGAGTAAGTGTAGTTAGCATCCACAACATCTATATAAGCATGGCTTTTACCAGTGTGTAGTATCTCACCTCTTGGATCAAATTCAGAAACATTAACACCAGCTGAAGGATTATCTGCTCTAGTAAAATATGTAGTAAATGTTTTTCTATTACATGAAGGGTGTTTTTGCAAACACTCATTACACCACGTCATATTTTTCTGGTAATTACGGCTGTAATCCGGGTTGGCGCTACCTTTAACCTCGTAAACTATCTTATTAGGATCAGTTCTAAATCTAAACAAAGTACCAGGCGTAGTCATAAGAGATCTAAACTTTCCGTCTATACTATTAGCATCAGGCCAACTATTACTTCTAACAGAAAAATCCATAGCACTCATACCACTAATACCAGACCTACTATACAGACCCCTTCTATTTTGATAGTTTTCACCAGTAGTGTTAAATCTAGTTTGATCTAAAAACCATTTAGCTCCACCACTAAAACCACCACTACCATGCGCCACCCAGAATGCTCTAGTTTTGGGCTTCTCACCACACATACCCATTTGATCTACATTACTGTTCCCAAACTCAACACCTCCACCACTACTCCACTGTGTATTAGCGTGAGTACCAGATGTCGCAGGATTATATCTATTATTTCTAATATACGCGTGTTTAAACGAATGGGTTGTCGCGTACTCTAAACCATCGCTAGTCTGCTGTAGTACAGCTGAAGCTAGTGTAGAATTTTTTTGTACTTTAACGAAAAATCTACCATCAAACTCAGGTCTGTTCTCAACAACAGCATCTTTTATTTGTAAAAAATATTGAGCGCTACTATTACCGAGAACAACTGTCATATTGGCTGATTCACCAAAAGGCTCTGTTGTAGTAACAGTATATTGCTCGTGGTTTAATCTAGCTATTTTAACCCACTGAGAATAGGCTATATTACTACCAGAAACTCCTTTAATTCTAGCAAACCCAATACCTTTAAAGCTTATACCTTTAAAAACTTGCTGCCAACCATTTGAATCAAACTTAGCAACCATAGAAGTAGGTATGCCAGTCATACCATTACCGTTTGACTGCGTTACTTCTAAATCGCCCTTTATTTTTTGAGTTGTTTTTATAAAATCAGGAGCTTCATTTTCTATAGCTAATATTTTGTACCTCGCCTCTGATACTATAGCTTGCTGATCTCCATGTCCATTTTTAAGTATTATATAGGTTTCTTCATCTAGCTTGTTTCTATCTGCTGACTGAAAAGATAACCAAACGTTACCGTCCTCGGCATTATACCATCTGTCTAAAACTAGATTGTAATACTCATTAGTTGTTTCTTTAACATAGTACTTGTAATACTCCATCCACCCAGACGGAACATATGATTTTTGATTTGCACCACCAGACTTCCAAACTTGTTTTGCTCTTAATTTAGTTTTCTTATCGCAGTTTTTCTTAGGATTTGATACGTCAGCTTTTAGAGTATTAGCCATTACGGTAGCTTTGTCTGTACTACTTACAGTCATACCACCCATACCCATTACAGGTGTTTCTCTACCATACTTGTCACCGTATACCACACCTATCTTATATTTTCTAATAGACTTTAAGGACTTACAAGGTGAACCTAAGTATGGATGGTCAGCAACTACTAACCCTTGATCTATTGTTATAGGTTGGTTTACATCAAAGTTCTGTAAATAATTACCGTAAACAAGTCTGTTTCCTGTCACCTCTTGAGCTTTAGCAACTCTAGGTACGTTATCCCAGGCTCTAAGTATTTGTGAGCTAGGAAGAGTTCTATGGATCATTTCTGACGTTATATTAATAACACCTGAATTACCACCACTTGATGCATCGTTCCACTCTGAGTGTCTACCTCTTTCTATAGTTTTAACTATGTAGCAGTTTGGGGATGTAGTGTCTTTATATAATATATCTACAGCTACAACATCATCAGGTCTTAAAACATCTTCAACTACAAAGTCAGTTATTTTTATTTGCCTAGCATTATTAACCATACCTAAGTTATAACCTTTCGCAGGCACATAATCAAATGCACCACCTAAAAAAGCTAACTCAGACCAAGGTGAGAACGAAGAATACTCACCATCTTGGTATTTATATCTATAAGCAAATCTACCAAACTTTAATTCAAATAAAGCTTTTTCTTTTTCAAGCTTTACATCCCAGTTAGTATCACTTGCTGTAGCTTGACTGCTTGCACTTATTATTGCTAAAGTGTAGCTGTTATTAGAACCAACATGTGTAACCCTTGCTCTAACAACTAAAGGTTGATCGTCTTCAGAAGGAGCCGATAATATTATTATGTCTTCAATTAGAAAGTTAGCACCACTTATGACTACGTTGGGTACGACATGTCCTATATTAAACGGAGTTCCAGCTGAGTATAAAGTGCTACTATCTTCTGGGTTGATTACATCAGACGCATAGACAAAGCTTTGATTTTGAATGTTACCAGTAGTAACGCTACCTCTAGCACTTAAAGACATTTCAAGCTTAGGTGCACATCTTGGGGCTCTCTTTATAACTGTTATGTGTTCTTCTAGTAAAGAGGCATCAGTACCTTCATCAACATAGTCTAACGACACTAAGTGTCCAGCCATAGATGAAGGATTAGATATATAAAGTTTTGTGTGAGTGTTAAAATCTGGCGAGCCCGCCATAGATCGAGTTATGTTTATTTTCTTTGGCTCTGTTTTGTTATCAGTCCAAAAAAGCATATCCTCTATAATGTTTATACCAGTGATAACTTTACTAGAATCAGAGGAGTATGTATGATACCCAAGAACTGGGTCAGAAGTAAATGTCCATGTAGCAGCTGTAGTATCTGTGCCGGTAATAGGACCGTGCAATTCCTTGTCAAGAACAATGCTGTTAGTGCCTATAGATTTAATTCTAACTTGATCATTACCGTAGTTATGATTAGAGGTTAGCAAGCTAACACCAGTAGAGGTTTGAGCTCTTACTATCATTCCCGGTCTAAGGTTAGCCAAAAAGCTTTGTGTGCCAGAAGAAATTGTTAAGCTAGTATATCCATCAGAAGCTGTCCCAGTTATAGAAGCGCCTACTGAAGCGTTGTTAGCGTGAACTTTAAATACATCTACTACTACAGGCTTTATAGTTTTAGTGACAGTATCATACTCTACTATCATGTCCTTATAAAGCTTAACAGCTGTAACACCGTTGTCAACAGCAGGGTTAGGAGAAGCGTCGTCTCCATTTGGAGATGCTATAAAAAAATATGCTTTGTTAGTTCTTTCGTTAGCTATAGAACCAACGAAACAACTTTTTTCTCCGCCAAAAGACTCTGTAGGATTCATACTACCAAAGTCCGAGTGTTCTAATCTTTGTATGTTACCGGACAATAACTGCACTGCACCGGCGTCGTTATCATCAGATGTTCTAACTTCAATGTTTAAAGCATCTCTGTACTCACCGTTAGGAACAACTCTTTCATCAAGACTTTTATTCATCTTGCCGGCTTGAAATGTTCTTCTAATTTCTGCCATGAAAAAATTATTTTATAGGTTTGCTTATACCTTTTAATATTTGCGTAAACTCTTCCATCTTAATATTAGAAAGTCTTATTTTTGCTTTTCTAGTTTCCGCAAACTTCTCTTTTTTAAATCTTTGAACTATACCTTCAGGTATTCCAGACCTACCTGATATTAAACCGTACATTATATGCTTGTACATAGCTTCTTCGCAAAACTTATGAACTACCATTTCATCTTCAGTACCTAAACCATCACTGATATATTTTAATATTATAATCTCACCAGAGAGATCAGATCCAAAATGGATAAAGCCAGTTGAGTTATCTATATAAAATGTACCATTAATCTGAGCGTGTTGAGGATCAAGCCCATATCTTCTACCCATATGATGCTCGTTTATAAGATCACCATCATCGTAATCATAATCTACATTGTTAGCTTCTATAGTGTTAAATCTATCACGTGTAGTTGATTTATATGGAGAGCTAGCCGTGGTAGACGTATTTGTTTGACCTCTTGCCGATACTAAACTACTTCCAGTATCATAGTCGTACTCTCCATTAGCACTTTGTTTTATTGGGAAAGGGTTTGAAGTTTTACCCGTAGGATATAAAGGTTTTTCTATACCATTAGAATCTACTCTAACTATCTTAGTGTAATTAACATAATCTTGCGGTAATGGCATCACTAAAGTTGCGGGCACCTCTTGTTCAAAAGCTTTATGTGAGCGAAGAACATCATATGACAACTCTTGTGCGGCTCTCATAGCGTGAAACTGAACATCTGTTCTATTAACTTTATTTATTATCTTGCTTTCACCTATGTAAACCACCATAATAGTATCTATTATTTCCCTAAGAGAAACAAATTGATAATCACCTTTATTCGTTCCGGTGTAATAAGTTTTTTGATATGTAGTTCCTAGTAATCCTCCAGCCATGTTTATCTATCTTTATTAACTTCGTTAGTAGCTTTTATTTTACCAGCAGTCTGTATAACAAGACCGTCATTTTTCATCATACCAACAAGCTCTAAAATAGTATTAAGTAATGCTGATGTATCTGAAGCGTGTAGATCAAATTGAGCAGAGTTTGAACCTTCAAAAATAGTTCCTTGATTCATTGTAGGACTACTAGGGCTGGTAGCAAATCTTGGTCTTGATGGTTTTCTAATATAATCAAACTTTAGGTCAGTATTGTCAGCTGGGGCTATTTGTATAGCAGCTGGGCCTCTTCTATAAAATATTTTTTGACCAAACGCTGGCGTTAATTTTATAACACCGCTACCTCTAAGGATGTAGTTAAAGTTCTCTCTTGTGACTTGCTCTAAATCCTGTGTGCCATTAGCTTCATGAACTCTAAGTAGATCGTAAATTGTTTGACCAGTGACTGGAATTAAGGTTCCATTGCCACTGTTAACTTGCACGGTAGCGTTAAAAACTCTAAACGGAGCTATTTTTTCTTCAAGTAAACTTAGCTCGTCACCCACGTCTTCTTGACTGTTAACCTTTCTTAATGCTAACTTATAATCGTGAAATATTTTTTCAAATACCTGAAGCTGTGCAGTCTCCGCGATTAGATTAAACTTCTCGGGAGTAAGCTGCACATTTCTAGTATCTTTAGTTAGCAGTAGTACTTGTTGATAAATTTTACCTACTTGTATAGACATATTATCTTCTTCTTATCATTTGTTGACCACGAGCTCTATTACCGTAAGGTAAAGTTCCCTCTTCAAAGCCTGTTCTAGAGTTATCTACAGCATCAACGAAAGGTTTAGCAGGTCTTGGAGCTTGCTGTTGTAATCTTTCATTTTGAATAGCTCCTTGAACTAAGTCAGCTTTCATAAGTGATATACCAGCTAGTTCTAATATTTTATTAACTAAACTAGCCTCTTCGGATTCGTGTATAACAAAATCTACTTTATTTTGACTGTCAAACAATGCTTTACCAGCAACAACAGTAAAGGCCCATTTAGGATCATCATACGCAGACAATGATTTAACGTAGTCTATTTTAGGAACAACATCAGTAACAGTTGCGCTTGCAGTAGCTGGGATAGTTGTTGGCGCTGGGTGAAACACTAATGTGTCTGTTTTTTCTCTATAATAAGTATTTATAGACGTAAAAGCTAAACTACCACTTGAATCATATATCGCTTCGTCTACGTTTAAAGGAAAACCGTGTTGCGCTTTATATTTCTTTAAAAACGTTAAACGCTTTTTATCTATCTCTTCAAACGTTAAGTTGTTCTCTGGGCTATAAACAGACTCTATCCATAAAACACCAGTTACCGCACTTGGTATAGTACCCACAGTATGATACGCGGGACTACCACTACCACCACCACTCATATCAAGAGCTTGTGCTTGAAATCTAAAATGATCAAGCTTTTCTCTTAACATATCTAAATCTTTATCGCTTTCGCTTACAGACATAGGATGCAGAAACGCATCTTTATAATCTTCAAATGTTTTATTAAAAATATCTTGCTGAGCTTTCCTAGCGAATAGGTTAAACTCTTGCGGTGTAATATAGCCTCTTTGTTCTTTGTTGGCTATTGCTAATACCTGCTGATATACGTTATCTATACCTACTGCCATGTCTAACTGTTTTTATTGTTTTGTTTTAATTTATATGGAAACTGTTTATTTAACCACTTTCTTCTTTTGTCACACCCACAGTCTGATTCAGTTATAACTTCTAGATATTCAACCATAGATGTTATACCAGACCAATCTGTAAACTTTTTAACGGTGTCACCTAAACCCCTTGACTTCATATAATTCTACTTTACTATAATATAGTTACATAGTAACACGAGTAGTTAGCAAAAAAAAATAGCCACCCGCAAGGATGGCTACTTTTATATTGATAAACTATATTAGTTTAACCTTTTCTCTATTGAGTTTAAAACTTCCATACCTTCATCGGTTTTAAACCAAGCTGCTAACGCAGAGTATGGGTGTTCATCAAAAGGAACCGTCATTAGTTTTCTACCAGTGTTACCCCAAGTAAAAGTTCTGTTATCTTGTGATAAAGATATAATACCTAACTCAGTAGCTTTTATACCTGTGTTTCTTAAATGAATATTATCGTCATTCATTAAATCTAAGAACAATTCTGGAGCTTGCTTAGCAAACAGCAATAAATCTCTCTTAAGCTCCTTAGAACTCATCGTAGAAACTTCAGATCCTATTTCAGCTCTCATAATAGCCTCAGCGGTATCTATATCAGCAGCAGAAGCAGCGTTCATAGCCTTTAGCTCTAACTCTAAATCTTCTACCATCTCTCTAGCTTCTTCTTGAGGCTTGTTTTCAAAGTAGGTTATATTTAAGTCAGGGTGGTATAACGATAAAAGCTTTTGAAGAACAACTTTATTTTTAGGTACCATAAGCATACCGTCTCTGAATATTATTCTATCAGGTCTTTTAACACCTTCCATCTCATCAACGAAAACAGTTTTCTGATTACTTGTTAGCATAAGCTCTCTTTCGTAACCTTTCTCTTCGTCGAACCAATATATGTTAGAGCTTTTCATAATTCTAGCTACTGGTGAAGCTCCTTTTAAAAAATAAATTCTATCTTTAAACTCCCAGGTATTTTTTTTAACTGGAGTTTTTACTGTTGGTTTATTTTCAACAACAGTTTCAGTTTCAACTACATCTACTTGAGCTGTAGTTTTGTTTGTGGTTTTTTTAGCCATAATAATATAAAATAAAATTAGTTAAAATGATAGGGGCATTACACCCCTACCATTTGTAAAATATAGTACTATCCAACTAAAGTTAAGAAGTTGTTAGCACCTTGAACGATTAAACAACGCTCTGACAAGAAGTGCATTTCCATTGCATCGATGTCAGAAGTAGTAGCTCCAACCGAACCTGTAGTCCAAGTCTTCATTTTTCTATCTTCCATTTGAGAAGCTCTATATCGAACATGCAAGAAAGGACGTTTAATATTTCTACCTAAAGCTTGGTCATATACTGTAGATACACCAGCAGGTACAAATACACCTTTCTTAACGTCATGAGTAGCATCACCAACAATAACACCTCTACCACCTTGGTCGTTTAAGTATTTCCAGTCAGTTTTGTAGAAGTCGTAAGAACCTCTTCTGAAACCTGTGAAACCAAAGTTTAACGCCATGTCTTCAGAGTTGTCAAAAGCACCATAAGACGCGTTTGCTCCAGCCCCAGCCTTGCCAGCCATCATGTCATCAACAGCTAAAGCAGTTCCTCTATTCAAGAACATCATGTACTCTTCAATAGCGCCTTGCTTGTCAAACTCTTTAAGGATAAGATCAAACTCATCAAGAGTAAGCACATTATCAGTATCTGTTTCAGCAACAAGACCTCTAGAGTCTATAGCTTCCCAAAGACCTTCGTGACCTTTCAATTTAGCATCATAAGCAGTTACACCAACACCACCGTGAGTAGCGGTTTTATCTAACTTAACAGACTCAATCATACTCATTTCTAAGTAATCGTTAAATCTAGTTCTAGTATCACCAGCAGCTTTTAAATACCATAAGTAACCTGATTGACCGTCTTCGCCAGAAACTTCAACCCAACCAATTTGAGATGCATCTGATCCAGATACTTCGTAAAGATCTTTTAAGATCATCATTTGGTTAGAAAGAGATTTAAATTCTGGTTCAATAGCTTTTGCTCTACCAGCTCCGCCTTTAGAAAATTCAGAACCATAAACAAAACCTACAACAGC
>MDSW01165681.1_pt1 | contig 18917 bp, 18 predicted proteins | sample 811171 | NCBI WGS metagenome assembly MDSW01 (sample SAMN05326641, study PRJNA326480) | marine metagenome | isolation source: seawater | place: Atlantic Ocean: North West | collected 2012 | reverse complement strand
TTCAAAACAAAATTTATCGAAATTTTTTAATAGAAATTCTTAAAACATTTCTAATTACTCTTTTTGGTTTAACCATTATTGCTTTCACGGTGAGAGCAGTCAATTTCTTGGATTTAATAGTAGAAAACGGTTACCCTATCGTAACCTACTTTAAATACACCACTTTAAACCTATTTGGGATAGCTCCTAAGTTTATTCCATTATCTTTTTTAATTTCATTAATAATTTTTATATTAAAACATAAAGATAACAGTGAATTTGTAATACTATGGACATCTGGAGTAAAAAAAATTCAAATAGTGAATTTATTTCTGTTAGGTTCCTTAGCTGTTTTATTTTTTTATCTTTTTATGTCCACTATTTTAACTCCGATGGCATTAAATAAATCAAGACAGTTACTAGGAAAGGATCATTTAAATTCATTTATACCAACTGTAAGAGCTCAACAATTTAGTGATTCTTTTAAAAGTTTTACATTTATTGTGGAAAAAAAAATTAATAATGAAGTTGAAAATATATTTTTACATGATGAAGGGAATAATTTAAAAAGTTTATCATCAAATTTATCTAAAGTTTCATCAACTACTGTGGTTGCAAAAAAAGGTATTGTAGAACCGCGACAAATGATACTTTTCAATGGTCAAATTATTTCCTCAAAAGAAAACAATGAAAAAAATGAGGTGATTTCTTTTGATCAATTAAATGTAAATTTGGATAATCTTGTAACAACTACAATCAAAAAACCTAAAATTCAAGAGACCTCAACATTAACTTTGATGAAATGTTTTACAAAATTAAAGGTTAAGCCAGAAATTTGCAGAGAGGATGCTAAAAAAGAGTTTTTACCATCGTTAATAAGAAGATTTATTTTACCATTTTATATTCCATGTATTGCATTAATCTGTTCTCTTTTATTACTAAAAAACAATAGATTGTTCATTAATAAGTTCTCAGTTTTCTTTTATAGTTTTTTTGTTTTAGTTTTTACTGAGTTGGTAATTAGATATACTGGTATAAATTATGCTTTAAGAATATTTTATACGATCATTCCATTTTTTCTTATACTTTTTTTATATCTTATCTTAAATTTTAAATTTTCAAAGGAGTCTAGAAAAATATGACAAAAATAGTTTTTAATTATCTGGTAAAAAATTTTTTAAAATCACTTTTTATTGTTGTATTAATTATTTATAGTTTTGGAGTAATACTAAATTTATTTGAAGAAATAGAGTTTTTTAAAAATATAAATGTTAGTATTTTTACTCCACTTTTGTTAACAAGTTTATTTATACCAAGTATGATAACCAAACTTTTACCGTTTATAGTTTTTATTTCTAGTATGTGGTTTATGTTAAAGATTAGAAATAATCGAGATTTACTTACTTTAAAAATATATGGTTTTTCTAATATAAAAATATTTTTTATCTTAGCCTCGGTTTCTTTTTTTCTTGGATGGATAATTTTGATTTTTGGAACACCTTTGACCTCTTCAATGGTAAAATATTATGAGCAGACTAAATCTCAATACGCGCGTGATATTGATCACTTGATATCATTCAATAAAAACGGTCTTTGGATAAAAGAAAAAATTAGCGACGGTGAAAGAATTATAACTGCTCTCAAGCCCGATAAATTAGAATTAATTAATGTAACAGTTTTTCATTTAGATGAAAATTACAATTTGAGAGAAAGAATTTTTTCAAAAAAAGTGAATATCCAAACAGAAAATTGGATATTAAATGATGTTACTATTTCCTCTAACAAAAAAGGATTTTTTGAAAATGTAAAGTTAGATAATTATAATATTCAAACAATGTATAATTATGAAAAAATAAATAGTTTATTTAAAAATTTTGATACAATGTCATTTTTGGATCTTGTAATTAATTATAAAAATTTAGTTGAAAACGGATATAACGCAAAGATTTTAAACCAAAATTTACACCTAATGATGTCTTTACCATTTTTCTTGTGTTTAATGACCGCTTTAGCATCTATTTTAACACTTAATACACTAAGGAAATCTGACAATTTAAAATTCATTATTCTTGGATTAATTATAAGTGTAATGCTTTACTATTTTAAAGATTTATCTTTTGCGTTAGGTCAAACAGATAGAATACCTATAATTCTTGCTATATGGGCGCCTATCATCGCCTTGAGCTTTTTTACCTTCATTGGAGTTTTACAGATTAATGAAAAATAAATATTTATTAATTTTACTTTTAATTTTTTTTAAAACAAATCTTTATGCTAAAAACCTAAAGATTGAGGCAAAAAATATCACTCTTAATAAAGATCAATCAATTTCAATTTTCGAAAACGAAGTTGTTATTAAAACTAAAAATAAAGTAATAAAAAGTGATTACGTTAAATATCAAAAGTCAAAAGGTATTCTTTTAATTAGAAAAAATATAAAAGTTTCTGATGATAAAAATAACATTATAGAGACTGAATATGCTGAATATGACGAAAAAAATCAAATATTTAAAAGCAAAGGCCCAACAAAAATTTTAACTTCTGAAAAATATACAATAAATACAGAAGATGTGTTTTTTAATAATAAATCTAAATTCATAAAATCAGAGAAAAATTCAATTTTAAGTGACTTAGATGGAAATCAAATCTATTTAGAAAATTTTAATTATCAAATAAAAGATAGTATTTTTAAATCTATAGGATTGATAAAAATTGAAGATAAAAAAGATAATGTATATGAGTTTTCACAAATTTATATAGATACTCAAAAAAAAGAAATTTTAGGAACAGATATCAAAGCCTTTTTAAATGATGATAATTTTAAAATTAATGATAAAAATAAACCAAGGGTTTTCGCAAATACTATTCAAATTAATAAAGAGTCTAGTAACTTTAGCAAAAGTATATTTACGATATGTGACTATCGAGAAAATGATAAGTGCCCGCCTTGGTCTATACAAGCAACTGAAATGTTGCACGATAACAAGAAAAAAACAATCTATTATGAAAACGCCGTGATCAAAGTTTATGATATTCCTATTTTTTATTTTCCAAAATTATCTCATCCAGATCCAACTGTTGAGAGAAGATCGGGTTTTTTAACGCCATCTTTTACTGATTCCAAGAACCTTGGCTCTGGTATTTCATTGCCTTATTTTTTTGATTTTGCTAATGACAAAAATTTTACATTAACAAGTAAAATTTTTGCATCTGAAAATCCTTTATTTGTCGGTGAGTATCATCAAGCTTTTAAAAATTCTACTTTGTTTGCTGATTTTGGATATACCGAAGGTTATAAAAAAACCTCAAATACCAAAAAAAGTGGAGACAAATCTCATTTTTTTTCTAAATATATTAAAAATTTTACGGGTAAAAATAACTCTCAGAATACTATAGATATATCCGTTCAAGATGTTTCAAACGATAAATATTTAAAACTTTATAAGATTAAATCTAATCTTGTAGATTATAATCAAGATATGTTGGAAAATTATATTAACTTTGTACATGAAAATGATGATATTTTTTTTGGTATTAACGTAAGTGCTTTTGAAACAATCAAAGAAACCAATAAAGATAAATATGAATTTATTCTTCCGGAAGTCACTTTTGATAAAAATATTTTCAGCAGTGAAGTTATTGGTAATTTAGATTTACAAACTAATTTAAAAATTCATAATTACGATACTAATAAATTAACTAAATTTCTTGTTAACGATTTCAACTGGAATTCAGCTGATATTTTATCGGAAAATGGGTTTAGAAGTAATTTTTTAGGAAATTTTAAAAATATTAATTATGAAGTTAAAAATGTAGATGAATTTAAACAAGAGGCAACTTCCGAGATTTTTGGAGCATTAGGTTTTTTTACTGAGCTAGATCTATTTAAACAAAACGGTAATTTATCTCATCTTTTGACACCAAAATTCATGTTGAAATATGCTCCAGGTAGCATGAGACAAGAGACTAGTGGTAAAAGATTAGATGTCTTAAACGCATTTAGCCTAGACAGATTAAATGAATTAAATAATTTTGAAACTGGGTTGAGCAGTTCAGTAGGGCTTGATTATGAAGTAAAAAATAATCAAAGGGAATTTAATCTCTCTTTAGCCCAGGTGATAAATGAAAAAGAAAATAAAAAGATGCCAGATGAGTCTAGTCTTAATGAAAAATTATCAGATTTAGTAGGAAGTTCAAGCTATAAATTAAATAATAACTTTAGTTTAAATTATGACTTTTCTTTAGATCAAAATTATTCTGAATTTAATTATAACGAAATTGGATCAGAAATTAATGTAGGGTCTTTAGATGTGAATTTGAGTTATTTAAAAGAACAAAAACATATTGGAGATCAAGAATATTTTAAAACTAAAATAAATTTTAAGGAGGGGGAAAGAGGGTTGTTCTCTTTCGAGACAAAAAGAAATTTATTAACAAGTTCAGCAGAATTTTATAATTTGAGTTATGAATATATAAATGATTGTTTAAGAGCAGGTTTAGTATACAGAAGAGAGTTTTATAATGACTCTGAAATAGAACCTGAAAACTCTTTAATGTTTAAAATTACATTAACTCCTTTTGGAAGTATTAATTCACCAACATTTGATCAATGAGAAACAGAATTTTAACTTTTTTTCTATTTGCCTTTTTAAGTAAAATAAATCACATAGATGCAAAAATAGAAAATAAAATTATTTTAAAAATTGAAAATGAAATAATAACAAATTACGAAGTTAAAAATAAAATTTTAACAACCTTGTTTTTAGCTGGAGATCCTATTAATCAAGAAAATATAAATAAATTAAAAAAAAAGTCTCTAGAGTCGTTAATTCAAGTAAAAATTAAAAAACTTGAACTTGTCAAATACAATATAAAAGAAGATGATAAACAAATTAATTCGTATTTAAATGCAATATCGAAGAATAATATTATTGGTTTAAAAGAAAATTTTAGGATAAATAAATTAGATTTTGAACTCTTTTTAAACGAACTTAAAGTTCAATCAAAATGGCAAACTTTAATTTATAAAATATATGAGAAAAAAATTGAAATTAATGAAAGTGTCATAAATGATGAATTAAATAAATTAATTATGAAAAATTCTTTTATTGAAGAGTACAATATTTCTGAAATTGAAATAATATCAAACAATAAAAAAAAAGATGAAATAGTAGTAAATGAAATAATTGATCATATTAAAAACCAAGGATTTGAAAATACCGCTACCAAATATAGTATTGCCTCGACTTCCCAGAATAAAGGTGAGCTTGGATGGATAAGCGCAAACTCTTTATCAAGAGACATTCATGCAATTGTTAAAAAATTGAAAATTGGCCAAATTTCTCAACCAATAAAGAGACCAAATAGTATTTTATTTTTAAAGCTTAAAAACAAACGAAAAACTAAGACTGATAATATTAATGTTGCTGAACTTAAAGCAAAATTAATTGATCAAAAAAAGAATGAAATGTTTAATTTATATTCGAGAAGTCATTTATCTAAACTAAGAAATACAAGTTCAATCGAATATAAATGATTGCCAAAAAAATTATCATAATTAGTGGAGATCCAAATAGTATAAACTCAGAAATTATTTATAAAAGTTTGAAAAGTCTTAATAAGTCTTTAAAGAAAAGAGTAATTCTTATTTCAAATCGATTAATGCTAGAAAAACAATTAAAAAGACTTAAATACACTTTAAAACTTCAAGAAATAAAAGACATAAGTGAAAATATAGAGTTTAATAAAATCGGGATATTTAATTTAGATTGTAAATTTAAAGATCCATTCAAAGTATCACGAAAAAATGCATCAAATTTTGTAATTAAGAGTTTGAATTTAGCGCATAGACTTGCTTTAAGTAAGAAAATTTCGGGAATAATCAACTGCCCAATAGATAAAAAATTACTTAATAAAAAAAAAATAGGTGTCACAGAGTATTTAACAAAAAAGTGTAAGCTAAGTGGTGACTCACAAGTTATGTTAATTCATAATAAAAATTTATCAATTGCACCTTTGACTACGCATATCGATTTAAAAGATGTTATCAAGCAAATTAATCAAAACTTAATAATTTCTAAAATAAAAACTATTCAAGTGTGGTTCAAAAAGAAGTTAGGAAGGAACCCTAAGATTGGTATTTTAGGATTAAACCCTCACAACGCAGAGTATAGAAATAACTCTGAAGAAGTAAAAATAATTATACCCGCAATAAATAAATTAAAAAAAAAAGGCATTAATATTGAGGGACCTCTATCACCAGATACTATTTTTATAGATAAATACTTAAAATATGATGTGATTGTAGGTCATTATCATGATCAAGTTTTATCTCCTTTCAAAGCTTTGTACAAATTTAATGCAATTAATTTAACCTTGGGATTAAAATACATAAGAGTGTCACCTGATCACGGCACTGCAATTAATTTAGTAGGAAAAAATAAGGCAAACGCATTAAGTTTATCAATGTGTATTAATTTTATTGATAAATTAAGAAAATGAGATATTTCAAAAAATCTTTAGGTCAAAATTTTTTGATCGATAGAAATATAATTAAAAAAATAATTAATCTAGTAGATATTAAAAATAAAGACATAATTGAAATAGGTCCTGGCCAAGGAGCGCTTACTGATGAAATTTTGAGAAAAAACCCAAAATCCCTTTCAATTATTGAAAAAGATTCTTTTTTATTTAAAAAATTATCTTTAAAATACGCTAACAATAATAAAATAAAGATATTTCATTCAGATATCCTTAAATTCGATATTGAAAAAGTAGTAAAAAAAGACACAAATATATTCGGAAATTTACCTTATAATATTTCTTCGCAAATTTTGATAAAATTTATTAAGCTTAAAAAATGGCCTCCAAAATTTAAAAATGTAATTTTTATGTTTCAAAAAGAACTAGGTGAAAAAATATTAGGAAATTTTTCGTCTAATAATTATGGGAGATTATCCATCATATCAAACTATAGATTAAATCCCATAAGTAAGTTTTTAGTTTCTCCTAATTGCTTCTTCCCAAAACCTAAAGTAAATTCTTTAGTCATACATTTTCAACCAAAAGATAAAAACCAGAATATCAAAGATATTAATAATCTTGAAAAAATAACAAATCTTCTTTTTTCCAGTAAAAGGAAAATTATAAAAAAAAAAATAGAGAAAATATTATCATATAGTGAAATTAAAAAAATCAGAGATTTAAAGTTAAATCAAAGACCTTCGGAAATAAAACCAGAAGCTTATTATAAAATTACTGAATTATTTGAGAAAGATTAAAATAGTTTTTTTTATTAATTTTTATTATGTTTTCTAGCTGTCGAAAACATACATCTAAATTTTTGTTAATGATTATATAATCATAATCATTCCAATGTTTTATGTCTTCATCAAATGACTTAAATCTCTTTTCTACTTCGTCTTTTGTATTTTGATCTCTTTTAATTAGTCTTTTTTTTAGCTCTTCCTTGTTTTCTGTTATCAAGTAAATTTTTAGTAAACTTAAATCTTTTATTTTAGATAATTGTTTTGTACCCTGCCAATCAATATCAAAAATTATATCGTTATTTTCAATTAATTTATCAACGGTTTCTTTTAATGTTCCATAATAATTTTCAAAAATTTTTGCGTATTCGTAAAATTTTTTTTCTTGAATAAATTTTTCAAACTTATCTTTTGAAATAAAAAAATAGTCAACTCCATCCACCTCATTTGATCTAGGTTTTCTCGTGGTATGTGAAACAGAGATTTTAAAGTTATGATATTTTTGTTGAATTTTTTTTGTTAAGGTAGTTTTTCCAACACCTGATGGAGAAGAAAGTATAACCATGATATTTTCTCCATCATGTTTCATCAAGTTATAAAAAATTTAATTTGTTTTATTTTCAATAAATTTAATTGCATCGCCAACTGTCAAAATTTTTTCGGCTTCGCTATCAGAGATTTCTGAGCCAAACTCTTCCTCAAATGCCATAACTAGCTCAACCGTATCCAGACTATCTGCTCCTAGATCGTCTATAAAGCTAGCTTCCTCTGTAACTTTTTCTTCCTCTATACCTAAATGATCTGCAACTATTTTCTTAATTTTACCTTTAATATCTTCTGACATGAATTCCTTTCGTGTATAATTTCTTAATAGATTATTAATAAGAATTGTCAAGCCATATACATTCCACCATTAACATGGATTGTTTCTCCGTTTATGTATTTAGCCAAGTCAGAGGCTAAAAAAGCTACACAATTGGAAACATCTTCTCCAGTTCCGAGTTCTCCAGATGGAATTTTGCTGATTAGAATTTTTTTAAAATCATCACTTATTTTATCAGTCATTTCTGTTTTTATAAATCCAGGAGAAACACAATTTATATTAATATTTTTTTTTGCATATTCTATTGCTAAACTTTTTGAAAAAGCAATAATCCCAGCCTTTGATGCAGCATAATTGGCTTGACCAAGATTTCCGGTATGTCCTACTATTGATGTTATATTAATTATTTTACCTTTTCTTTGTTTAAGCATTTTTTTTATTGCAAATTTACACATTAAAAAAGTTGACGTTAAATTGATATCTAAAACTTTCTTCCAATGTTCTTCGGATAATCTTATTGATAAATTGTCTAAAGTGATACCAGCATTGTTTATTAAAATGTCTATACCACCTAATTTTTCATCTACAATATTAATAAAATTTTCTATTTTATCATGTTCGTCTAATTTAAATTTTTCTGCATTTAAATTATTAAATCTATTTTTAAGGTCTTTTATCTTTTCCTCATTAGTTCCAGATGCAACTATTTTAGCTTCTAATTCATGAAATTTTTTTACGATACAATTTCCTATACCTCCCGTTGCTCCCGTGATAAGAACTTTTTTATTTTTAAAATTCATTTTTAAGATTTTTAATATCAGCTATCGAATTAATTGAAAAGCTTTTTGCATTATTTAATGTTCTTTTTACCATCCCAGTTAGAGCTTTCCCTGGGCCAATTTCTACAAAAGTAGAAACACCATTTTCTGAGATATTGATAATGCTTTCTCTCCATTTTACCGCATTAAAAATTTGATCTATTAATAAACTTTTTATATTTTTAGCATTTTTTTCTGGCAACGCTTTAACATTGCTTACAATATCAAAATTAGGATTATTGAAATTAGTATTATTTATTTTTTCAGTCATGCTTTCGGCAGCAGGTTTCATTAACGAGCAATGAAATGGAGCACTTACTTTTAAAGGAATACTTTTTATTTTTTTCTCTTTTAAAAAAAGCTGAAATTTATTTACACTTTCATTATCACCACTAATTATTACTTGTCCCTCAGCATTATCATTAGCTATTTCACAAATTCCTGATCCATTAATTTGTGATTTATTTATAAGTTCTCTAACTTCATCTATCTTTATGCCTAAAACAGCTATCATAGCCCCCTTTCCTACAGGAACTGCTTCTTGCATTGCTTTGCCCCTTTCATACAGAAGATAAAGTGCATCATGAAAATTTAATGATCCGGCACAAACTAAAGCGCTATATTCTCCTAAGGAATGTCCAGCAAAAAATTTGATTTTTTTTAGATCAAAGTTAAATTCTTCAACCATAATTCTAAAGATTGAGTAGCTAACTATAAGAATTGCTGGTTGTGTGTTTTGAGTGAGTTGTAATTTGTCTTCTGGACCATTTAAAATTAATTTTGAAATAGGAAAATTTAATTTTTCATCTGCTTCATTAAATATTTTTTTTACTTTTTCGAAATTATTAAAAAATTCAGATCCCATGCCTACAATTTGTGATCCTTGACCTGGAAATAATAAAGCGCCCATTTTTCTTAATTTAATCAATAATAATTACTGTTGCTATAATCTTTTATTATAGTATAACCCAGCATTTAAAACATTAATAACATATTATGGCTTTTTACGAAAATACTATAGTAGCTAAGCAGGATTTAGCTGAAAAAGAATTAAAGGTTATTAAAGAGACCTACAATGAATTAATAAATAAATCGTCCGGAAAAGTCCTAAAGATTGAAGAATGGGGATTGCTGAATTTAGCAAATAAAATTAAGAATTATAGAAAAGGGTTTTATATTCATTATAAATTTGAAGGAGATAAAAAAACATTAGATGCAATTGAAAAAAAAATTAAAGTTGACGGAAAAATTATTCGATATCTTACAGTAAAATACAAGAAATTAGACATTAAAAAAGAGTTTTTCAAAAAAGAAAAATAATGAAAAGAAAAAATAAGAAATTTCAAAGAAAAAACACAGGTTCTTTAAATAAGCTAAGCTTATTTCAAAAATCTGACGGTAAATTTTCAAAAAAGTGTCCTTTGTCTATCAAAAATCCTCCGATAATTGATTATAAGAACATTAGCCTACTTAAAAAATACGTTTCTGATAATGGAAAAATTATATCTTCTAAAATCACTTCAGTTTCATACAATAAACAGAGAAAATTAACTCGTGAAATTAAAAAAGCTAAAATTTTAGGATTAATTTAATGGAATTAATATTATTGGAAAATATTTTTAATCTTGGCAACATAGGAGACAAGGTCAAGGTAAAAAATGGCTACGGGAGAAACTTCTTATTAAAAAAAGGTAAGGCTCTTAGGTTTAGTAAAGAAAATCTTGATCTGGTAAACAAAAAAAAAGACGAATTAAAAAGAAAAAATTTAGAAGTAAAGAATAAATTTAAAGAGGTAGCTAAATTAATTAATAATAAAACTTTTTCATTTTCAAAAGAGAGCAAAGAAAACGGGGACTTGTACGGCTCAATAAAGCCCAAAGAAATATCAAATTTGATAAAAGAAAAAACTAATGCTGATGTTAGTCCATCCCAAATAATATTAAAAGAAGAACTTAATAAGATAGGCTCTTATAATGTGGACATTAATTTTCACTCTGAAGTAAAAGCTAATATTTCTCTGAAAATTAGTAAAATTCAAAGTAAATAACTTTTCCACAGATTATAAAAAAAAGTGTGTAACTTTTATCTTTATTAAGGTCCTGCCAAGCCTATTATGTCCTTGTGGAAGAAGTAAAAACAATCGTAAATAAAACAGAAAACAATCAACCTGCTAATATTGAGGCAGAGCAAGCATTGTTGGGTTCAATACTTGTGAACAATGATATAATAGATGAAATTTCCAGTATAATAGACTCCTCCGTTTTTTACGATCCAGCTCACATTAAAATATTCGAGGTTATTCAAAGTTTAAATAACAAAGGGATGATTGCAAATCCAATCACATTAAAAAATTTTTTTGAAAAAGATAATATGCTTACAGAGGTTGGTGGAACTGAATATTTAGTCAAACTCACAAGATTTTCAAGCTCTACTAAACAAGCAATAGATTATGCAAAAATTATTCATGAAATGTATTTAAGAAGAGAATTGATATTAATTTCAAGCAAACTGTCTGCGGATACTTTGAATGCAAGTTCCGACGAGCAAAGTGCTGAAAATATTATTGAAGGAACTGAAAAATCACTTTATGATTTAGCTGAAAAAGGAACTTTCTCTCAATCTTATTTAAAATTTAATCAGGCTCTTGATCAAACTATAGAGATGGCAACAATGGCAATGCAAAGTGACCAGGGAATTGTGGGAGTTCCTACTGGTTTAACTGACTTAGATGAAAAGTTAGGTGGTTTACATAAATCTGACTTAATCATTTTAGCTGGAAGACCGTCTATGGGAAAAACCGCTTTAGCAACTAATATTGCTTATAACGCAGCACAACATATTTCAAAAATAGAGGAAAAATCATCAGTGGCTTTTTTTTCTTTAGAGATGTCTTCTGAACAATTATCAACACGAATTTTATCAGAGCAAGCAAAGATTAAATCCGATGATATTAGACGAGGAAAAGTTTCAGAAGAGGAAATTAATAGATATATTGAAACTTCTAGAAATATATATAACCTTCCTTTATTTATAGATGAAACACCTGCTATCACTATAGCAACATTAAGCAACAGAGCTAGAAGAATAAAAAGACTGCATGGTTTAAATTTAATAGTTGTTGATTATATTCAATTGATGAGATCTAGTTCAAATAAAAATGATGGCAGAGTTCAAGAAATTTCTGAAATTACTCAAGGTTTGAAAGCTTTGGCAAAAGAATTATCTGTGCCTGTTTTGGCTTTATCACAATTGTCTAGAGCAGTAGAACAAAGAGATGATAAACAACCTCAGTTAGCTGATCTAAGAGAGTCAGGATCTATTGAACAAGACGCCGATGTTGTAATGTTTGTCTATAGAGAGGCTTATTATTTAGAGAGAAAACAACCCAAATTAGGTTCTATTGAACATGCAGAATGGCAGTCCAAAATGAATGATGTAAATGGTCTTGCTGACATAATTCTTGGAAAACAAAGGCATGGACCAACTGGTACAGTAAAAGTTGAGTTTGAGGGAATTTATACAAAATTTAAAGATTTAACTAGGAATTAGACCCAGTTTTTTCTTTAGTTATAAATAAATTACGATATATCTGAATTATTCAGATGTTTTCTTATATTTATAAAAAATTTGTTGTAGATTTTTCAAAAATAACTCTCTTATTGTTGTTAGGATTAATCATTTTCTCTCTTTATAAATCTAAAGATTTTAATTTGGATGCTTCATCTGACGCACTCCTTTTAGAGGGAGACAAAGACCTTAAATATTTAAGAGAAGTTAATGAAAGATATAATTCTAAAGATTTCTTGGTGCTCACTTATACTCCAGTGTCAAGCTTCACTGATAAAGAAACCATACTTAGTCTGCAGTTATTAAAATCAAAAATAGAAAAGTTAACCTGGGTTGACAGTGTAATTACTATAATTGACGTCCCTTTATTGAAAAGTACTGACGAAAATTTAATGGATAGATTAAAAAATTACAAAACATTGGCTTATCCTGAAATCGATAGAGATAGAGGTTTTGAGGAGATTTTAAATAGTCCTATATATAAAAATTATGTCATTAGTGAAGATGGAAAAACCTCAGCAATAGTAGTTTATTTAAAAAAAGATGAAAGATTAGCAGAATATATAAAAATTAAAGATAAATATTATAATCAATTAATCGAGACTGATTTAAAAAAAGAGGAAAAAAAAAACTATAAAAAATTTTTAAAAGAATATGAGGGATACAAAAATCTTTATAACATTAGAAATCATCAAAATATTAATGAAATAAGAGATATCATTAATAAGTACGGGGAAAATGCTAAAATTCATTTGGGTGGTATTCCAATGATAGCAGATGATATGATGAGTTTTATAAAAAATGACATAATTGTTTTCGGAGTTGGTGTATTAATATTTATAATTTTTACTCTATGGTTTATTTTCAAAAAAATTAAATGGGTAATTATGCCCTTACTCGGTTGTGCTACTTCGGTTATAATTATGATCGGTCTTCTAGGTTTGATTGGTTGGAAAGTTACTGTAATATCATCTAATTTTATTGCTTTGATGCTAATCCTGAATATGGCTATGAATATCCATTTGACTGTAAGATTTTTACAATTAAGAAGAGAGTTTCCACTTTTGTCAAAAGGAGAGACAATAATTTTAGCAAGTAAAAAAATGATTTCTCCAATTGTCTATACGGTTTTAACTACTATTTGTGCTTTTTTATCTTTAGTTTTTAGTGGGATAAAACCGATTATAGATTTTGGATGGATGATGACCTTAGGATTACTTGTTTCATTAATCGTAACTTTTACACTTTTGCCCTCGCTATTAAATATATTTGCTAAAGAAAATGAAATTGACTTAAAAAACAAAGATAAATCTTTTATTACTTCATTACTAGGATCTATCGCTAAGAAAAATTACGTTTTAATTTTTGGCCCTACAATTATTATAATTTTTTTAAGTATATTTGGAATATCAAAACTTGAAGTTGAAAATAGTTTTATAAATTACTTTGATAAAGAAACTGAAATTTATAAAGGTATGAAAAAAATTGATGACGAACTTGGAGGAACTACACCTTTAAATGTAATTCTGAAATTTCCTTCAACAAAAAGTAAAAAAAGTGATGATGATGAATTTTCTGAATGGGATGAAGATAATGAAAAAGATGAAGATAAATCAAAATATTGGTTTACCAGAGATAAAATGGACAAAATACTTGAGGTGCATGATTATTTAGACTCATTGCCAGAAATTGGAAAAGTATTATCATTCGGATCTATTTTGAGAGTTGCAGAAGATTTAAATAAAAAAGAGCTACAAAGTTTAGAAATTGCAGTTTTATACAGCAAAATTCCAGAAGAAATAAAACAGGAAATAATATCACCTTATATTTCAGTTGAAGAAAATGAGGCTAGAATCTCTATAAGGGTTAAAGACTCTTTGGAAAATTTAAGAAGAAATGATCTACTAAAAAAAATTGACAATGATTTAAACATTAAATTAAATTTAGAAAAAGAGGAATATAAACTGACCGGTGTATTAATTTTGTTTAATAATTTACTTCAAAGTTTATTTAAATCTCAGATTTTGACGTTGGGAATAGTTATGTTAGGGATATTTTTAATGTTTTTTATCTTATTTAGAAATATTATTTTATCTTTAATAGGGATAGTGCCTAATTTTATTGCTGCTTTTTTTATTCTTGGAATTATTGGTTTTATGAATATTCCCCTTGATATGATGACGATCACTATTGCGGCAATCACAATTGGAATTGCGGTTGATAATAGCATTCATTATATTTACAGATTTAAAGAGGAATTTGAAAAGATTAAAGACTATAATCAAACATTAGATAGATGTCATCAAACTGTGGGCATTGCTATTTTAAATACATCAATCACCATTGTATTTGGATTTTCTATACTTGTTTTGTCAAATTTCATACCAACAATTTATTTTGGGTTTTTCACAGGCGTGGCAATGCTACTGGCAATGATTTCGGTGCTTACATTACTACCTAAATTACTTTTGATTTATAAGCCTTTTGGAAATGGGACAAATCTTTTGTAATGTTAGAAAGCATACATAAAGTTTTAGTAAATATTAATTTATTCGACATAATTGCTGCGCTTATTATGACTTACAGCATCATTCAATGTTTTTTGAATGGTTTCTCGCTAAGCTTAATTTCTTTCATGAAATGGGTGCTTTCTACAGTTGTAACAATAATTTTGGTACCAAAATTTCAGCCCTATGTAAGCGATTATATTGAGTCTGAATTTATTAATAGTTTCGGTTTAGGTATAGCAATTTTTATTTTTACATTATTTTTGATTATTGTAATTAGCAAAGTTTTAAGCAGAACAGTGACATGGACAGGAGTTGGATCTATTGATAAAACTTTCGGCTTTTTATTTGGTATTTTTAAGGGGTATATAGTTTGTGTGTGTATATTTACGATATTTAATTGGTTTTATCCTTATAAAAATTGGGGTATATCTGCAAATAAAGCAAAATCATTTAATATAATTTATAAAGGCAGTAAATTGTTAATTGAAGAATTTCCGTCAAGTGAGGACTTTATTGATACGAAAGAAAAAATTGAAAAAATTTGACACTGACAAGTTAAGAGAAGAATGCGGGGTATTTGGAATTTCTAATCACATCGATGCTTCAGCACTTGTAGCCTTAGGACTTCATGCTTTACAGCATAGAGGGCAAGAGGGATGTGGAATTGTATCATTTGATGGAAAAAATTATCACTCTGAAAAAAGGCAAGGGTTAGTTGGAGATCATTTTACTAATTCAGAAATCATAAAAAAATTACCTGGTAAATTTGCGATAGGTCATAATAGATACTCAACTACAGGTGAAACCTCATTAAGAAATATTCAACCATTTTTTGCTGACTTACATATGGGAGGTTTAAGTGTAGCTCACAATGGGAATCTGACTAATGCATTACTTTTAAGAGAAAGCCTTGTTAAGGATGGAGCAATATTTAGGACTACGAGTGATACAGAAACAATTGTTCAACTAATTGCAAAATCAAAAAGGATTAAATTTTTAGATAAATTAATCGATGCACTTTTTCAAATTCAAGGAGGATATTCATTGATTCTAATGACAAATAAAAAATTAGTGGGTGTGAGGGATCCATTTGGGATTAGGCCATTAGTAATTGGAAAATTAAATAACTCTTTTATTTTTGCTTCAGAAACTTGCGCTTTAGATATTGTTGGAGCAAAGTTTTTAAGAGAAGTGGAAAATGGTGAGATAGTTTTTGTTGAAAACGATAAACTGGAGAGCATAAAACCATTCCCAATACAAAAATCAAGACCGTGTGTATTTGAATATATTTACTTTGCAAGACCCGATAGTCTAATTGGTGGGAAATGTGCTTACGAGTACAGAAAAAATTTAGGTTCAGAACTAGCAAAAGAAACAGATTTAAAAGCAGATTTTGTTGTACCCGTTCCAGACTCTGGTGTACCTGCCGCCCTCGGATATGCTGAACAATCAAAAAAAATATTCGAGTTAGGTCTGATAAGGAACCACTACGTTGGTAGAACGTTTATTGAACCTACTCAAAATATAAGAAGTTTAGGAGTTAAATTGAAGCTAAGTTCGACCAAAACAATAGTGAAGAATAAATCAATAATTTTAATTGATGACTCGCTAGTAAGAGGAACTACATGTCACAAAATTGTTAAAATGCTTTATGAAAGTGGTGCAAGAGAGGTTCACGTAAGAATAGCATGTCCAGAAATAAAATATCCCGACTTTTATGGAGTGGACATGCCGTCTGAGGAGGAGTTACTTGCCCATAAAAAAGATATTAAAGAGATGACTGAATATATTAATGCCAAAACTCTTAAATTTTTAAGTTTAGAAGGTCTTTACAAAGCCTTAACAGGTTCAAAAAGGAACGATAATTATCCCCAATTTAGTGATCATTATTTTACTGGTGATTATCCAATAAAACCAGCAGACAACTTAAAGGGATTAAAAGTTAAGCAATTATCGCTATTAAGTGGAAAATCTAGTAATTAATTTATAACCGCCAGTTTATTTTTAAAATCAAAATATACCATTGAGCCATCAATGAAGATTGGGAAAGTATTTAGTTTGTATGGAAGTTTATCAATATTTCTAAGTTTACCATTAAGCTCAAACTTAAGGAGATAAGAGTTCTTCAAAAAAATAAAAATTTTATTATTAGCTATCATCATGCTTTTAATTTGGACATCTTTTTTTTTACTTTTTAAATAATCAGCTATTTCTTTATTTATATCTATAGAAAATAATATTTTTCCATTATTCATATTTGTTGCAATTAAAAATTTATTTTTGCTTATTGAAAAAAAATGTTGGTTTATAATAATTGGTTTTACAATGGAGCTATAATTTTTTTTAAAAAGTATTGTCCCAGTTTCAGCTTCTATAATAAATGTAAATTGGTTTGAGCTTACTATAATCTTTTTATTGTTATTCACAATTTGATTTCCAGAAAAAAGATTACTAGGATTTATATCTAATGATTGGTTTAAATTTATTAACCATTTTATTTCCATATTATTTTTGGTTATTGCATATAAAGATCCATATGTATTTAAAAAAAGGAGATAATTATTATTTAGAGATAAATTATTTATGAATCTATTTTTAACAGCAGTTTCTTCTGTTGGGATTAATTTTGAAATATCACCAGAATATTTATTAAAAAAATACAGATTATTGTTTTGGTTCGAAGCTAGTAATTTATCTTGAGATATCTTTAAATTTGAACGGAAAGGAATTTTATAATTTTTTGCCCAAATTACTTTATTTTTTTTATAATCAAATGCGTATAAAAAACCAATGTTATCAGAAACAAAGATTAAACCATTATCAATTATTAAATTTAATTTTTTTTCAATATTCTTAAATTTCTTCTTATAAAAATTAAATTTAGTAATTAGTTTTTTTTCAACTAATGAAAAAACAAATATATTTCCTTTTATATCACTAAATATGATATTATTATTTTCAGATAAAATATAATTACTTATTCTTTTTTTCGAAATCTTTTTGCTTCTAAAATTTTTTTTGTTAAGGTTTAAATATTTGAAATTCTGTAGATTATTAGTGTCACTATAAAAAATATCTTTCCATTCTTTTGCCTCTATTAATTCTTGAGTTTTAAAATCATAATTTTTTTTAATATTAATGATTTGGTTAAAGGAGTTTGAGGTAACAGCAAGCTTTTTAAATTCTCTAAAGCTATCACTTGCATCTTCAGTGATTAAATTCTCATTTTTCCAAATACCAGATTTATTGTCAAATGAGCACCCATAGAATAAAATAATAAATAGTATTAAAATTTTATTTTTCATTTATTTAAAAATTTAATTTTCTAATATTTGATCTGATAATTTTTTTAAGTAAGAGTTAGAATCAGATAGTTTTTTTAATAAGTTTTTACCTTCAGTAGTTTTTGAAATTTCCAATAAATATAATGCTTTCTTAAAAATTAATAGATCTTTTTGCTCAGCAGTGATTGACGAGTCTTGCAAAATGTTAAAATAATTTATAATTTTTTCTTCATTATTCTCCAATTTTTTTTCAAGTATCGTATTTAATGCTAAAATAGAATAAAATTTATTTTTACTTTTAATTATTTCCTCATAGATTTCTTTCGATTTTTTTTTGTTTTGAGAAGATAAATAAATGTTTGCTTCAATAAATTTTTCAGAAATTAAAATATTTTTTCTTTCTTGATTAATTTTCATAAATGAAAATATAATCACCACAAGCAATAATATACATAATAATAAAATTAATTTAATTTTTTGTGCAATCAAAAAAAATTTTAACTTGTCTATAAATCCTACTTTTTTATCTATATTTTGATCCATATAAAAAATTCTTTTTTGAGGGAAAACTCTTTAATTTTACATCTCTACTATATTTTTTTATAGCTTTTTCAATAATTCTATCAAGAGACAAGTATTTTTTAACAAATTTTGGGTAAAAACCACTTAGA
>MDSW01184478.1_pt1 | contig 18921 bp, 17 predicted proteins | sample 811171 | NCBI WGS metagenome assembly MDSW01 (sample SAMN05326641, study PRJNA326480) | marine metagenome | isolation source: seawater | place: Atlantic Ocean: North West | collected 2012 | reverse complement strand
CCGTGCCCGTGGATGGCGATGTTGACGCTGACGGGGACGGTTACCCGGATCAACTGTGGGAAGCTGTTAACCAACACCTGGACAATGGTGCCTTCACCGGTTTGTTGCGGGATTTGCCCTATCGCGACAGCCTGTCGCCGGATTATCTCAACGCCGCGAAACCCTATTGGGAGGACACCAGTGCCAGTAACTATCTGGACACGATCGAGCGCAGCGGCGTGGCCGCCTACGTGTTCGGTGCCTGGTATGATTTTTTACGCCGGGATACGGTAATGACCTTTGCCAACTGGCCCAACCCGGTAAAGATGCTGATTACCCAGGGGGTGCATGGCGACTCCATTATTGGCAGTCCGTTCCGGCTTAACCAACTGGCCGAGGTCCATCGCTTTTTCGATTACTGGCTCAAGGGTATCGACAACGGCATTATGGATGAGCCGCCGGTATACTATGCCACCCTGACCACGCCAAAAACCTATCGCTTCTTTCCCGGCTGGCGGATACCCCGCGTCAAGCGCTGGCAGTTTGCGGCCAGCTGGCCGCCACCTGATGTGGCAACTCAGTCCTGGTTTCTGGGGGCCGGGCCCACCGGCACCGCGCCTTCGGTTAACGACGGCAGCCTGCTACGGCAATCGCCAGCGGCGGCGAGTGGCAGTGACCGCTACCGGGCGGACTTCAGTATTACCACGGATCTGGAACCGGTGGTGGGGGCTTCGGTGCCCGGCGGCGCGGAGTTTGATCGCAAAGGGCTCACTTACACGTCACCGCCCCTCCGCCACCGCCTGACCCTGGACGGCCTGCCGGTGATGAATCTGTGGCTGGCGGCGGATAACCGGGATGCGGATATTTTCGTGGTGCTGGAGGATGTGGCGCCGGATGGCACTTCCCACTACGTGTCCGACGGCCGGCTGCGGGCCTCCCTGCGCCAGACGCACACGCCGCCCTATGATTTTCTGGGGTTGCCCTGGCACCGGGCCTATGCTCGTGACGAAAACCTGCTGACGCCGGGACAGCCGGTGCGTCTGGAAATCACCATGATGCCCTCGTCTTACGAGTTTCCCGAAGGACACCGCTTGCGGCTGGTGGTGCTCAACGCCATGGGTAAGGTTTTCAATATGACCCCGCAGACCAACCCCGATGCAGCCAGGGAGGTCAGGGTGTATCGCAGCCAGGCGCTGGCGTCCTATCTGAGTTTGCCGGTGTCCAACGGAACCGCTGCGGAAACCGCGAAAAGGACCGGTCAAGAGACCGGTACGGTCACTAACTGAAGTGGTGGCTGCAGTGGGGTAAGGTCCAACCCGCCGGGATCGATCCATGTCAGTCCGCAGTGGCGATCTCGATCCCTTCCCAGGCCACTTTGGCCAGATGCTCGATCTGTTCCTCGGTGATGATATAGGGCGGCATAAAATAAACCACGCTGCCCAGGGGGCGCAGCATGGCTTCGTTGTCCAGGCCGTGCTGGTACACTTTCAGGCCCCGGCGTTCCTGCCAGGGGTAGGGGGTTTTACTGGCCTTGTCCTTGACCATTTCGATGGCCAGCACCATACCGGTCTGGCGTACTTCCGCCACATGGGGGTGATCGGCGAAGGGGGCGGTAACGGCCGCCATCTTCTGAATCAATTTCTGATTCCGGTTGATGACGTCGTCCTGTTCGAAGATATCCAGCGTGGCCAGGGCGGCGGCGCAGGCCAGGGGATTGCCGGTGTAACTGTGGGAATGCAGAAAGCCCCGCAGGGTGTCGTACTCGTCGTAGAAACCCTGATAAATCCGGTCGTGAGTGAGCACGGCGCAGAGCGGCAGGTAACCGGCGGTGAGGCCCTTGGACAGACACAGAAAGTCCGGCACGATGTCAGCCTGCTCGCAGGCGAACAGGGTGCCGGTGCGGCCAAAGCCCACGGCAATTTCATCGGCAATCAGGTGCACGTTGTAACGGTCGCAGGCCTCGCGCAATTTGGTTAAATAAATCGGATGATACATGCGCATGGTGCCGGCGCACTGAATCAACGGCTCCACAATAACCGCGCTGATCTCCTCGTGTTTCTCCGCCAGCAGTTTTTCCATCGCGGCAAACTGGCGCAGGCTGTAATCCTCCCAGCTTTCCCCCGCTTCCCGGTGATAGCAGTCGGGGCTGGGGGCGGTGTAGGTGGTCATCAGCAGGGGTTCGTAGGTTTTCTTGTACAGGTCCACGTCCCCCACTGCCAAAGCCGCCAGGGTTTCGCCGTGATAGGAGTTGCCCAGGGTGACAAACTTGGTTTTTTTGTCGTTGCCCTGGTTCAGCCAGTAATGAAAGCTCATCTTCAGCGCCACTTCGATGCCGGAGGAGCCGTTGTCGGCATAAAAGCACCGGTTCAGGCCCGGCGGAGTGATCTGCACCAGCCGTTCCGACAGCTCGATCACCGGTTCGTGGCTGAAGCCCGCCAGAATCACGTGCTCCAGCTTGTCCAGTTGGGCTTTGATCCGGTCGTTGATGCGGGGGTTGGCGTGGCCGAACAGATTCACCCACCAGGAACTCACCGCATCCATATACCGCTTGCCGTCGAAGTCATACAGCCAGATACCCTCGCCCCGTTGCACCGGGATCAGCGGCAGGGTTTCGTGATCTTTCATCTGGGTGCAGGGGTGCCAAAGCACCTGCAGATCCCGTTGCATCAGATCCTTATTGGAAGGCATGGTGGTGACTCCGGCAAATGGCTGGGATGCACAGGGTAAGCAGTTGGGCGGGAGGTATCAACCCCGGCCGCAGGGGGCGCGGCCGGGGCCGGTGCCGGCGGCCTGTTACCGGCCGCCGAAGTGGGAAAGTTTTTCCAGCAGCTCCTCGGTTTTGGCCTGCATCAGCTCGATATCACCCCGGGATTCCACGTTCAGTCGCACCAGGGGTTCGGTGTTGGAGCGGCGCAGATTGAAGCGCCAGCTGCCCAGATCCATGCTCAGGCCGTCCACGGTACTGATGGACTCCGCCTGATCCTGGTAGTCCTCCTCGATGGCGGCAATGGCGGCGTTGGAATCCTCGATGGTGCGGTTGATCTCACCGCTGGCGGGGTAGCGGGCAATACGTTCGTCCACCAGTTGCGACAGGGTTTTGCCGGTCTGGGACATCAGCGCCGCCACCATCAGCCAGGGAATCATGCCGGAGTCACAGTAGGCGAAGTCACGAAAATAGTGGTGGGCACTCATCTCGCCGCCATAAATGGCGTCCTCTTCCCGCATTCGCGCCTTGATAAAGGCATGACCGGTTTTGCTTTCCACCGGCACGCCGCCGGCCTGCTGCACCAGTTCGATGGTGTTCCAGGTCAGGCGCGGGTCGTGAATAATACGGGCCCCGGGCTCCCGCTGCAGAAACAGCTCCGCCAGCATGCCGACAATGTAATAGCCCTCGATAAAGCGGCCTTTCTCGTCAAACAAAAAGCAGCGATCGAAATCCCCGTCCCAGGCAATGGCGAAATCCGCGCCCTGTTCCAACAGGGCCTGAGAAGTCATTTCACGGTTTTCCGGCAGCAGGGGATTGGGTACGCCGTGGGGGAAATTGCCGTCGGGCTCATTCAATAGCTTGGTGAACTGAAACGGCAGGTGGGGTTCCAGCGCGTCCACCACCACCCCGGCGCCGCCGTTACCGGCGTTGGTCACCACTTTATAGGGCTTGAGCGCTGCCACGTCCACATAGCCCAGCAGGTGCTCGATATACTCGTCCATAATCAACAGCGGCTGGGTGGTGCCGGGTTCATCGGCGTCGCGGAACGGGCCCGGGACCAGTTCCTTGATCTGTAACAGGCCATTGTCGGAGCTGATGGGGCGGGAATCCTTGCCCACCAGTTTCAGCCCGTTGTAATCCTTGGGATTATGGCTGGCGGTGACCACAATACCGCCATCGAAATTGTAATGAAAGGTGGTGAAGTAAATCTGCTCGGTGCCACACAGGCCGATGTCATAGACGTCAGCACCAGCGGCAGTGAGCCCCTGGCGCAGGGCGGCGGTGAGATCGGGGCTGGACAAGCGGATATCGAATCCCACCGCGATCTTTTTCGCCCCGGTGACGGCCACGTAGGCCCGGCCAATGCGTTCCAGAATGTCCTCGTTTAACTGGTCCGGTACCCGGCCCCGGATATCGTAGGCTTTAAAGGCACTTAGATCCATACTGCCACCTCTGCGGTCTGGGAATGTCCATGTCCCGCTGAGTATACCCCGCAATAGTGGTGGACTTACAGACCGAGATTATCCCAGATGGCCAGTGTGGGCTCGGCCTGATTCAAGGTATAAAAATGCAGACCCGGCGCGCCCATCTCCAGCAGCTCGGCACAGAGGTTAGTGATGATCTCCTCCCCCAGCTGCCGGATCGAGTCATGATCACCCTGAAACTCTTCCATTCGCACCCGGATCCAGCGGGGAATCTCGGCGCCGCACATGCCGGAAAAGCGCACCAGATTTTCGTAGTTGGTGATGGGCATGATGCCGGGCACGATGGGTAGATCCAGGTTCAATTTTTCGCAACTGTCCACGAAGAACTTATAGGCGTCCACGTTAAAAAAGTACTGGGTAATGGCGCTGCTGGCACCGGCCTGGACTTTGGTTTTGAATGCCTGCAGATCCGCAGCCATGCTTTTGGCCTGGGGATGTTTTTCCGGATACGCCGCCACTTCCAGATGAAAATGATCACCGGTTTGCTCGCGGATAAAGGCCACCAGATCGCTGGCGTATTTCAATTCCCCCAGGGAGGCACCCATGCCGGAGGGCAGGTCGCCCCGCAGTGCCACCAGTTGGTCGATCCCCTGGTCTTTATATTGTTGCAGCAGCTCCCCCAGTTGGGCTTTGGTATCCCCAACGCAGGATAGATGCGGCGCGGTGGAGACACCGGTCCCCTCCTTGACCCGTACCACGGTGGCGAAAGTACGATCCCGGGTGGAGCCACCGGCGCCATAGGTGACCGAAAAGAACGCGGGTTTTCTTGCCGCCAGTTCCGCCTGGACGGCCTGCAGCTTTTCCACGCCCTTGTCGGTTTTGGGTGGGAAAAATTCAAAGCTGTAACTTTTTTCGTATTTGGTTTGCGAGTTCATGGGATCTCACGAAGTTAGGGTGGGGCACGATCTGAGTTGGCGGGTGCCGGTGTTTTTTCTGGGGACATCAGCGGCCATGGACGGCCGCTGTCGAGCGCACAGGGATGTGCTTGTAGCGTGCCCCAGAAAAAACACCGGTGCCCGCCAACGTGGGGCTGGCACCCAACTGAGTTATCAGTACTTATAGGAATCCGGCTTGAACGGACCTTCCACCGGCACATTAATATAGCGGGCCTGGTCCTCGGTCATGCGGGTGATGACCCCACCGAAACCGCGTACCATTTCCGCGGCCACTTCCTCGTCCAGTTTTTTCGGCAGCACTTTCACATACAGGTTGCCGGCTTTGTCATCCGCCGGCAGTTCGGCAAACTTGCCTTCCCACAGGTAGATTTGCGCCAGTACCTGATTGGCAAAGGATCCGTCCATAATGCGGGAGGGGTGGCCGGTGGCATTACCCAGATTCACCAGGCGACCTTCGGATAACAGAATCAGATGGTCATTGCCCTCGGCGTAGCGCACAATTTTGTGCACCTGGGGTTTGACCTCCTGCCACTCCCAGTTCTTGCGCATGAAGGCGGTGTCGATCTCGCTGTCGAAGTGGCCGATGTTGCAGACCACGGCGCCGCTCTTCAGGGCTTTAAGCATGTTGGCGTCACACACGTTGACGTTGCCGGTGGTGGTGACCACCAGATCCGTATTTTGCAACAGAGCGCGATCGATACAGCTCTCGGTGCCGTCGTTAATGCCGTTCAGGTAGGGTGACACCACTTCGAAGCCGTCCATACAGGCCTGCATGGCACAGATGGGATCGATTTCGGTGATCTTCACGATCATGCCTTCCTGACGCAGGGAAGCGGCGGAGCCTTTACCCACATCCCCGTAACCGATCACCAGTGCTTTCTTGCCGGACAGCAGGTGGTCGGTACCACGTTTGATGGCATCATTCAGGCTGTGGCGACAGCCGTACTTGTTGTCGTTCTTGGATTTGGTAATGGCATCGTTGACGTTGATGGCCGGTACTTTCAGGGTGCCTTTTTCCATCATTTCCAGCAGTCGGTGGACGCCGGTGGTGGTTTCTTCGGAGATGCCGTGAATTTTGTCCAGCATATGAGGGTACTTCTCGTGCATCACCAGGGTCAGGTCGCCGCCGTCGTCCAGGATCATGTTGGCGTCCCACTCCTGGCCATCCTTGAGAATGGTTTGTTCGATGCACCACCAGAACTCCTCCTCGGTTTCGCCCTTCCAGGCAAATACCGGAATACCGGCGGCGGCGATGGCGGCGGCAGCATGATCCTGGGTGGAGAAAATATTGCAGGATGACCAGCGCACTTCAGCGCCCAGTTCGATCAGAGTCTCGATCAACACGGCGGTTTGAATGGTCATATGAATGCAGCCCATGATTTTGGCGCCTTTCAGGGGTTGCTCCGCCTTGTATTTGCGGCGCAGCGCCATCAGCGCCGGCATTTCGCCCTCGGCGATTTCGATTTCCCGGCGACCGTAATCCGCCAGGGAGATGTCAGCCACTTTGTAATCGGAGAAATTGTTTTCCAGTACAGCGTTCATAGTCGTTGCCTCGTCCTTAATGGGTTACAGGTTAGCGGCGGCGCGCAGGGCCTCGGCCTTGTCGGTTTGTTCCCAGGTGAATTGCTGGTCTTCGCGGCCGAAGTGACCGTAGGCGGCGGTGGCCCGGTAAATCGGCCGCCGCAGATCCAGCATCTCGATCACGCCCCGGGGCCGCAGGTCGAAGTGTTCCCGCACCAGGCTGGCGATCTGTTCTTCGCTGACCTTGTTGGTGCCGAAGGTGTTGATGGAAATGGACGTGGGCTCCGCCACGCCGATGGCGTAGGACACCTGGATTTCACATTTTTCCGCCAGGCCGGCGGCGACAATGTTTTTCGCCACGTAGCGGCCGGCGTAGGCAGCGGAACGGTCCACCTTGGACGGATCCTTGCCGGAAAAGGCGCCGCCGCCGTGACGGGCCGCGCCACCGTAGGTGTCGACAATGATCTTGCGGCCGGTGAGACCACAGTCGCCCACCGGGCCACCGATAATAAACTGGCCGGTGGGGTTGATGTGGTACTTAGTACCTTTGTGCAACCATTCCGCCGGTAGCACATGCTTCACCACTTCTTCCATAATGGCTTCCTGCAGATCCGCCAGTTTAATGTCCGGATCGTGCTGGGTGGACAGCACCACCGCCTCCACCGCCACCGGCTGGCCGTTTTCATAGCGCAGGGTCACCTGGCTTTTGGCGTCCGGTCGCAGCCAGGGCAGAATGCTGTTTTTGCGCAGGTAGGCCTGACGCTGCACCAGGCGGTGGCTGAAGTGGATGGCGGCGGGCATCAGTACGTCGGTTTCATTGGTGGCATAACCGAACATCAGCCCCTGGTCACCGGCCCCCAGGTCTTTGTCCTCGGCTTCGTCCACGCCCATGGCGATATCCGATGACTGCTTGCCGATGGCATTCAGCACCGCACAGGAGGCGCCGTCGAAGCCCACATCGGAGCTGTCGTAACCGATATCCAGGATCACCTGGCGCACAATATCCTCCAGGTCCACATAGGTGTTGGTGCGGACTTCGCCGGCGATAATGGCCATGCCGGTTTTCACCATGGTTTCCACGGCCACCCGGGCCTGGGGATCGTCCTTGATGATGCAGTCGAGAACGGCATCGGAAATCTGGTCGGCCATTTTATCGGGATGGCCCTCGGACACAGATTCGGAGGTGAAGATGGAATATTCGCTCATTGCACTCGGTTCCTTTCCTCAAATGTTAAGTGTCTTGCCTCAAATGTTAAGTCTTGGCTCGGTGAGTTCTACGGCCGTTCGGATTTCTTGGAGCGGTGGTTGGAAAGCGAGGCTGGCTGCCTGGCGGGAAACGCTACGAGTACATCCCTGTACGCTCGACAGCGGCCGTCCATGGCCGCTGACGTTCCCGCCAGGCAGCCAGCCTCACTTTCTATGACGCTCGGTGGTAGCATCCTCACTGTTTATCAAACCGCCGCACCTGTATCTGAAAGCCATTGCGCAGCCCCATATACAGGCCTTCTTTGCTGTCCAATCCGGCCTCGCGGGCCCAATCGGTCAATTCTTCCGGGTCGAACCCCAGCCACAGATCCCCGCAGCTCTGTTTCGCCCAATCCTGATCATGCCGACACAGATCCGCCACGATCAGCGCGCCCCCGGGATTCAGCAACCGGGCGCAGTCGGTAAACACATCCGCCGGCGACGGCACGTGATGCAGCACCATGTTGCAGACGATGCGGTCCACCTGCATGCCCTCCCGCACCGCGTCTTCGGTATCGGCCTGCAGCAGCCGGACATTGTCCAGGCGCTGCTGCCGCCGCAGTTGCTCCGCCTTTTCCAGCATCTCCCGGGAGATGTCGATGGCGGTGACCTCCCGAAACAGCTGCGCCAGCACTGGCAGGAAAGCGCCTTCCCCCGGGCCGATTTCCAGCGCGGTCTGGTGGCGGCCGGGCTGGGTCTGCAACAACAGGTCCCGCACACTGTCGGCGTACTGATCGAACAGGGCAATGAGCTCCTGTTGCTGCCGAAACTGTTCCGCGTGGCGGTCGAAAAACTCCCGGGCCAGTTCCTCCCGGTCCTGTTTGATGGCCTCTATCCGTTCCACCGTATCCCGCTCCAGGGCCACCTGGTCGAGGGCATCGTACAGGGCCGCCAGCAGTTGCCCCTGGGGCAGGCTCCTGTCCGCCAGACTGCGGCGGTAAAAAATGGAGTTACCTTCCCGGCGGGTGGTAACCGCCCCCGACTTAGCCAGTACCTTTAGGTGGTGGCTCATGGCCGGTTGCTTCATGGCGAAGATGTCGCACAGTTCCAGCACGCCGAAAGAATCGGTTTTCAGGGCCCGCAATACCGCCAGCCGCAGGGGATCGCCGCTGCCCTTGCACAGCTGGGCCAGGTCGGCGAGTTGATTGGCGGTCAGTGGTGGCAATCCTGCAGTCATAGAAGAGCAGTTTAGCAGCCGACCCCACCTATATCAAAGTTTTTCGATATAGGTGGGCTGGTGTCGAGATTAGCCGCTGGCAGCGATGCCTCAATGCCGGCCGGCGCGGCCCCGGCGGAGTTTTTTCAGCTTGGCACTGAGGCCGTGGAAGAAGCGGTGTTTGCTGCCGGCGGTTTCACTGGTAAGGAAGTTGATCTGGATGGATTGGCGTTTGCCCTCGAATGGGGGGTAACCGTGCCAGCCGTTGTCGGTGACTTTAAAGGCCATCAGGCTGCCGGGACCGGGCACGATCTCCTCCACGTAGTCCTCCATATCGTCGCCGCTGCGCAGCACCCGCAGGCGGCCGGTGTCCGCGCTCCAGTCCTCGTTCAGGTAGATGAGGATGGTGAGCACCTTGGTTTTGGAGTCGGTGTGGATACGACCGTCTTTTTTCCGGGAATAACCCCGCAGGGTCACCATCATGGGCAGATCCATGACGTCCACGTCGAACTTATCGCAGAGAATCCGGCGGAACTCTGGTGTATCCAGGGATTTCAACAGCTTATCGAATTCCGGGCCGACATTGACGTCATCGAGATTGTAACTGCCCCCATCTTGAATGGCGGGGAAATCCTGGATCACTTTGTGCACTGCCTGGGGGGAGATAGACTCCTCTACAGTGAAGTAGGGATAGGGCTCCGTGTTCAGTGGCGCCTGCTGCAGGGCCTTGAGGTTGAGAATATTCTCCATACAGGTTTCCGCTTGCTTTTCGAGGGCCGGATTGGGGCGCACAGAATATGGGCGCTGTGTGGGCCTGAGTATAGGCAGTCTGGGACCACGGAAAAACCCCAAAGATCCCGTTGCTTGACCTGGGTTAAGGCATTAGGTTGGGGTGGCATCGGCTGCCGGGGCTGGTGCAGAGGTTGCCGTGACCTTGCCAAGAAGTTGCTGATGACGTTACCAAGAGGTGGTGAATGACAAAGTGGGTGGAGCGGCTGTTGCAGCGGCGCATGAACCGGGTGCACTACGTGGGTTTGGCGGTGGTGGCGCTGTATCTGTTGCCATTGTTGCTGGGGGCGGTGTTCCGGCGGCTGGGGCTGCCGGTGTATCAGGGCTTTGGCTCCGGCAACAGCAGTATGATCAGTCTGATGGCCTTCTGGTATTTGCAGATTCCTCTGTTTGCCTGGGGCACGTTGCTACGGGTGCAGGATATTGGCTGGCCCCGCTGGGTGGCGGCCATTCTCTGGTTTCCTTTTATCAATCTTCTGCTGTGGTTCTGGCCGGGGGAGAGCCAGGCCAATCAGTGGGGCGAGCCCCCGGCCCCGGCGGGCATCGCGGCCCGGATTCTGGCGTTCGGTGCGCCCCTGTGGATTCTGCTGGCCTATGGCCTGGCGTTATGGGTGTTGGTGCAATCGTAAACCCGCTTAATCACAAATATCTATTTTTATCTGCCGCGGGTTTCAGGCATGATTACGCTTTTTTCTCTCGTCAACGGATGAACTCAAGGAGCCCCAATGAGCAGTCCAGTGGTTAGCATCATTATGGGATCACGGTCCGATTGGCCCACCCTGCAGCGGGGGGCGGAAATCCTGGAGCAATTGCAGGTGCCGTTCGAAACCAAAGTGGTGTCGGCCCATCGCACGCCGCAACGGTTATATCAGTTCGCAGAGACTGCGCCGGAACGGGGCGTCCGGGTGATTATTGCCGGCGCCGGCGGCGCGGCCCACTTGCCCGGCATGGTTGCCGCCATGACCTGGCTGCCGGTGATCGGGGTGCCGGTGTCCAGCCGGCAGTTGAACGGGCTCGATAGCCTGTTATCCATCGTGCAAATGCCCAAAGGGGTGGCGGTGGCGACCCAGGCCATCGGTGAGGCCGGAGCGGCCAATGCCGGCTTGCTGGCGGCCCAGATGCTGGCCATTCACGACCCTGAGTTGCAAAAGCGGGTGCAGGAATGGCGCCGCCGGCAGTCGGATTCAGTGCCGGAGGAGGTCAGCTGATGCAGGTGGCCATTGTCGGTTGCGGACAACTGGCCAGAATGCTGGCGCTGGCGGGGCTGCCCATGGGCATGCGGTTTTCGTTTCTGGCCCTGCCGGGGGAATCCACCGCGCCGGTGGACGGGTTGGGCCGGGTGGTGGTGGCGACGCCTGACCTGGAGCCGACGGCTCTGTATGAGCAGTTGGGGCAACCGCAACGGGTGACGGCGGAAAAAGAACAGTTGCCCATCGCGTTATTACGCGGGTTGGCACCTTATACCGAGGTTCATCCTAACCCGGAGGCCATTTATCAGTGTCAGCACCGGCTGCGGGAAAAAGCCACCCTGGAAGCCTGTCAGGTGCCGTTTACTCCTTATCGCGCCATCCATGAAGAACGGGATTTGTGGGCGGCGGGGGAGGCATTGGGTTGGCCGCTGCTGCTGAAACACACCCAGGAAGGCTACGACGGTAAAGCCCAATGGCGGCTCACGGATGAGGCGGCCGCCCGGCAGTGGCTGCAGGGGCCCGCGGCGGGCACCCTGGGGCCGGCTTCGGGGCAATGGCTGGCGGAACCCATAATGCCGTTTGAGCGGGAGGTTTCTCTGCTGGCGGTGCGGGGGCGGGAGGGCCACATCACCTTTTATGATCCCGCGCAGAACCGCCATCGCCAGGGGATTCTGGTGAGTTCCCTGGCGCCGGCCCCGGATCTGCCCGCCGGCCTGTTGCCGCAAATGCAGGCCGCCCTGCAGCGGCTGCAGACCCATTTGGACTATGTGGGCGTGCTGGCCATGGAGTGTTTTATCAAAGGCGATCAGTGGTGGGTCAATGAGCTGGCGCCCCGGGTCCACAACAGTGGTCATTGGAGTCAGCAGACGACGGCGGCCTCCCAGTTCGAAAACCACTTGCGGGCCGTGGCCGGCTGGCCCCTGGGTGACACCGAACTGCAAGGTGCCGCCGCCATGCTGAACCTGTTGGGCGTGCCGGTGGATCAGCACACCATGCTGGCGGATGGCGCCAGCTTAAACTGGTATAACAAAACCGTGCGCCCCGACCGCAAGGTGGGGCATATTGTGCTGCGCGGGCCCGCGCTGGATGAGGTGCGCGGCAAACTGAATAAGCTGCAATCCAAAATTTACGGGCCGGACTTTTAAGCGGCTAAACGACCGACTGGTTAATCGTCATCATCCTCATCATCATCGTCGTCCAGCTGGCGGATGATGGGGCGGTAGATTTCCACCCGGTCACCTTCCCGCAGCAGGCTGTCCAGTTTGGTGAACTTGCCGTAGATGCCCACCTTCATGCGCTTTAAATCAATCTCGGGATATCGGTCCAGCAGCCCGGACCGGGCGATGGCATCGGACACCGTGCACTCCTCTTCCACCTGCAGTTCCAGCCAGGTCCGGTTCATCGGGCCCACGTAGGCGATGCTCACTTGCATGATGTCACTCTCCCTCTATCAGGAATATTCTCGTTGCAGCAATATTCTTGGCAGAAACGCGGTCAGGCTCAGGAATTCTCCAGCGGCATCAGGCCACCGTTAAGCCGCGTCTGCCGGGCCTGAATGGCACGATCAATCAGGCGCTTGATGGCGATCAGAAATCCCAGGGCCATAAACGCACCCGGCGGCAGGATCGACAACAGAATACCGGAGAAATCGGGGATCAGCGTGACCTCCATCCAGGCAAACCCCTGGCCCAGTAACAGGGAGGCATGGGCGAACAGAGTACCGCTGCCGAGAATTTCCCGCATGGCCCCCACCGCCACCAGCACCCAGGTGAAACCGATACCCATGGCCAGGGCATCAACAATGGATGGCAGCACGGCGTTTTTGGAGGCAAAGCTCTCCGCCCGGCCGAAAATGGCGCAATTGGTGACGATCAGGGCGATGAACAGCCCCAGCACTTTGTAGAGGGGGTGCAGCCAGGCGTTGATGGCCATGTCCACCAGAGTCACCGCCGATGCAATCAGCACAATGGTGACCGGAATCCGGACTTGCGGGGTGACGATGCCCCGGATGACCGACACCAGGGTGTTGGTTAGCAACAGTACCGCCAGGGACGCAAGACCCATCCCCAGGCCGTTGGTGGCGCTGGTGGTCACCGCCAGCAGGGGGCACAACCCCAGCATCTGACCCATGGCCACATTGTTGTCCCACAGGCCGTCGCGAACGATACGGGCGTATTCAGGATTACTCATGTCGCGCCTCCTGTGCGGCTGCGGTGGCGGTATGCTGTTGGCGCCAGGTTTGATAGACCTGCAGTCCGGCGTAGACGCCATTGACCATGGCCCGGGGGGTAATGGTGGCCCCGGTGAATTGGTCAAAGTCGCCGTTATCTTTTTTCACCGCCCACTGCACCCTGGGGGTGTTGGCCAGGGAGTGGCCTTCAAAGCCGGTGATCCAGTGGTCCTTGTCAATTTCAATTTTGTCCGCCAGGCCGGGAGTCTCTTTGTGGCTGATCACCCGTACCCCCAGTATTTCGCCGGTCTGATCCACCGCCATGATAAAATTGATGGGCCCGCCCCAGCCCGGCACTGTCATCTGCAGGGCGGCGCCGGTGAGTACGCCTCCCCGGGTGGCGGGCATAATTTCCACCGCTTGCTGCGACCACTGGCCGGCGCTTACCCACTGGGCCGCCGCCACTGGGTCGTTGTCATAGCGGCTGGGGGGCATTACCTGATCCAGCAGTGCCAGTTTGTCATTTAAAAGATGCTGATCGATCAGATCGCTGGTGGTTTGGTTGCCGCCGATCAGCAACATGCTCATCAGGTAGCACATGCCGCCCAGCAATGCGGCCTGATAGCTGAGACGGGAACGGTAGCTGGGGTTCAGTATGGTTGCCATGGCATCACCTAATTCACCTTGCGGGCGCTGACATTGTGAATGGCCTTGCCGCGGCGGTCGCGACCATAGACCCGGGGGCGCAGGGTACGATCGATCAGCGGTGTCAGAGCATTCATAAAGAGTACCGCAAAACCCACGGCCTCGGGGAATCCACCCCAGCTGCGAATGAGGAACATCACCAGTCCACAACCGGCACCGAACACCAGCTTGCCGGCCACGGTGGAGGGTGAGGTGACATAGTCGGTGGCAATAAAAAACGCCCCTAACATGACGCCGCCGGACGTCAGATGAAACCAGGGGCCGAGGTAAACCGAGTCGTCGATGCTGTGAAATACTGCGGCCAAAACCAGGAGGGTAGCCAGCATGGCCAGCGGAATATGCCAGCTGATGATGCGGGCGCGGAGCAGCCACAGCCCCCCCAGTAAAACCAGTAATTCCGAGGTTTCCCCCAAACTACCCCGGGTATTGCCCACGAAGGCCTGCCCCAGGGAATACTGGCCGGCCACCAGTTCGCTTACCGGGCTGCCACCATTGGCCGCCGCCTTGGCGGCTCCCAGCAGGGTGGCACCGGTATAGCCGTCGGGGATGGTGTCGGTACCCAGAAAAATGGCCAGTGAGTGCAGCAGCCCCGGTGCCTGCTCCGTGCCCAGGGGTGCTACCTGGACCCAGGTGGTCATCTGCACCGGGAAGGAAATCAGCAAAGCCACCCGTGCCAGCATGGCGGGGTTGAAAATATTCTGGCCCAGTCCGCCATAGAGATGTTTGCCGATGGCCATGGCAAAGAAGCCGGCGCTCACTGCCAGCCACCAGGGCGTCCAGGGGGGCATGCTCATGGCCAGCAGCCAACCGGTGAGCAACGCGGAGGCGTCCCGCAATCGGTTGAGGGAATGGCCCTGCAGCCACAGGCACAGGGCTTCGGTCAGTACGGCGCTCAGGCACACCGTTATAAAGGTGAATAGCGCCGGCCAGCCAAACAGATACAGTCCATATAACGTGGCGGGTGTCAGCGCCAGACACACCTGCAACATGATGCGGTCCACCCGGGACCGGTCATGGGCGTGGGGGGACGCCCGTAATGCGAGTTCACTGGGGGTGTTCATGATTCCGCTGACTCCCGGCTGCGACTCTTGCGCGCCTTTTTCTTCTTTGCTGCCTTGGCGGCAGCCTTGGCCGCCGCCTCCTGTTCCAGGCGGGCGGCGCGTTCGCTGATCAGCCGTTTGGTGTATTCCTGTTTCTGTTCACTTTGTTTGCGTTCTTTCAGTTCACCCTTGGCGTATTCGAAATACTGCACCAGTGGAATATGGGACGGGCATACGTAAGCGCAGGAACCACACAGAATACAGTCCCGCAGGCCGTATTCCTGGGCATGTTCGAAATCGTCCACCCCAGAGTGGCGGGCCATCTCCAGGGGCACCAGGCCCATGGGGCAGGCATCCACGCAGCGGCCACAACGAATGCAGGGAGCCGGCGCGTGTGCGTTGACTTCGCGCTGGGTGAGAGCCAGCAGACCGGTGCAACCTTTAATTACGGGGGTATCCAGGGCCGGAACAATCTGACCCATCATGGGGCCACCCATCAGTAGCCGGGCGGGGCTGCCCTTGAGGCCGTCACAGGCGGCGATCAGCTCTCGCAGTGGCGTCCCCAACAGCGCCTCCACATTATGGGGGGACTGCACGCAGCCGCCGGCGACGGTGACCACCCGGGAGATCAGCGGTCGGCCGTACCGCAATGCCTGTTGAATGGCGAAGACGGTGCCCACGTTATGCACCAGCACGCCGATGTCATTGCTGCGCTGGCCCGCGGGAATCTCGCGGCCGGTAACCGCCTGAATCAATTGCTTGGCCGAGCCCATGGGGTATTGGGTGGGCACGGTCATCACTTCCACCATGCCATGGGGAGCGGCGGCTTTGGTAAGAGCGGCGAACGCATCCGGCTTGTTATCTTCCACCGCGATCACCACCCGGTAGGCTTCTATGATGTGTCGGACCAGGCGGGCGCCATCCACCACCGCCTCGGCACGCTCCTGCATCAGATGATCGTCGCAGGTCAGGTAGGGTTCGCACTCGCTGCCGTTGACGATTAGGGTTTGAATTTCAAAACGTCGACCCTGACGTAATTTCACGGCGGCGGGAAAGATAGCGCCTCCCATGCCGACGATGCCGGCCGCTTCCACCCGTGCGGCCAGAGTATCGGGATCCATGCTGAATGGGTCTGTGATAGGTTCCAGGGTCACCCAGCGGTCCTCGCCGTCGGTGTCAATGGTAATGGCCGTTGCCGGCAGACCGGACGGGTGGGGCGCCACGATGGGCCCGATGGCACTGACCACTCCAGAGCTGGAGGCATGTACATTGGCCGACATGGATCCAGCGGCGCGAGCGATAAGCTGCCCTTTCAGCACCCGGTCGCCCACGCCCACCAGCGGGGTGGCCGCCACGCCGGCGTGCTGGCTCAGGGGCATGTGCAACTGCCGGGGTAAGGGCAGCTGCTGCAGAATGCTGCGACCGGCGGTGAGGTCCTTGTGAGTTTCCGGGTGCACGCCACCGCGAATTTTGCCAAAACCGAACATGCTTATGCCGCCTCTGGCTTGGGCCAGTGCCAGGTACCCAGCGTGACCGGTTCCGGATTTAGGGAAATACAGTTTTCCGGGCACACGTCCTTGCATTTGGAGCAGCCGGTACAGGCCTGGGGAATGACCGCGTGCAGTTGTTTGGTGGCGCCTACGATGGCGTCCGTGGGGCAGGCTTTGTAGCATTTGGTGCAACCGGTGCAGAGGCTTTCCTCGATACTGGCCAGCAGGGGCACCGGGGCATCCCCCAGACTGTTCAGATCCACGTCCAGCAGCTGCGCCAGGGATTCAGTCAAGGCGCGTCCCCCCGGAGGGCAGCAATTCACGGCGGCGGTGCCCGCCACCATGGCTTCCGCGGCGGCACCGCAACCGGGGAAGCCGCACTGACCGCACTGGCTCCCGGGCAGCATGGCCTCCACTTCATTAACGATGGGGTTCTCCTCCACCGCAAATAGCCGCGCCGCCAGACCCAGCAACCAGCCCAGCACCAATCCCAGAATTGTCAAAACCAATGTGGCAGTAAACATGACCCCTCCTTAAATCATTCCGCTGAAACCCATGAACACCAAAGACAACAGGCCGGCGGTGACCAGACTCACCGGTGCCCCGGCAAAGGTGGCCGGCACGTTGGCCAGGGCAATCCGCTCCCGCAGTCCGGCAAAGATCACCATCACCAGAGAAAAACCCAGTGCGGAGCCCATGCCGAATACCAGGCTTTGAATCAATGTGTACTGCTCGCGTACGTTCAGCAGAGCCACTCCCAGCACAGCGCAGTTGGTGGTAATGAGCGGCAGGAATACGCCCAGGTTTTTATGCAGCAGGGGGCTGGTCTTGCGCACCACCGCTTCGGTGAATTGCACCACGGCGGCAATAATAAGGATGAAAGACAGAATACGCAGAAACTCGATATTAAGCGGCACCAGCAACAGATGTTCGATAATCCAGCTGGCCAGAGCGGACAGTGTCAGCACAAAGGTGGTGGCCAGGCCCATGCCAAAGGCGGCGCTCAGATTATTGGAAACCCCCATCAGGGGGCAAAGCCCCAGAAATTTCACCAGGACTATGTTGTTGACCAGAACGGTACTGATGAACAAAAGCAGGTAATCCATAAATCCATTCCTGAAGTCAGTCTGACGCCGGTAACGGTTTGTCGCGTTTGTCATGCGAATCGCGGTTTCAGGCCTCGGCTGCATGATGTATGCCATGGGAAAAATGCGACAAACGACGGCTGTTGTGGTGGTTGCAATGGATTGCCTTGGAGGTGGAACGGATTGATTTCACGGGGTCGGTTCCGCTTGCACCGGAACCGTGCGTGTCGGATACCGACGTTTTGTCGCAATTGCGACAGGCCATGGCGAGCACGCTCGGCGTAAATTGTTGGTTTTGCGACAAGAGCCGGGGCAAAACCCGACAAAGGGTTGATTTCCGTGGCCTCCCGACCTGCGGCATATATCTTGCTGACGGTTAATCACCAGTAACTGATATGGATGCTGCGGCATCTTTCGGGGTGAAACATGGTTAAAAACACGGGCGCTGAGGCGCGCCATACCAATGCGGAAGCGGAGACCACCAGTGTTAGCGGCCGCAACGACACTGTGCTCCGGGACGAAGTGTTTTTTCAGGCGGTGGAGCACTGCCCCGTTGCCATTTCCATTACCGATCTGAAAGCCAATATTCTGTATGCCAACCGGGCCTTCACTCAGGTGACCGGCTACGGCAAGCACGAGGTAATTGGTAAAAACGAATCCATTCTGTCCAATCACACCACTCCGCGCCTGGTGTACCAGGCACTCTGGGGCCGGCTGGCACAACAGCGTCCCTGGACCGGGATGTTGCTGAACCGGCGCAAGGATCAAAGCCTGTACCTGGCGGAACTGACCGTGGCACCGGTGATTGATGAGAACAGCAAAACTGTCCACTACCTGGGCATGCACCGGGACAGCACCGATGTTCACGAGCTGGAGCAACGGGTGCTGAATCAGAAGTTAATGATCGAAGCGGTGGTCAACGCGGTGCCTTCGGCAGTGGTGTTGCTGGACGATGGCGGGCGGGTGGTACTGGCTAACCCCAGTTTTCGGGATCTGGCCAAGAGCCTGGCGCCGGATGAACCGCTGGAATCCTTTCTGCGGCTGCTGGATGTCAAACTGGATAGCCACTTTGAAAACCTACAGCGCAACCGGGCGTGCTTCCATGGCAAAGAGATCAGTATCGATCAGGGGGGCGGTTATACCCGCTGGTTTTCCTGTTTCGGTACCGACATTGAAATCAAGAATGAAAGTCCGGATGGATTTTTTGAGCAGGTCATCAGTCATTACTCGCTGTTGATGCTGAATGATGTCACGGATCTGCGCCGGCGGCAGATGGATATTCATTTGAATTCCATCAAAGCGCTAATGACCGAAGAGGATATGGTGCAGGGCATGCGGGAAACGGTGAACGGGGCCATTCACCAGTTGCAGGGCCCCGTCAACCTATTGTCCGCCGCGGTCAATATTTTGCAGCGGCGTGATGATCAGCAGGATCAGGCCGTCATTGGTGCGCTGGAGGAGGCT
>MDSW01150674.1_pt1 | contig 18921 bp, 17 predicted proteins | sample 811171 | NCBI WGS metagenome assembly MDSW01 (sample SAMN05326641, study PRJNA326480) | marine metagenome | isolation source: seawater | place: Atlantic Ocean: North West | collected 2012 | reverse complement strand
GCCTCAGGAATATCGGTGGTATCATCATCGTGGATTTCATCGACATGGCCAAAGAAGAAAGTAAGGAGATGGTTTCCAACGCATTAAAACAAGCACTAAAGCCAGATCGATCACGAACTCGTATTCTTAAAATTTCTGAACTTGGGCTAGTTGAGATGACTCGTAAGCGCGTCCGCGAAAGTCTAGCACAAACACTTTGTGATCCCTGTGATTACTGCGAAGGTAAAGGATATATTAAAGGAACTTCGACCGTCTGCTACGAAATCATCCGGGAAATTCAACGCCTAGGAACCGACAACATCACCAAAAAGAAAATCGATATAGAAATGCATCCTACGGTTTATGACATGCTGTTCGAGGAAGAAAGTAGTTTTCTTGAAGAAATAGAAAAACAGAGCAATATGGAAATCACATTTAATGTGAATCTGAAACTGCATCGGGAAAAATATAAAATTCTGGCATCATGAGGAGGATCAGATTAATGAAAGCTCACAATACTCTTGGATTAAATACTCTTCTTTTCACTAGTTTACTTTTTATTGGTTGCGGTACTACAGGGAAAAATTTTAATGAGTCTCTACATAAAAATATTGTCGTAGGGACAACTACCCATAAAGAAATTCAAGCTATGTTTGGATCTCCCTTTAAAAAGGGAGTTCAAAACGGCTACAAGACTTGGACTTATGAATATAATTTTTACAACGCCTTAGGCAACAATATCACCAAAGATATAATCATAGTTTTTACTCAGAGTGGAGTTGTAAAATCTCATCAGATGATGACCAACCAGAAGTAAATAGCTAACAAGTGTCGGCTGTCAGAATCATCCTTTTCCATAGTTTTCCTTAACAAGGATAATGGCTTAATCCCGCAATGAAGTCTCTTTTTGTTTTCTGCTCTATGATTTTTTTAACTCCACGCGCACCCCTAAAAAAAACTAACGGATTATCATCAAGATGCTAGGTTTTAATAAAACCCAATGGGGTACTCTTAATATGACCTGGCTGGCATTTTTTCTGACCTTTGTCGCCTGGTTCAACATGGCTCCATTCAACACCACAATCATGCATGCTTTGAGCCTATCTGCAGACCAGATAAATGTGTTGATGATTTGTAATGTTGCTTTGACCATTCCCGCCAGAATCATCATCGGTTTTTGGGTTGATAAGTATGGACCACAAAAAGTGTTTAGTGGGTTATTACTTTTCTCCGCATTGGTATGTTTCGGGTTCGCTCTAGCGCAAAACTTTAAGCAATTACTGATCACTCGCTTGTTGATGGGAATTGTCGGTGGCGGCTTTGTTGTAGGTATAAAAATGATTAGTGAATGGTTCCCTCCTGAGAAAATGGGAACAGCCCAGGGTATCTACGCAGGTTGGGGCAACTTCGGATCAGCATTTGCGGCATTTTTTCTTCCACTGGTCGCCCTGCTCTTTTCAGAAGAAACTGGGTGGCGTGTAGCAACGAGTCTTTCTGGGTTTGCTTGTCTCATCTGGGCAGGCCTTTATTACAGGTGTTGTCCTGATGCTACTGAAAAAAAACGGAGTTTTTTAGTCGACCTTCATGGTGTGATTGAGGTAACTTCTCGCCGAGACCTAGTTTTGCAAATCATGCTTCTATTACCCGTATACGGGGCTATGTCTCTTTTCATCTGGAAGCTTTCCTGGCAGCCATTTTCTTTGATTTCTAATTCCTTTTCCATAACAGTGATTCTTAGTTTGGTATTTCTTTTTTTGCTAAACGCAATGCGATGCTGGAAAACAAATTACCTTCGAATACAGCACCCCATCTCTCAAGAAAGTAAATATGAGTTCAGTCAGATCGCTATATTAAGTTTGGTTTATTCTCTAACATTTGGTTCCGAATTGGCAGTCGTTTCAATGTTTCCTCAATTTTTAGAAACTACTTTCTCAATTTCTGTAAGCTTAGCTGGAATGCTTGGAGCTAGTTACGCCTTCATGAACCTTGTCGCTCGACCAGGAGGAGGATGGATTTCTGATCGGTTCGGGCGTCGTAGAACCCTTTTCATCATGGTTTTTGGGGGAATGGTGAGCCACTGGTTGATGAGTGAAATAGATTCTAGCTGGCAGCTTACCAGCGCTATAACTCTTGCAATAATAGGATCCGTTTTCTTAAAGGCGGGGAATGGGGCATGTTTTGCGGTAATTCCCTTGATCTCCAAGCCGCTTACTGGGAAACTGGCCGGAATGGCTGGTGCCTACGGCAGTGTCGGAGCAGTTTTTTTTCTCACTCTATTCAGCTTCATGACCCCACAAACTTTTTTTAAAGTCATCGCTGTCTACGCTTTTCTGGTATTCTTGTGCCTGTTTTTTTTAAAGTCATTCAATTCAGCGCAAAACAACAATTAAAGGAGTCACTTTTAATATGGGATTCACCTGTGGCCTCGTAGGCCTTCCAAATGCGGGCAAATCAACCCTGTTCGGTGCCTTAACACGCACTAAAGCGTTGGCGGGGAATTATGCATTCACTACTATCGAACCAAACAGCGGTATCGTACCAGTTCCCGATAAACGTCTGGATACCATCACTTCCTACGTCAAGACTAAGAAAATTGTCCCCACAACCATGGAGTTTGTTGATATTGCCGGACTTATCAAAGGGGCATCCAAAGGAGAAGGTCTGGGGAATAAGTTTCTCGGCCACATCCGCGAGGTTGATGCTATCACTCATGTAGTTCGCTGTTTCGAGGATGGTAATGTCCCCCACGTCAGCGACACCATCGACCCAGTTTCCGATATTGACACAATAAACACCGAGTTGATAATTTCCGATTTGGAATCTCTAGATCGTCGGAGGACCAAAATTGAAAAGTTGGCAAAATCTGGAGATAAGGAAGCTCGTATGCAAGTAGAAGTTCTTGCTAAATTGTCTGATGCTCTTGATAAAAACCAACCGGCACGAACTATTACCGACTTTAACAATGAGCAGAAACAGTATGTTAAAAGTCTAACCCTTTTAAGTGCTAAACCAGTTCTTTATATCTGCAATGTCATGGACCCCATTGACACAGATAATGAGCTTGTCCAGAAGGTAAAACAGATTGCTGATCAGGATGGATCATCAGTAGTTGCTCTGGCAGGAAAAATTGAGGGCGAAATTATGGAGATCGAAGATCCTGAAGAGCAACAAATGTTTATGGCAGAAATGGGCCTGACCGAAACCGGACTTGACCGTATGATCGCTGCCGGATATGGGTTACTAGAACTCTCTACTTACTTCACGGCAGGAGAAAAAGAGACCCGAGCCTGGACAATCCCAAAAAACGCGAAAGCGCCAGTAGCCGCAGGAGTTATTCATACTGATTTTGAAAAAGGATTCATCCGCGCCGAAGTGTTCAGTCTCGAAGACCTAATTGAACATAAATCAGAGGCGGCTATTAAAGATGCCGGAAAACTCAGAGTTGAAGGAAAAGATTACGTCGTACAAGACGGAGACATCATGCATTTCCGCTTTAATGTTTAAAAAATATCACTTTCCCCAAGAAGGGACCAGGCAGCGCGGCGATCTACCTGCCAAAGCATCCAACACATTGTCAGCAACAAGGTCTGCCATTTTGTCTCTAGTTTCATGACTGGCACTGCCAATATGCGGCAGCAACATAAGGTTTTGTAACTCGATCATTCCTTCGGTAAGAGCTGGTTCGTTTTCATAAACATCCAGTGCTGCACCAGCAATTCTTCCTTCTTTCAAGGTGTCGACCAAAGCTTGATCATCCACAACTTTACCCCTGGCAGTATGAATAAAATAAGCTGTGGGCTTCATCATTAAAAATTGTTTTTTGCTAATCATGTTTTGGGTCTGTTTAGACAAAGGGACATGAACAGTAACAAAGTCGGATTGTCGCAATAATTCTTCCATCGAAGTGTATAAAGCATTCAATGCGTTTTCTTTCTCTAAAGATAAGCGATTACGATTAAAGTACAGAACTCGCATATTGAAACCCAAAGCTCTCTGAGCAACTGCCGAGCCGATTTCACCACAGCCAATTATGCCCAATGTTTTTCCGTAAACATCGCCCCCCAGAAACATTTTTGCCTGCCAACCCTTGAACCTGTTTTCACGGGTGAAGCGTTCGGCTGGAACAATGCGTCTTGCAGCACCTAGAATCATCGCCCAAGTTAAATCAGCAGTGGTTTCATGCAGAACTGCCGGAGTATTGGTCACCCATATACCCTTTTTCGCAGCATATGCTACATCAATATTGTTAAATCCAGCTCCATAATTGGCAATGAGCTTCAAATTCTTTGCATTGTCAATAATGTCCCGATCAATCTTGTCCGATAAGTAAGTTACTATCACCATGCTGTCTAAGGCATATTTCTTAAGGTCTTCAGTTGTAGGTGGAGTTTCAGTCTGGTTAATTCTTAAGTCGCAATGTGTCTCCAATTTATCCAGCGCAGCTTTGGGGAACATATTTGTCACAGTAACGATAGGCATCAAGCTGTCCTTTCAGGTTTTCTGTGGTAATATTAAGAGACTGATTTTAAAGGAAAAACTAGCTTAATCCTATGAAAATTTTATTTCTTGTCCCACCAGAAACTGTTTCGCTAGAATCTTCTGTACCCAAAGCATTGGAAGGAGGTAAAGGCTATTACCCGAAACTCGGGCTTCTCTATGTAGCTGCCTACTATGAGCGAGAAACAGGTAACACCGCAACTTTCATCGATTGTCCACCAGAAAACGTTTCGGAAGAGACCATGCTTGCACGTGTTCGAGAAATTAAACCGGATATGGTTGCTATGAGCATCATGACTTTCAATTTACTTGATGCCCTTCGTACAGCAAAAGTCCTTAAACTTGAAAACCCAAGTTTAAAGGTTTGCTTAGGGGGACCTCACGTCAACTTATATCCGAAAGAAACTCTCAGCCTGCCGGAAATCGATTATGTAGTTTTTGGTGAAGGGGAAAGAATATTTACCCGTCTTACTCTAGCACTGGAAAAAGAAGAAGAGTCTTTGTCAGCCATTAACGGATTGGGCTGGAAAAAAAATAATGTCCCATATATCAACCCGGCAGAAACTGAGCTTCTTGATCTTGATAAGCTGCCTTTTCCAGCCCGCCACCTTGTCGATGTTTCAAGCTATCAACATATTATTGGTGAGGGTCGACAGTTCTTCACTATTCAGGCGACTAGAGGGTGCCCAGCTGCTTGCACCTTCTGCGATATCCGTAAAACCAAGTTTCGCATCCGCAGCCCCGAAAGCGTCGTTGATGAAATTGAAGAACTGGTAAAAATGGGAGTGGACGATTTATTTTTTGTGGATGATACCATCACCATAGACAAAAAAAATGTGCTGGCAATTTGTAATTTGATTGTTGAGCGAAAAATCAAAATAAATTTCAAAATTTCCGCCCGGGTCGACACTATCAATCCGGAAGTATTGGCCGCGCTCAAAAAATCCGGATGCTACCGCATCCATTTTGGCATTGAGTCAGCGACACCGAAACATTTGCAGTACCTTCAAAAAGGACAGACACCTGAAAAAGTAGAACGTGCAATCAAAATGACCCGTAATGCTAATATTGGGTTCTTTGCCTACATGATGATCGGTATACCTCATGAAACTAAAGAAGAAATGTTCGCCACCGTAGACTTTGCCAAAAAACTTAAGCCTGATTATGCGCAGTTTTCCATCTGCACACCTTACCCAAAGGTGGAGCTCTATTATCAAATGTTAAATGAAGGCATCGTTCCAGAAGATTATTGGCAGAAGTTTGCTGAAAACCCTACCCCTGAATTTAAAATTCGCTTTTGGAATAAAGATTTTACTGAAGAAGAATTACGTGAAATTCAGGATCAATGTCATGCCCGGTTCTACAGTAGCCCTACCTATATTATGAAACAAATAACCCAGTTAAAATCCTGGACCGACTTTACTGCTAAAGCCCGTATGGGAACTAAAATCCTTACCAGTCGATTAGGAATTTAAGGTTAAGATAAATTACTCTAATAGTATATTTTCTTGCCGAGGCTAAAGTCCTGTTGTTTTACATTAAATTACATATGGAGTTTACGAAGTTTAATGAACCTCTCCATAAAAATATTGTAAAATTAGCATAGTTCATTTGCTAATCAAAATCTAGATTCAATCTATGAAGCCACATGCTTAAAGTCAACGAAATTTATGCAAGCATTCAGGGGGAGTCGTCTTATTCAGGCCTGCCTTGTGTGTTTATTCGATTAACGGGTTGCAATCTTCGTTGTTCCTGGTGTGATACCGCTTATGCTTTTTATGAAGGCAGTGATCTCACATTGGAAGATATAATATTTCAGGTAGAAAATTTCTCTTTACCTTTGGTCGAAATCACAGGTGGAGAACCGTTAATGCAGGAAAATGTTTATCCTCTTATGAACGCACTTCTAGATAAAGGTTACCGGGTAATGTTAGAGACAGGAGGAGCTATATCAATCAACAAAGTTCCAGACGAAGTAATAAAAATTCTTGATATCAAATGCCCTGGAAGTGGTGAGGAAAAAAAGAACCATCTTGAAAATCTGAAATTGCTTAAACCACATGATGAAGTCAAATTCGTCCTTATCGATCGTGCGGACTATGATTGGAGCCGTGATTTAATGCAAAAATATGACCTACCTTCATCCGTTCAGGTGTTATTCTCCCCGGTTTATGACAAGCTCGAACTAAAAGACCTCTCTAAATGGATCCTTAAAGACCGGTTACCGGTAAGACTTCAGACTCAATTCCATAAAGTCATCTGGAGCAAAAATGCTATTGGTGTTTGAATGTTCTCATCACCATCCATGTTAGTCTTTCAGCCCTGACCACTATTGCAAATGCTAAATAGCACCTCAAAAAGAACGCTTCAAAAAAAACTGCTAGATTGGTATATAAAAGAACAAAGAGCTATGCCCTGGCGGAATAACCGCAACCCCTATAACATTCTTGTTTCAGAGTTTATGTTGCAGCAAACTCAGGTGAAAACAGTCATCCCTTATTTTGAAAGATGGATGAAATCGTTTCCGACCATTCAAAAATTGGCACGAGCTCGAGAGTCCACTGTTTTAAAACACTGGGAAGGTCTTGGATATTATTCTCGCGCCCGCAACTTAAAAAAGACCGCACAAATAATCCTGAATAATCATTCTGGAAAAGTTCCTGATTCCATGAAAGAAATCATACAACTACCCGGAGTCGGTCGCTACACAGCTGGAGCTATTCTAAGTATTGCCTTTGAGCAGAAAGTTCCTGTTCTTGATGGCAATGTCAAAAGGGTTTTGTCGAGACTTTTTCTTCTTAAGGAAAATGGAAGAACTAGAAAATCAGAAAATATATTATGGGAAATTATGGAAAACCTTCTTCCTGATTCGAAAGTCGGTAACTTCAACCAAGCCGTCATGGAAGTTGGTGCCACAGTTTGTCTTCCAAAAAATCCTCATTGTCTACTCTGCCCATTGAAACAAAACTGCAAAGCACAAAAGGCAGAACAACAGAATTTTTATCCCCCAAAAACAGAAAGAGTCTCTTCCACAAAAATTAATGTCAGCGCAGCAGTCATCTTGCGACGCAAAAAAATATATATACAAAAAAGAAAAATTGGCGTACTGCTTGGTGGATTATGGGAGTTTCCTGGAGGGAAATTTAAACCAAGAGAATCTCCAGAGCAATGCCTGCACCGGGAAATTAATGAGGAGTTGGGAGTGACTCTCCACATAGATGAAAAACTCATGGTCATCAAACACAGCTATACCAGTTTCAGAGTCACTCTACATGTTTTTCTTTGTCGAATACGCTCAGGTCAAATTTCACCTTCCCAGTGTGATGAATGGAACTGGGTAAAAACTGCCGAATTACAAACTTATCCTTTTCCAGCAGCCAATGTTAAAATTATAAAGAACCTATTGAACTATCATGCCTGAACTTGGACTTACCTATGCTTTATGGCTTAAACCCACGCTTCTAGCTGCCGAATAACTACTTATCTATATTGAGTATTTTGATATCCAAACTTTGACCCCAGGAACCCAAGCTATAATTTCTGTGGATGTCTTCATAAAAATCGACTCTTAAAAAACTATGTAAGGCTCCCAGACTCTCGCAGCAAATATCAAGTCCAAACTCGAGACCGCCCCTCAAATGGATGAGGCTCGAATATGTCTCGATTTCAATTCTATTAACTAACAAAGTCTGTGTGCTGCGAGTAATATTGCTAACGATCTACAACTACTTTATTTTGGCTTCACACCCATTGGCCAATGGATAACGCTATCATTGTATCAGTTTGGTCTACGAGCAATTTTTTTTAAAGTATCTCCGTTCCATTCAACATCAAGGCGAGGCCTCCCCTTATAGAGTCCTTTTTGAAACGCATAACCATATATTAAGGGCAGAGAAACACTAGGCTCTATAAATGCCATGCTGTGTGTAGCCTCCTTATTAATTTTTCCCCACGACTGCGCCTCGGCCAACGTGCTACCGCTTAATCCGCCCCAATGAGGTGAGTCGGTAGTCACCTGCAAAGCATATTTATGACCACCAGTCTCTTTTCCAAAGATATAGGCCATAACTACAGAATCATTAATGTAATTTTTTGGCACTCCTCCCGCAACATAAAATGCCGCCGTTCGCGTTGAATTAACCACAAGCTGGGTTAACTCATAATTGTCGCGAATAGAATCTATGGTAATGGGAGCAAGTCCCTCTTTCCGAGCCTTATAATAATGTTCCGTCAATCCTATTCCCAAACTGGAATCATTGATGGCTGGGCTAAAAACTGGAACATTATTTTTTCGAGCAGTAAAGAGGATAGAGTCTTCATCATCGATAGTTTCAGAAAGTCGGGAAATAAAATCTCTACTGGAATAATTCCCAGGTTCCAGAGTATCAGCGAACCTACCGACAAGAGTATCATTTTCGACAAATAACTCATCATCAACGTAAGTATCATATATACGGTCAATGTAGAGATCTCTGAGTTGAGTATCATCAGCATTAGGACTGCCATAATAATGGCCGCCGCCAAGAGCGTTATAATAGTCTTGATACAAAATAGCTCCAGTAGAAACAATCACATCTACCATATTGTAATGCACCATATCGCGGATAACTTTTCTGAGCCCTGCCGCTATCAAGGGCCCCGCCAACCCCAGAATGATAGTAGGTTTCTCTTCATCCTGAAGCATATTCCCGAATATCTTGGCACATTGCCCAAGGTTCCTCGCCTGTATGGATGCAGACCCAAAAGACTCCACCAAGTCACCCACATCATTAATATTCTCAAAATCGACTGGAGAAATTCGTGTGTTTAAAATTTCTTTTTTTTTCTTTTTCTGCGCATCATCCAAAGGCTCTGGCATATAAGATTCTTTGTACCCCATTTTTTGCTCCAAATTTTAATTAAAATGAATCATCAATTCCCGCCCTCGTCTCGTCAACTACTAGCAATAACGACAACTAATAATAGTTTTCACAAACTGGCTAATAGTTATTTCGACTTAATTAGTTATTGTTCACTTCTTCTAGCATAAGGGAGCTGGGTAAATAACATATTGAGCCGAAAAAAAATTTAGAATAGGTTATTGTAATCACCCGCTTACCTAGGAATTAGAGGCGGGAGCATAGTCCTTGCGAGTGGGTCTTGGTGTCAACATTTTCTATGCTTTCCAAGATTTTCCCATCTTCTCCAATCACATAGCTAATACGAGCCGCATATTGCTCATCGACACTTTTTACTGCATGATAAGCTAGGGCAATTTCCCCTTTAACATCGCAAAGCAGGGGATAAGGAAAAGAGAACTTTTCCGCAAAAGCTTTATTGTCTGATTCATTATCTAAACTGACTCCAAAAATCTGGATATTCTTTTCTTCAAAATTTTTAAAATCATCGCGAAATCCCTGCCCCTCCATTGTGCAGCCTGGAGTATCTGCCTTAGGGTAAAACCAAAGCACAATTTTTTTCCCCCGGCTATCCTTTAGGTTCACAGTGTTTCCGTTATGATCTTTTACAGAAAATTCGGGTGCTTCTGTTCCTGGTTTTAGCATTTCAACTTCTCCCTAGATAAGGTTAATTTTCAGTTTGTAAAAGTTTGTTAGATGATATCAAGACTTTTTGGAAGCAACTTTATTTGGGCTGTCATTATAAGTTTCTTCAATCTTCCGCAAATAATTTAGCAGCTAGAATTTCACCTACTATTAAATCCTCTGGGCGGGTGATCTTGAGGTTCCACTCGTAACCATCAACAACCCTTACTTCCTGACCTAGATATTCAATAAGAGCTCCTTCGTCCGTACCATAAAAGGAGTTACTTTGTGCATTTTGAAAAGCCTCTCCAAGCAAGTTATAACGAAAAGCCTGAGGAGTTTGAATACGCCATATACCCTCTCGCTTTAAAGTTCGCTGAACTTTGCCAGTATCATCAACCTGCTTAATCGTATCGTGAATGGGAATAGCCGTGACTGCCGCTCCATATTTATTAGCAATATTGATAGTTTCCTTAATCATTTCCTTAGACAAAAAAGGGCGAACTCCATCATGGACAAGAACAATATCTGTATCTGCAGGAGCAGATTTATATCCGTTAAAAACAGAGTCTTGCCTTTTTTCACCACCCATAACAACTTGTTTCACAATCGAGGGACGCCCCAGCCAGTCGGTACGAGCATCCTCAAATTCCTTTTCTGGAACCACAAGGATTAATGAATCAATAAGCTTTGAGTCGTGAAGAGTTTTTAAAGTGTAATATAAGATAGGATGTCCCATCAACGCTTGAAACTGTTTTGGGACGGTTCCTCCCATACGTTTGCCTTGTCCTCCTGCGGGAACGATCGCGCATACATTCATAATTAGCTATTCAAATAAGTGTTCAAAAAGTTCAGCAAGATTCTTCACAAATAAAAAATCAATTCCTTTGTCAGGAAGTTTCTTTATTTTTTTAGCAGAATACGGAATAATACATTTTTTGAAACCAAGTCTTTTGGCTTCCAGAATGCGGGCATCCAACTGCATTACCGAGCGCACTTCCCCGGTCAAACCAACTTCCCCAATCAGCACAGCTAGTGGATCGATAACTTTATCTCGAAAACTTCCTGCAATAGCAGCTACTATCGCCAAGTCCAGAGCTGGCTCTGTAATTTTTATTCCTCCCGCTAAATTTAAAAATATATCTTCACCTTGTAGTTGAAACTCCATACGCTTTTCAATAATAGCTATTAATAGAGACATACGATTATGATCAAAACCTGTTGCCATTCTTCTTGGCATACCTATGGAAGAAGAAGTGCTGACTAAGGCTTGGACCTCTACCAGTAAGGTTCTACTTCCCTCGAGAGTTGCTGCAACGACAGAGCCCGATGAATTCTCTGGGCGTTCAGACAAAAACCATTCAGATGGGTTTTCTACTGGCACCAATCCATTCTGTTCCATCTGAAACACTCCAATTTCAGGAGTGGGGCCAAAACGATTTTTAGTTGCCCTTAAGGCTCGGTATGCATGACCCTGTTCGCCTTCAAAATAAACAACCGTATCTACAATATGCTCTAATGATTTAGGGCCGGCTATTGCTCCATCTTTATTAATATGCCCGATCAAAAGAGTTGGAAGACCACGTTGTTTAATGAACTGAAAGATTTTAAAGGCTACTTCCCGCACCTGACCAATGCTTCCCGGAGCAGATTGCAAATCTGAAGTATAAAAGGTTTGCACAGAATCCAACACCAGCACATGGGGTTCTATTTTCTTTATCCACTGAATAATATCTTCCAAGCAAATTTCTGAGCAAACCAGAAGGTTCTCAGACAAGGCATTCAATCTTTCTGCACGAAGCTTGATCTGAGAGCCTGATTCCTCACCAGAAACATATAAAACCGTTTTTCCCGACCTAGCCAAGTGGCCCATACTTTGTAAAGTTAGAGTCGACTTCCCAATACCGGGTTCCCCGCCAATCAGGATCAGGGATCCTTCTACCATACCTCCACCTAGCACTCGATCAAATTCTTTAATACCTGTAGTCAAACGGTTTTCGACAATTGATTGTACATCTGTTATAGGGATTAATACTGAGGGCTCTGAGCTTAGTTTTGACTTATGCGATGCTGATTGCTGGCGCGTGGTTTCCTCAGCAAAGCTGCTCCAAGCCAAACACTCTGGACATTTCCCCATCCACTTAGGGGTTTGATATCCACATTCTTGGCATACAAAGTTAGTAGTGGTTTTAGCCATAATTAGGCAAAAAAGTACACGTCATCGATCAGCCAAGTCATAAAAAAATATGCTCGCGGCCAACCTACCGACCATATGCGTTATTTTTTAGCAGGACTTGATCGACGGAGGGTTTTCTTAATGTCATCACTTCGTGAAATATTGACATTCGCTTTTCGGCGCAAATCAGCAAGTGCTTCCTTAATCTCTTGCTGACTATTCTTCAAACTCAATTCGATTTTCTTCTGACTTTTCTTGAAGTCTGCTTGAGCTTTTTTTAAGGCCACCTGTTCTTTTTTCAATTCATTCATTGTCTTAGCAACAGGATCTAACTTTGCCTGTTCCTTAACAATCGACTTAAGAATTTCAATCAAGCGGGAGAGTTTCTCATTTGCTAGATCTACCTTGGTAGTACGAGCTTCTTCTTTTTGTTCCGATTCCTTCAATTGACCAGTAATCCGACTTTGTAAATCTGCGGAATGGGTAGCAATTTTTGTGGTGAGATCTATAAGTTTATTAGATTTTTCATCTGCGAGTTTATCGAACTCCCCTGCCTGTTTTTGGTTCGTCTTAAGAGTACTCAGAGCTTGATTAGAGGCATTATTCTGAGCATGAAGGGCTTGTAAGCTTTCCGCCAACTTATTAGTTTTCTCATCTGCAACTTTCAGGTTTTTGTTGGTGAGGATAATGGCTGCTTGGACCTTAGAAACAACGAGGTTACTATTTGCCACATTTTGACTCGTTCCTCTCAACGCGCCTTGAATATTTACAATACCTTTGTTTATAGAATCAAGCGTCGATTTTGTTTCTACTCCCTGCTTGAGACTCTCCTCAAGAATTTTAATCAACTTTTGGTTCAATTCTTGGTTTTTTGCGGAAAATTTTTCCAATATATTTTTATTATCGGCGTTAGCTTTTGCCAGTTGATCCATAACCAGCTGCCGGTTTGTTTCATTTGCTTCAGCCATAGCTGGAATCAAGTCTGTTTTAAAAAGGGCAATAGTGTCATCAAAGCCTTTTTTAGTCGTCGTGCTTTGAACTCCTAGTTGTAGAACTACCCGATCTAAAGTCTCGTTATTAGCTGCATAAAGTTCTTGAAAATTTATTTTGTTGGATTGTTCAAATTTTTCCATATCTTGAGCCAATCCCACCTTCAAATTTTCCTGATCCAAACGAAATTGTTCTTGGTCCAAACCAAATTGTTTAAGAATCTTGTTTTGCTGATGGATTTTGCTCAAAACCTGGTTTTTAACCTCTGCCTGTAAATCATTTAGCTTGGCATTGGTTGTATTAAGACCGTTCAAAGTATCGGATTTATTTTGTTCCACCATCCCCTGAAGTTGCGGAAGAGCATGCTTGACCTCTTCTATCTCGCGGAGCATATTCTCCAATTGGCTTTTTAAGCTACCCAATTCCTCGGTTTCCAGATTTATTAACCGGGAGTTTATTTTTTTAAGCCCAATAAATATCTTGTCCAAGGTTTCGTCGTCCGCACCAAAAATCTGGGCAAAGGCAGGCGTAGAGGAAAGGAGTGATAAGAATAATAGAAAAGAAAGTGTCCATGTGAGTTTTGCCGTCATGCGTTCAGCTCATTCTTTAATAATCTCTGGTTATTGATTCCAAGTTCTTGATCTCAAAAAAATAAGGCCGTGTCGAGGAAGAATCCTCAACACGGCCTTATTATATACTATTCTATTCTAATTCGTCAGTAACGAGGAGAGGAATAGTTATTTTGAAACCATAAAATGTGCTCGTCGGTTCTCATACCAGCAGGACTCACCACTTTCAAAACAAAATGGTTTTTCTTCACCAAAGCTTACGACGTGTACATTACTAGAATTCACGCCTTGTGATACCAAATACTGCTTCGTGGATTGAGCGCGACGCTCACCCAATGCAGTATTATAATTATTGGTACCTCTCTCATCACAATGACCCTGAATTTCTATATGCATGCCGGGGTTGTTTTTTAGATACTCGGCATTACCCTTAAGGATGGTCCTCGATTCACTATCAAGATCATACTTATCAAACTTGAAGTGAATATCCTTCAAACTGGTTGATGCTTGGAAATCCTGCAATCGAGATTCTTGAATACCTGAGGAACCAGAACCTGAAGAACCAGAGCCTGAAGAACCAAAATCTGAAGAACTAGAGCCTGAAGAACCTGAAGAACCAGAAGTATTAGGATCCCATGCACCTTGACTACTAGAATCAAACGGGTTGTTACCAAAAGAATCGCTTGAGTTATTTCCGGCACCTGACTCACCAAACGCATTGGAACCTGCACTTCCAAAAGAAGAAGAATTTTCTGCAAGGGGTTCTTCGCTGAAAAACCCACCAGCCATTCCACCTTGAGCTTCCGAATTATTTTCTGAGGAAGCCGTAAAGTCCGACTCATTACTTGCATTCGCAGAGGTTTCAATCTCTGGAGGCATAAGCTGCTTGGAACAAGCAGTTGTTAAAAACACACATAATGCTGTGGTGATGATTGCCTTCCAATTCATAATTACCATATTTTCTTCCCCTCTATAGTTCCCATATTTTATTCGTTGTCTAAAAAATTCTAGGTAACTTATTAAAACAAGTAGCAGTATCTGCAAACAAATTGAAACTAATGTTTCAGCGTTTTTTGCTATTAGGATATATTTATAATTAATATCTTCCTATAGTTATAATCAAATTACAATAATAATGAAATTATGATAACGTATAAAGGATTGAATAACAACCCCTAATTCAATATATTTACCTAGAGTGTTATTTAGTCTCTATTGTGTGGCGACCATGCGGGACTATGCCCTTGATCAGAAAAAGTCAACTGCCTTGACTCGCTTCCTCCTAACCTTTGGATAAAAAGATTGTGCCGGCCATTCTCTCTCTTTCTATAAATAAGAAATCGTCCATCGGGAGACCAGCTTGGCTGTTCACAACTTTCAGGGCCTTTCGTTACGACCTTACTCTGCCGTGTGTTTAAATCGTATATACTGATTTGAAACCTTTTACCTACTCTTGACGTGTAGGCAATTTGGTCCCCATTAGGAGACCACGCAGGGTTATCGTTATAGGTCGAGCCAAAAGAAATGCGAGTCACCTTGGAATTGTCGCCCTTTAAAGAATCCATTATATAAATTTGTGGAGCTCCAGTTCCAGACCGGTCGGAAGTGAAAGCAATTTTTCCCCCATCAGGAGACCAAGTGGGAGACGTATCAATATTGAAATGGCGAGTTAGACGTTTGAGCTCGCGATCGGAACTCAAAATATAAATTTCTGAGTTCTGATCCCTACTTAAAACTAGAGCAATTCTCTGCATATCCGGAGACCAGGCTGCTGCTGTATTCAAACCTGGAAGACGATGGAGGGTCTGCTTTTTTTTACCGTTAGCATCTATCATGATCAAATCAGGATTTCGTGCTGCATACGAGGTGTAAATAATCCATTTAGCATCAGGTGACCAAGCTGGACTTAGGTTAACCGTATTATCATGTGTCAATCGCCGCAGATTATGTCCATCAAAGTCTATTAAGTAAATTTCCTTGCCCGATTTTTCCTGATTCAGAAAAGCGATCTCGGTTTCCGCAATGCCGCGCTTTCCTGTCAACTGCATGACGACTTCATCGGCAAAGCGATGAATAGTTTTTCGAAGTAAGTCCCGTGAAGCTTTATAACGCTTGCCAAGAAGAAACCTCTTACTCACCGCATCATAGAGTCGAAAAGTAAAAATCTGCCCTTTTCCCTTTGCCGTCAACCTATACTCAGTTTTTATGAGCCATTGGGCTCCTACTTGACGCCAGTTCCTATAGTCAACTTTAGAGCTTGAACGTTCGATTTTTTCTAATTCTTCAAACACCTGCTCTGGCAGAAGGGAAAACCACTCGGAAAGAATCAAATCCTTTTGAAGAATTTTTTTTGCTTCCTTGCCGATTCCCAGAACATCGGATCCAGAATCAGAGATAACAAAATCTGTAATCGCCAAGGCCACTTTTTTTCGCGTCTCACGCTCCAGATCAATGTCGACCTGTGGTGCTGCCATACCAATTCCGACCAGCAAGAGCAAAATCATCACCATTAGAGATAAGTAAAAACTAGATTTAATTGTCTTTAGAAACATATTTAAAATATATATTTATACGAAGGTTAGACATCTTTAACTCCTGAGGAAATTCAGGGAAAGGGGCCGAATCTAGCACTGCCCTAACAGCCAGGCTATCCAAGGCTTTCACTCCTGAGCTTTTTTTTATGTAAGGCTTATCGATATTTCCGTGGGAAAAAATCAAAAAGGATACCACTGTTTCCTGGCTATGCTCTTCGGCTAATGGTTCCTTCCAGTTTTTAAAAACCTTATCCTGAACCATGCCGGCATATAACGATTGCACATCCGCACCTGGATTAATCTCTTTAATTGCAGATACATAAGAGTTCTCTGCTCCCGATTTAGTTTTAGCCATCAATGCCTTGGGCAGGGCGCGCAGTTCACTTTTAAATTTAGAGGGTTCTAGCTTAGCACTGGAAACCTCTACTTTAACAGGCTCTGACTCTAACGACAATGAACTAAACTTATCTATAATTGACTCAAAAGATTCGTTACCCCCTTGTATTGTTTCCTGAGTTTTTTGAATCTCTACTTCGGGGGCATACGTAGGGTCAAGGTTGGCCAACTGTTGCAACTGCTTTAGCAAATCGACTGCAGAGCCTTTGGGTTTTTCGGGCTCTTTCTCCTCCGGAACCGGTTTTTGTGAACTCTCGACCAGGACTTCTGTTGGTAAATGTTCTGGAAGACTTTCTTCCATTTTAAGCTCTTCAAAATCCATCAGAACATCTTTTGACAGCAGAGCAGGAGCAATAGATTTTACTTCGTTAACTTTTTTATTTTTCAACGTTTCCAGCTCACGAAAAGTCTCTTCGGAAACAGATTTAATAGGCTTGGCTAAAAAGGGTTTAGGTTTAGGTTTAGGTTTAGGTTTAGGTTTTTCAAGCCGCGCCAACTGGTCCAGCTCTTCCACCATATTTTTTTTGGAGGGAATAGTCATATTTTTCCCCAGCTTATTCAATTCAGCCAAAACCTTCTTGGGCTTCGAAGTTGTGACTTTTGGAACCTTGTTTATTAAAGAAGGTTTGGAAGCGGTGAGTTTTTTTTCCACCTTCTTTATATAAGGTTTTTTGGCTTTTGCCGGAAGATTTATACGTTTTTCTATAGCCGATTTAAACCCAGTAGTTTCACTAACAAGGTTTACCATAAACGCAGGAGCAATTACTTCCTTAGGAAGACTCGGTTTGGGAAGGAACAAAACAACTGTTAAAAGTAGAAGATGCCCAAAAACAGAAAACACTAGCATCTGATTAAAATCAATAGACTGAGAAACCTGGAATTTCATGACTTTGAAGGTTCTGTCACCATCCCAATATTTTGCACCCCAGACTGCTTTACAGTAGATAAAACATGCATGACAAAACCATAGTCGAGCGTTTTGTCTGCTCGCAAATAAACCCCACCCTCTTTATTAGTTTCAATATACAGCTCAACCTTGCGAGTTAACTCTATTAAGTTCGCCAACTCCTCCTGTTTCCAAAATATTTTTTTACTGCTCTTTAAAGTAATGGTCGGGATTTCTTTAAGGCTAATAGGAGCAATCGATTCCTTAGGTAGCTGAACTTCCATTCCGTGTTGCATGAGTGGAGCGGTTATCATAAAAATAACCAGCAAAACCAACATGACGTCCACAAAGGGTGTCACGTTAATATCAGCCAGAAATGGTCTTCGTTGCCTTAACATAAGTATTTTTTGGGGGCTGGAAAAACAACCGGTCACAAAAGATCAAGAGGTTTTTCTTCTACTGAATCCCGTACAAAATTTTTTTCTGCCATGTACACAAAATCCAGTGAAAAATCATCCATAGCGGATGTAAAGAGTACAATTTTATTATTAAAGTAATTAAAGAAAATAACTGCCGGGATTGCAGCCACAAGCCCTGCAGCTGTTGCTATAAGCGCTTCTGCTATTCCAGGAGCCACGCCACCTATACTGGCTGTACCCTGCAACCCAATAGACCTGAAGGAATGCATAATCCCCCAAACTGTCCCAAACAACCCAATAAAAGGTGCTGTGCTTCCCGTTGTCGCGAGAAAATCCAGTCGATATGACAGTCGCCCAACTTCCAAGTTGGTAGCTTTATTGAGAGCAAGGCTAATTCCCTTCAAATCTCTAGGGGTTACTAACTCACCTCCAGCCGATAGTGGCTCACCACTTTTTCTTCGCTCTTTCTTTGCCATCTCTTGAAAAACATAAAGTTCTCTATATCCGGTCAAAAAAATCCTAGCTAATGGACTTGCCTTCAACTCTTTGGCAAAGTTATAAATATGAGTCAGGTTTTCCGTCTTCGAAAAGGTCGCTAAAAATTGTCCGTCTTCACTTTTTGCACTGCGATAGTTGCTGAACTTGTTACAAATAATCGTCCAAGACACAATAGAAAATACGAGGAGCAAAAATAAAACTCCCTTGGCCATTAGACTAGACTGCACCACCAACTCAACAATACTTAATGGATTATCAGAAATTACATTTTGCACACAGAACCTCTTCGTGGAAAAAGTGAGGCCCAAAGGCAGGACGCCAAAAGGTATAAGTTTATTTTTCTTATAGTTAAATCAATAACTTACTTTAATTAAATCCTTGGTTTAAGTCAAATATTATTACTGATAAGAATCAAACTGCCAAAAATTTAAGCTGGTTTAAAGTTAACTTTCGAG
>MDSW01028148.1_pt1 | contig 18925 bp, 18 predicted proteins | sample 811171 | NCBI WGS metagenome assembly MDSW01 (sample SAMN05326641, study PRJNA326480) | marine metagenome | isolation source: seawater | place: Atlantic Ocean: North West | collected 2012 | reverse complement strand
CCAGATCCTAAAAACATTTCTTAATTAAATTAATACAAAAAAATGTCTAAATTAAATAAAAAAATTAAAGAAAAATTTGAAAACTTTTTTGATTGGATAAAGGGAGCTGAACTTGTTGAACTCGATTCATGTAATGTTAAAGAAGATCCGATTAGACCAGAATTAGATATAAAATTTAGAACAACCTATGGAAGAAAGATATTTGGCGTGAAATATAAAAGAGAGATATGTGCAATAATGTGTTTTGGTTTTACAAACGAAATTCCAAAAACAATAGAGGAATTTGAATTAATGACCAAAGATGCCCATTTACAAAGTGCATCTTGGAGGAGCAAAAATGTTGGAAAGATAGCCATTGCCTATACGGTTTGGTCAAAGAAAAAAGGTGGAGGGAAATTGATTGTTAAAGAAGTATTTAAAAAAATAAAGAAATCAAATCATTTAAATAGATTGGTTACTTTATCTCCTCTCACTGAAATGGCTAGAAATTTTCACTTGCGAAATGGAGCAAAAGAACTAAGCGTTAATGAAAAAACTCAAAATTTTGAGTATCAAATTTAAACAGCTTCTTTTATTGAAAGTTTAACTTTACCTCTATCAAATCCAATTACTTTTACAGAAACTTCATCACCTTCCTTAACTACATCTGTAACTTTTTGAACTCTCTTGGCTGCCAGTTGAGAAATATGAACCAAACCATCTTGCTTTCCTAAAAAGTTTACAAAAGCTCCAAATTCCATAATTTTTACAACTTTGCCCTTATATGTTTTTCCCATCTCTGGTTTTGCAACAAGATCATTGATCATTTGAACTGCTATTTTTCTTGTCTCCTCATTTGCAGCCGCTACTGTTACTTCTCCTGTATCTTTAACGTCTACTTTTGCTCCAGATTTTTCAACTATTTCTCTGATAGTTGCACCACCCTTACCAATAACAGTTGCTATATCTTTTTTGTCGACCTTAATAGTTTCCATTTTTGGTGTGTGTTTTCCAACTTCTTTTCTTGAAGATTTAATAGTTTTGTTCATCTCATTTAAAATGTGAACTCTGCCTTCTTTGGCTTGTGCGAGAGCTTTTTCCATAATTTCAAAAGTTATCCCTGTAATCTTTATATCCATCTGTAATGATGTAATTCCATCTTTTGTACCTGCAACTTTGAAGTCCATATCACCAAGATGATCTTCGTCACCTAAAATGTCTGATAGAATTGAAAAATCATCTTTTTCTTTTATTAGACCCATTGCTATTCCAGCAACCGGTTCGGCTATAGGGACTGCTGCATCCATTAACGCAAGTGAAGATCCACAAACAGTGGCCATAGAGGATGATCCATTAGACTCAGTGATTTCAGAAACAATTCTAAGAGTATATGGAAAGTTTTCTTTTTTAGGAAGAGAGGAGTTTAAAGCTCTCCAAGCTAATTTACCATGGCCAACTTCTCTTCTTCCAGTTCCTATTCTACCAGTTTCACCAACCGAGAATGGTGGAAAATTGTAATGAAGCATAAATCTTTGTCTCTTTAAACCTTCTAAACTTTCTATTCTTTGCTCATCGTCTGTGGTACCCAGAGTTGTTGTAACCAAGGCTTGGGTTTCACCTCTTGTAAATAATGCTGATCCATGTGTTCGTGGTAAAACTCCAACTTCACACTGAATAGGTCTAACATCGGATAAACCTCTTCCATCAATCCTTTTCTTATTTTTTAAAATTCTTGTTCTAACGATATTTTTTTCAAGCTTTTTAAGTTGTAACATTATTTCATGTTCTAGAAGGGTTTCATCACCCTCGAATAAACTTTTACATTTCTCTCCAGCTTGACTTATTAATTCTGATCTAGTTTTTTTATCTTTTTCTGAAAAAGCTTTTTCTAAATCCTTCGTAAGTTCCTTTTCAATTTTTTTTGATACTTTATTAAAATCTTTTTCCTCAATTTTCCACTTTTCTTTTGAAGACTTTTTAGATAATTTTTCTATACCTTTTATTACTGAAACAAATCCTTCGTGACCAAATTTTACTGCATCTAACATTTCTTTTTCTGTTAAACCAGATGCTTCTGACTCTACCATTAAAACAGCGTCTTTGGTCCCTGCTACAACTAAATCTAATTTTGAACTTTCTAATTCTTTCTTTGTTGGATTAAGAATACATTTGCCATCAATAAATCCTACTCTCGATGCTCCTACTGGACCTTTAAACGGTAAACCAGAAATTGATAAAGCTGCGGATGATGCAATAATAGATAAAATATCTGCTTCATTTTCATTGTCATATGATAGGACAGTTGGTAGAACTTGAACTTCATTTCTAAAACTTTCTGGAAATAATGGTCTTATTGGTCTGTCAATTAATCTTGAAATTAAGGTTTCAGACTCTGTAGGCCTTGCTTCTCTTTTAAAATAACCTCCTGGTATTTTACCTGCTGCATAATATTTCTCTTGGTAATTAACAGATAACGGAAAATAATCTGTTTCAGGATTTACTTTTTTTGCACCAACAACAGTTGCTATAACTACTGTTTCTCCCCAAGTAGCAATTACTGCACCATCCGCTTGTCTGGCAATCTTTCCTGTTTCAAGTGTGATTTTTTTTCCACCAAAATCTATTTCTTCTTTAATATATTTAAACATCTATTTTCTTAAATTTAGTTTTTTAATTAAATCTTTGTACACTTCCGGATTGTTTTTACTTAAATAACTTAAAAGCCTCTTTCTTTTATTTACTGATTGAGCAAGTCCTCGGGATGAATGTTTGTCCTTGCTAAATTTTTTAAAGTGTTCTGATAATTTATTTATTTTCTCACTTAGAAGAGCTATTTGTACTGAGGCTGATCCAACGTCCTTATTATGTACTGAAACAGATTTAATTATATCTTTTTTTGATTTCATTTATTTTTATTTTTTTTTATCAATTTTTCAATTCTTTCAGCATAATCAAATGACTCATCTCCTACAAAATGTAATCGAGGAAGAAATTTAATATCTAACTTCTTTGACAAGGCTTTTCTAACAAGATAAGAAAACTCGGTCAAGATATTTACGGTTTTTTCTGTCTCTTTTCCGCCTAGGGGAATAACGTAAGCTCTCGCAGATTTTAAATCTGAGCTCATTTTTACTTCAGTAATAGTCACTAGCTTTGTATTTAGATCTGGAATTTTAGCCTCATTTTTTAAAAATATCTGGCCTAAATTTTGTTTTACGAGCTCTCCGACTCTTAGCTGTCTTTGGGTAAAGTTACCGTGAAAAGAATTTTTAGTCATTTAAACCTCTTTTTATCATATCAACCCGGTACGACTCGATGATATCCTTTTCTTTAAAATCTACGAAATTTCTAAAAGATATTCCGCATTCTAAACCACTTTTCACATCTTTTACCGCATTTTTTTCTCTAAAAATACTAGATATATTTCCGTCATAAACGATACTTCCATCTCTAATAATTCTTGCCTTTGAATTATTTTTAATTTCTCCCTCAGTGACTTTGGAACCAGCTACTTTTCCTGATTTTGATAACTTAAATATTTTTAAGATTTCAGCTACACCTTCTATATTCTCTTTTTTTTCTGGTTCTAATAAGCCTGATAAAGATTTTTCGATAAACTCAATAGCCTTATAAATTATATTAAAAAATTCGATTCTAACTTTTTGCTTTTCAGCTGAATTTCTTGCTTCCCTATTTGGTTTAATATTAAAGCCAATTATTATTGCATCAGATGCTTTGGCTAAAGAAACATCTGTTTCATTTATCATTCCAATTTCAGATAGAATAATTTTAGGTTTCACTTCTGGATGCTCAATTTTACTTATAGCAGTTTTTAAGGCCTCGCTTGAACCTTGTACGTCAGATTTTAATATTATACTTAATTCTGTTTTATCATCTTTTGTATCAAAAAGTTTGGTCTTATCTTTTGCTATTAAAATATTGTTTTCTTTAGCACCTGTTTTTCTAAAAGCATTTATTTTTTTAGACTCATCTTCATTTTCAACTACTAAAAACTCATCTCCAGCTCGAGCAGCTTCGTTCATTCCAAGAATTTCTAATGGAGAAGACGGAGAAGCTGTGTCAATATTTTTTCCATTGAAGTCTATCATTGCTCTTATTTTACCAAAAGTATTACCACAAACAAAAAAATTGCCTTTTTTTAATTGTCCATTTGTAACTAATATCGTTGCTACTGGACCCTTGCCTTTATCAATTTTTGCTTCAAGCACTACTCCTTTGGCATTTCCATCGCTTGCTGCTTTGAGTTCCAGAATTTCAGATTGAAGAATTATAGTTTCTTTCAGTTTATCTAAATTTATTTTATTTTTAGCAGAAACCTCAACAAATAAAGTATCTCCACTTAGGCTTTCTGCAATTAATTCATATCTCAACAAATCATTTTTAATTTTTTCTATGTTAGATTTATTTAAATCACACTTATTAATAGCAACTATTATTGGTACTTTTGCTGCTTTTGCATGCTGAATGGCTTCGACAGTTTGGGGTTTTACACCATCATCAGCTGCAATTACTAAAACAACAATATCTGTGACTTTTGCGCCTCTTGCTCTCATCTGAGTGAAAGCTGCATGTCCAGGAGTATCTATAAATGTAATTAATTTTTTGTCTTTCGTAGCAACTTGGTACGCCCCTATATGCTGAGTGATACCACCATGTTCGCTAGAAACTACATCTGTACTTCTTAAAGCATCCAACAAAGAAGTTTTTCCATGGTCAACGTGACCCATAATAGTTACAATTGGTGGTCTTGGTCTTAGATTTTTTTCGTTCAAATCTTCTTCTTTGCTGTTATCTACTTTAGGAATATCCTCAATTAAGGGTGTGTGACCAAACTCTTTTACAATATACTCAGCTGTATCTTTGTCTATGGTGTGATTTATTGTAGCTTTGACTCCCATATTTAATAAGAATTTTATAATATTACTAGATTGTTCAGCCATTCTATTAGAAAGTTCCTGAATTGTTACTCTGTCAGGAATTTTTACATCTCGTATAACTTTTTTAAATTCTTTTTTTTGTCCGTCTATTTTTAAACTCTTCTTTTCTTTTAATCTTGCTCTTTTTACTGATGCAAGACTTCTTTGTTTAATCTCAAACTCTTCAACATTCATCGCTCTTGATATTGTTAATTTATGTTCTCTCCGAGCTTGTGATTTTGTTTTATCAAAAGATTTTTCTTTTTCAGTGTGAATTAATCTTTTGGTGGCTTGTTCTTCGACAAATTTTCTAGCAAAGTTCTTTTTATTAGGTTTTGGTCTCCCTTGCATTGCGGGCGGGTTTTTAAAAGGTCTAGGTTGCTTAAATGTACTTTTGATATTTGGTTTTTTTTTAATTGAAAATGTTTTTTTTCCTGATTGACTAAAAGAAGATGAATCTAGCTTTTTACCAAAATTACTTGATATCGTTAGAGTTTTTTTTTTATTTTTATCTTTTTCCATAATTTACATTAATTTTTGTATGCTAGTTTTCTCGCATTCATAATTAAGCTATCTGCTTCCTCTCGAGTTAGTGCAAAATCCTCTAAATATCCGTTAATTCTAATTCTTTTACCTTTTATCTCATCCATTCCGCCTATTAATTCATCTGAGGATAAATCTGCGAAATCTTTTAATTTTTTTATATTTTTTTCACCAAGTACAACTAGCATTCCTTGTGTTATTCCCTTCAAATTAATTAGCTCATCTTCTACACCGAGTTTCTTTAATTTTTCAAATATTTCGGCTTTTTCTTTTTCTAGATATTCATTCGCTCTTTCGATTAACTCTTTAGCAGTTGTTTCTTCTATACCTTCAATTCTAGATAAGTCGTCAATTTTAGCATTTGCAATTTCCTGTGTACTTGAAAAATTCTCTGAAACTAAAAGTTGACCTAAAGTTTCGTCTACTCCCAAATTGCTTACTAGATTTTCTGTTCTCTCTTTAAATTCAGTTTGTCGTCTTTCAGAGTCTTCCTTGTCAGTTAAAATATCTATTTCATAATTTATCAACTTTGATGCCAGTCTCACATTTTGACCTCTTCGTCCAATAGCTTTACTTAAGTTTTCCTCTGATAAAATGACTTCTATTCTTTTATTTTGCTCATCTATTAAAACTTTTTGTATTTCAGCTGGAGATAAGGATTCTGCAACTAAACTAGGTAAATCCTCAGTCCACTTAATAATATCAATTTTTTCTCCATGTAACTCGTTCACGACTGTTTGTACTCTACTACCTCTCATACCAACGCATGCTCCTACCGGGTCAAGGGAAGAATCTTTTGAAAGCACGCATATTTTAGCCCTACTACCAGGATCTCGAGCTACTGATTTGATTTCAATTATGCCCTCATAGATTTCAGGAACTTCTTGAAAAAATAATTTTGCTAGAAATTGTGGATGTGCTCTTGATAAAAATATCTGGTGACCTTTAACATCTTGTTTTACCTCATAACAATAAGCTTTGACTCTATCACCGTTTTTTAATATTTCTCTTTGTATAAGCTCTTCTTTTCTAATTATTGCTTCCGCTCTACCCAAATCGACGATGACATTTCCATATTCTAATCTCTTGACTATTCCGCTTACAATCTGATTTTGTTTATCTATAAAATCCTGATACTGTCTATTTTTTTCTGCCTCTTTTACTCTTTGTGAAATAACTTGTTTGGCGCTTTGCGCAGCAATTCTTCCAAAATCTATTTGGGGTAGTTCCTCGTAAATCTTATCCCCTATTTTTACTGAGACTTTATTGCTTTTGTGTGAACTCGCATCCTTTAACGATATCTCTTTGGCAGAGTCTTCTACTTTTTCGACTACCATAAGAACTTTTTGTATAGATATATTTCCACTATCCCTGTCAATTTTTGCCTCGATTTCACTATCAGCTCCAAATTTACTATAGGCAGCTTTACGAATAGCCATTTCCATTGAATTTAATATTAACTCTTTATCTATGGACTTTTCTGCAGCCACAGAGTCTACTATTCTTAAAAGTTCTTGTTTATCTAAACCTCTATTAAGCATATTTTTTAATCTCCTAAAAAAAAATGGGCTAAAGCCCATTTTGATCTTCCAGGTAACTTAAGATGTATATTTAATTTAAATTTGTTTTTTTTTCAATAGCTACTTTTTAAAAACTGATGTTTTATCAGTTTTTTCCCAGGAAAATGAGCCATCGCTGCCTGGTACCCTGCCAAAATGACCGTATGCCGAAGTGGCTTGATAAATTGGCTTATTTAGTGAAAGCATTTCACGAATACCTCTTGGACTTAAGTCAAAATTGTCTTTAATCAATTTTTCTACATGTTTTGATTTTTCTTTATCGCCGTCAAATAAATCCACATAAATTGATAATGGTTTTGAAACCCCAATTGCGTAAGCAAGTTGTATTAAACATTTTTTTGCAATTTTAGATGCAACTATATTTTTAGCTACGTATCTAGCTGCATAAGCTGCTGATCTATCAACTTTAGTTGGATCTTTGCCTGAAAATGCACCGCCGCCATGAGGAGCAGCGCCTCCATATGTATCTACAATAATTTTTCTTCCCGTTAGCCCTGAGTCTCCATCGGGACCTCCAATAATAAATTGCCCAGTTGGATTTACGTAAAATTCCTCATCCTTTAACCCGGACAATAAATTTTTTGGAATTGACTTTTCTAAATAAGGGCGAACAATCTCTTTTACTTTTATTTGATCCACATCTGGTGAGTGTTGAGTAGAAATAACAACTGATTTAACTTTTGAGGGTTTTCCGTTCTCATACAGCATTGTGACTTGGCTTTTTGAATCTGGTTCCAGTTTATCTGCTAAACCTTTTTTTCTATCAATTGCCATTAATTCCAGAATTTTATGTGAATAATAAATTGGAGCTGGCATGAGAACTTCTGTTTCATCACATGCATAACCGAACATTATTCCCTGGTCACCAGCACCCTCATCTTTATTACCCTTAGAGTCAACTCCCATTGCTATATCAGATGATTGAGAGTGAAGAAAAATATCTACACTACAATTTTTCCAATGAAATCCCTTTTGTTCATATCCAATATCTTTGATACAATCGCGAACCTTTTTTTCTAGGAAATCTTTTTTTATTTCAGGTCCTCTAGTTTCTCCCGCTAAAACAACTTTATTTGTTGTAGTTAATGTTTCACAAGCAACTCTAGATTGGGACTCTTTTTCTAAATATGTATCAACAACCATATCAGAAATCCTATCACAGACTTTATCTGGATGTCCTTCGGAAACAGATTCGCTAGTAAATAAATATTCGTAAGGTTTCATTAAATTTTAATTTTTTTTAATATTAAAAATGTGAGAATAAATGTAATTAAAAGTGATAAGAATATCAAACTTTTTTTAGTATTAGTTGTGTTTGAATTTAAAATGGGTAGTTGCATTTCAATATTTCCTGCCTCATTAGGACTTAGACTTTTCAATATTTTTCCATTGGGACTTATAAATGCACTTACCCCTCTGTTTGCAGATCTTAGAGTGTAAGTTTTTGACTCTATGGATCTAAAAACTGCTTTTGAAAAATGTTGGTATGGACCAATGCTTTCACCGAACCAGGCATCCTCTGAAATATTAATGATAAAATTAAATTTATTTTTATTTAACTCAATAATATCAGGGAATATAATTTCATAACAAATAAGGGATAGAAATTTAATACTTTTTTTATCGAAATCTAATTTTAATATAGAATCATTTGATCCTTTTGAGAAAGACGAATACCCTGCAGTAACTTTCTTTAGGCCAAACTTTTTAAGTAACTTTTCAAAAGGTAAAAATTCACCAAATGGGACTAATTTTCTCTTATCGTATTTTGAAATAATATTTAACTCATTATCTACAAATAACATGCTATTAAAATATTCGTAATCTCCATTATTATTCTTTTTTTTAGTATTTGCTCCAAATACAATTATATGATTTTTAGAGAAATTATTTTTAAAGAGGGGTTTGAGATCATTTAAATTTTCAAAATTTTCTCCAAAAAAAACTCCTTCCGGCCATATAAAAATAGTTTTCTTTTTTTTATCTGGGCTACTATATTTTATAAGCTTTAAAGCCACTTGTTCGATATCTTTAAATTCAGCAAGGTCCATTCGTGCAGAGATAATCTTAAAATTCAATAATTTATTATCATTCTCTTTATATGAGTTAATTTTATATGAACCATAAAAATAATTACCTAAAAACAAAGAAATAAAAAAAATTATAAAAGTATATTTTATTTTATTTTTAAAAAATAAGGCCGAAGGAATAAAAAAAAATGTAATTAGAATCAGATTGAAGCTAAATAATCCAATATTTGATAGAACCTGTAAACTTTCGACCGACCAGGAAAAACTATAAGCCCATAAATTCCAAGGGAAACCATTAAATAATATATTTCTTAGAAAATCTGATAATGCAAAAACTAAGCTTATTAAGAAAATTGAGCTTAAATTTTCATCAATAAAATTACCAATTAAAATAATTGGTATAGAGAAAAATAAAGATAAAAAAAGAGGTATGAGGAATAATGAGAATGGTATTAAAAATTTGAATGTATCATCAAACGTTAATGAATGGGCAATCCAATAAAGCCCACAAAAGAAAAATCCAAAGCCAAAAGAAGTCCCTAAAATAAACAAATTTTTCAAAAAAGGTTTTTTTCTATAAACACTTTTTGATTTTTTTTTAACATAAACTATTAAAAAAAATAAAGATGAGAGAGAGAAAAAATTTAAAAAGAAATAATTATATGGTTGAAAGCTTAAGGTAGAAAGACCTCCGAGTATTAAAGGGGAAATGAATATTATAAATATTCTCTTATTAAAAAATTTAATCATTTTTTTTGGTAATCAATTCATATATTTTATTTTCAAGAGAATTCATTTTGTAAAAATCCCTATCACGATAATGTTTATGTCCAACCAAGTGAAGCAATCCATGTATCCACAATTTATTAAATTCCTGAATAAAATTCTTTTTTTTTATTTTATTAATATTTAATATTATATCTCCTAAGTAAATTTTTTTTTTGTTAGGAGTTTTTTTTAGATCTTTTAAATTATAAAATGGGAAAGATAAAATATCTGTAGACTTATTTTTTTTTCTAAATTTTTTATTTAAAATTTTTATCTCTTTATTACCAGCTAAAAGAATTGTTAAATTTATATTTCTATTCTCTATTTCTTTAATGTTTGCTTGGGCATATCTGAAATTTTTTTCTAAATGTCTTTTTGGATTTCGTATGTATTTTTTCCAATTTTTATTTTGGATAAAAACATCAATTTTTGTTGTCATCAGATTTTTGATGATAAGCCTGAATAATTTTAGATACTAACGGATGTCTTACAACATCTGTATGATCAAACTCAATACATTTAATTTCTTTTATATTTTTTAAAATTTTAGTTGATTGAACTAATCCAGATTGTTTTTTATTAATTAAATCCACTTGCGATGGATCTCCATTTACAACTATTTTGGAGTTTTCTCCAATTCTTGTTAAAAACATTTTTATTTGTGTAAGTGAAGCATTTTGGGCTTCATCCAAAATTGCAAAGGAATTTTTTAAAGTTCTCCCTATCATGAATGCTAACGGAGCAATTTCAATTTCTCCTGTTTCAATTTTTCTTTGCACCTTTTCATAACCGAACAAATCATATAGTGCGTCGTATAGAGGCCTTAAATAAGGATCCACCTTTTCCTTCATATCTCCTGGTAAAAAACCCAGTCTTTCACCAGCCTCAACCGCTGGACGTGATAAAATAACTTTTTCAACTTTCTTTTCCATTAACATATTTACTCCAACAGACACTGCTAAATAACTCTTGCCAGTTCCAGCGGGACCCAGTGATAAAACAATGTCCTCATTTAATAATGACTTTAAATACTCAGATTGTTTTTTAGATCTTGGTATAACTGATCTACGTGGTGTTTTAATTACTTGGTCGATAGATCTAATATTACTTTTTGTTTTTTCCATATTTTCTAAAGCATCACCTTTTTTAATTGAATAATTTATATCATTATCTTCTATAGAGCCAGTTACAAGAAACTTATTAACTAAAAAAGTCAATGAATTTGACACAGTAAAAATTTTATCTTTATCACCTTTTACTGTCATTGAATTTCCTCTGAAGAAAATCTTGGTATTTGTTAGTTTTTCTAGTTTGATAAGATTTTTATTAAATTCTCCGACTATTTCAATTAAAATATTATTGTTTAAAATTTTGATATTTAAAGTTTCATGATCAATTTTTTTAATTGATATTTCTCTATCGAGATTTTTAGCCTCAAGCATTAAGCTGCTACTCCGCTTGCAACAGAACTTTTTTCACCAAAAAGAGAATTTCGATTACAATCCCTTATAACTATGCTTACAACCTTGCCTACATCCGACTCTACACCTTTAGTAAATATAACAGGGGTTGAATCCTCTGATCTACCAAAAAACTTATTTTGATTCTTCATTTTATTTTCTACTAAAACCTCTAGTACCTTTCCAATTTCACTTTTATTTTTATTTATTTGTATTTTCTCCAAAGTGTCTTGCAAAACTTTTAATCTGTTTTTAAGAATATTCGCTTCCAAAGTTTCTAAATTTGAAGCAGGCGTACCAGGTCTAGGACTGTAAATGAAAGAATAAGAATTAATAAAATTTACTCTTTTTATCAGAGTGATCGTTTCTTTAAAATCGTTATCTGTTTCTCCCGGATAACCCACCATAAAATCACTTGAGAATTTTATATTAGGTCTGACCTTGATTAAATTCTCAATTATTTTCAAATACTCATCTCTAGAATGTTTTCTATTCATGTTTTTTAAAACTTTGTTTGAGCCACTTTGCACAGGTAGATGAAGTATCGGCATGAGTTTTGTGGCATGCTTATAACAATTTATTAATTCATTATCCATATCTTTAGGATGAGATGTTGTGTATCTAATTCTTTTAAGATCTTTTAAATTTTGAAGTTCTAAAATTAAATCTGATAATTTAGTTTTTTTATTTGTTTCTTTATAATTGTATGCGTTTACATTTTGGCCTAACAAAGTAATTTCTTTAACTCCATTTGAAATTAGGACTTTTGCTTCATTTAATATATTTTCCGGTGCTCTTGAGTGCTCAGATCCACGAGTATATGGCACAACACAAAAATTACAAAATTTATCACATCCCTCTTGAATAGTAATAAAAGAGGAAACATTTGAGCTATTATTTTTTGTGAAATTTAATTTGTCGAATTTATTAATTACATCGAAATCAGTTTGGTTTATTTTTCTCTTTTTTTCTTTAAGCCTTGAAAGGATGTTAGGCAACTTGTGGTAGGCTTGTGGACCTACAATTGCATCAATATAAGGCTCTCTTTTTAACATTATCTTATTCTCAGCTTGTGCAACGCACCCGGTAATAATAACAAATGGTTTCTTTTTTCCTTTAAAATTTTTTTTAAGTCTTCCAATATCCGAGTACACTTTTTCTGTGGCCTTTTCTCTTATATGACAGGTGTTCAAAACATAGCAATCGGTATTTAGCTGATCGTCGGTTCGAATAAAATTTTCCTTTTTAACAATGTCCTCTATACGATTACTATCGTATTCATTCATCTGGCATCCAAAAGTTTTAATGAAAATTTTTTTAGGCAAAATATTAATTTTTCTTTATTTTTTGAGCATATAATTCTAACTTGTGATCGACAAGTTTATAACCCAACCTTTGGGCAACTTTCTTTTGTAATTCCTCAATATCTTTATCAACAAATTCTACTATCTCTCCACTATTTATATCTATTAAATGATCATGATGTTCTTCGGTAAGAGGCTCGTATCTAGATTTTCCTTCTTTAAAATCATGTCTTTCAATTATTCCTGACTCTTCGAAAAGTTTTACAGTCCTATAAACTGTTGCAATACTAATTTTATCATCTAGCTTACTTACTCGCTTATGTAGTTCATCTACATCTGGATGATCTTTGGAGCCATAGGTTTGCTTTGAGTCCGACATGACTTTGGCTATAACTCTTCTTTGATCAGTTAATCTGACACCTTTTTGTTTACACTTATCTTCAATTTTGCTCATAAATTTTTTATAATTTAACTTATATATACGGGTTTAATCAAATTATTTTCTATTAAATTTTTTTGAATTAATAATTCAATATTTTTAAGGTTAAATTCAGTTAAATTAGAATTATTATATCCATATATTTGAGCACCTTTAGCAATTTTAATACCTTTGGCCACTGCAAGAGATATTCTTATACCCGAAAAGCTTCCAGGGCCTATATTTACTAAAATAGAAAAGTTTTTGCCAATATTGGCTTTTTTTTCTTTTAAAAAATTAGATATATTATTCACAAGCAAATTATTATTCCTTATATTTGATTGAAGTTTTTTTATAAAAAAATTATTATTAACTCTTATTGCAATTAAATCATTTTTGCCTGTGAAACTTATTATTAAAAAATCTTTTATCATTTTTCCATTTATAGTTTTTTTATCTTTTATTAACAATTCTTATTCTAGTGAAAAAGTTGTCATAGATAACGGTATTATATCAATAATGTATCACAGATTTGAAGAAAATAAGTACCCCTCTACAAATATTAAAATAGAGGATTTCAAAGCACATATTAATTTAATAAAAAATGCTGGAATGAATTTTATTTCGCACGTTGAGTTTAAGGAAAGTATAAATAAAAAAAACGTAGATAAACAAATTCTTCTTACTGTGGATGACTCTTTTACATCATTTTATGAAAATGCCTGGCCCATACTAAAAAAGAATAAAATTCCCTTTATTTTATTTGTTAACACCGAAAGTGTTGGAACAGGTGGTTATATGAATTGGTCACAAATAAAAGAAATTGCAAGTTATAACTTTGTTCATATAGGTAATCACAGTCACTCTCATGATTATTTGGTAGATAAGAATGACGAAGAAATTAAAAAAGATATTAAAATTTCAATAAAGATACTTGAGGAAAAATTAAATTATAAAACTGAATTCTTCGCATATCCTTTTGGAGAGTATAAAAATTCCTTCAAAAAAATAGTGAAAGAACTGGGCTTTAAATATGCTTTTGGGCAACACTCAGGAGTAATGGATAAAACGAAAGATAAATTTGAATTACCAAGATTCCCAATTAATGAAAAATATGGTGAACAAAAAAGATTTAAAAGTTTATTAAAAACAATACCTTTTCCATACGAAAAAATTTTACCAGATGAAAAATATATATCTGACAAAGATAATCCACCTGATGTAAAAATTGTTTTTTTTGATGAGACTATAAATTACAAAAATACCACATGTTTTTCTAACGAACAGAACCAGTGGAGAAAATCAAAAATTGATTTTAAAAAAGACTTAGAATTAAGTATTAGTATTGAGGGAAAATTTACAACTGAAAGGGGGAGAATTAACTGTTCATTGAGAGAGGATAACGGTGAGTGGAGATGGCTTGGAATTCAGTTTGTTATAGCAAATTTATAAAGTAAATGATGATGATCTGCTATAATTTACTAAAGTAGAATTATCAAAATCTGTCAAAGAATTTTGATTTATAATTTGTCTTAGATCTTTTACATAATCTTCTCCAGTGGCAGCATAACTTTTTAAATAACCAACAAGTTCCAATCCAGAAATTTTTTTATTTTTTGACCTAATTAAAGATCTTTTTTCTCTGAAAGCTTTATAACTTTTGTGTGTATTTAAATTTTTTTGATAAGCATTTACTGATGAACGTAACATTGGAAATCTAAGAATTTTGTGTCCTTCACCTTTAGATTTCATGCTTGGTTCAATACCATCTTTTCCATAAGTCCACTGACCAAACATTGCATTTCCCTCCAGTGCAAATCGAGATGTTCCCCAGCCACTTTCCTTAGCAGCTTGGGCTATAGCTAAAGATGTTGGTATAATATCCATTCTTATTTTGAGTTCAGATACATCCTCATTTTTTATCTCATATTCTTTAAATCTTCTCTTGAGCCAACGTTTTTCCCCCATTGAATTTACTTGTTTGTTTAAAATTTTGAAAAGTTTTTTTCTGTTTTCTAAAATCTTGTTATTTTCATCAATGATTAAAGGTATTATAATTTTAATAAATGTATCTTTTTTTTTCTTAGTACTTTTAAGTTTTCCAAGATCCTTAGGTAACTTTGAAAGATATACCGGTTTTACACTTTGTCCTTGTCTTATTCGATCTAAATCATACTCAAGATTTTCAAATAAGTTCAAGGCTATTTTTGTATCTAAACTAACACCTGTATTTTCATCTTTTTTTTTCTTGATTTTTTTTTCAACTTTTGAATTTTCTGGAAAAGTGGAATTGTCTTTAAAGTCTTTTTTATAACCTTGGGCAACATAAGTAAATTTAATCTCATTTGTTACAGTTTTAATATGAGGTCTTACTGTTACTAAACTTGAGACAAAAATTATAAAACAAAAGGTTAAAACTAAATTTGTTATAACTTGTTCTTTAAATTTAATTGCTGCAATTTTTTTTTTATTATAACTCTGGTCTGGTAATCTAACCTTATTTTTAAGCAGAATAAGTTCAACTTGCGAAGTTGTGAGATTTTTTTTTGCTTTAATATAACTGGTAATTTCATCAATTTTATAAAGTTTTGATAACTCTATTAATTGATCTCTGTAAGATGAGTTTTTTTTCATTTATCTTGCTTCTACAGACTTAACCTCTTTGACATAGTGGCATAATAAATTTTGAACTCCTTGTTTTAATGTCATTAACGAACTCGGACAACCAGAACAGCTTCCCTGAAGTTCAACTTTAACTACACCATCTTTAAAAGATACGAATCTTATATTCCCTCCATCTTTTGCGACAGCAGGTTTTACCTTCGTATCAAGTACATTCTTTATTTGATCAATTATCTCATTATTTTCAATTTTATTTTTTTTAGTGTTTTCATCATTACTTGAGACAATTGGATTTTTGTTTTTTTCGAAATAGTCATTTAGAGATGATACTATCGATGGTCTTAAACTATCCCAACTGATTGTATCGTTTTTTTTTACACTTAAAAAATTATCAGATACGAGGACTAACTCTACACCTTCTAGGTTGAGCAAATTTTTTATGAAATTATTATCAATTTTATTAATATTAGATTTTTGAAACTCTTTCGTGCCTACAGAAGATATTGTTTTTTCTGAAATGAATTTCAATGAGTTTGGATTGGGTGTGTTTTCTATTTGAATCATATTTAATTTTACCACATAATATTATAAATTTGCAGGTTAATCTTATATAAAACCTACAATTTTTTTTACTTCTTTTATGTTTTCTTGGGCGATTGAATTAGCTTTTTTTGAGCCCTCATTCAAGATTTTACTAATGAAAGCTTGATCTTTTTTTAATTCCGTTATCTTTTTTCCGATAGGACAAATTGTTGCAATCAAGGCATCTGACAGATCTTTTTTAAATTTAGAAAAATCTTTTCCTCCCATTGCTTTCAATGTTTTTTCTAAGGTTGAATTTGTAACAAAAGAATAAATATTTAATAAATTTAAAGCTTCAGGTCTGTCTTTTAATTCTTCTTGAGTTTGTGGAATTGGAGAAGAGTCAGTTTTTGCCTTTTGAATTTTTTTCTTTATTTCGTTTTCGCTATCCTGTAAGTGAATTCTAGAATAGTCAGAGTCTTCTGATTTGCTCATTTTTTTCTTTCCGTCCCTAAGGCTCATAACCCTTGAAAGTTGTTTTTGGATTAAAGGTTCAGGTATTGGAAAAAAATCTTTACTTTTAAAATCTTTATTAAATTTTTGTGCAATGTCCCGAGATAGTTCAAGATGTTGCTTCTGGTCATCACCTACTGGAACATGCGTTGCTTTGTATAAAAGTATATCTGCAGCCATCAAGTTTGGATATACATATAATCCGACACTTGCATTTTCCCTATTTGATCCTGCCTTTTCCTTAAATTGAGTCATCCTATTCATCCAACCTACTCTAGATACACAATTTAAAATCCACGCCAACTCCGCATGCCCACTAACTGAGGACTGATTAAAAATAATGCTTTTTTTAAAGTCAAGACCACATGCTAAAAATCCTGCGGTTGTTTCAAGAATATTTTTTTTCAATTCTATTGGATCTTGAAATACTGTTATAGCATGAAGGTCGACAACACAGTAAATACATTCCTTTTTTTTTTGAAGTTCAACAAAATTTTTTATTGCTCCCAAATAATTCCCTAAATGTAAGTTGCCAGTAGGTTGGACTCCGGAAAAAACTACTTCTTTAAAAGCTTTGTTCATTTAATTTTATAACTTTTTAAGTTTAACATACCTAAGATTTTTGACACAAATAGATATATAATCGCTGATAAACCTACCACAATTAAGAGGTAAATTAATTTAAATTTAGAAGCATATATAAACTTATCCTCAAAATAATCTAAACCAAAATAGAGGAAAAAACACATGAGTAATGAAGCAAATGAAATTTTTAAAAAGTTTAATAACGTTTTATTTTCCAAATAAAAAAATTTATCTCTATTTAGAAGAATAAAATAAAATAAAACTCCAACCCAAGTTGAGATTGAGGTTGCTATAGGTATTATAATAAAACCAAACTGACTAAATAAAGAAACGCTAATTACAATATTAATTATCATAACAAATAGAGATATATAAAAAGGTAGTTTTGTATTATCTCTAGCGAAGTAAAAATTAGACAACAACTTGATTAGGGCAAATGCTGGTACACCAAAAGCAAAATAAGTTACAGCTAAAGATGTGCTGTTAATATCCTGAATATTGAAAGATCCGTACCCAAACAAGCAATTTACTATTTCTTCACTTGCTAGTAACAAACCAAGTGTTGCTGGAAGTGATAATAACAGAGAGAGTTCTATTGATTTATTTTGAATAAAATTAATTGATTTCTTATCTTTTAATTTAATACTTTTCGAAAGGTTTGGAAGTACAACTGTACCAACTGCTATACCCGCTATAGCAAGATTAATTTGATAAATTCTATCAGCATAATACAAATAAGACACGGCTCCAGATTGGAACGATGCAATTATTGTACCAATGAGAATATTAACCTGGGTGATTCCTGAGGAAAATATACTTGGTAATAGTTTTTTAAAAAAATGTTTTATTCTTTTTCCAATTTTAAAATTAAGTTTAATAGATGGAAAATAGAATTTTTTTGTAAAAAAAATTAAAATTATAAACTGTAAAATACCAGATAAGGTCACTCCTATAGATAGATTTTTTGCAAAGTTTTGATTTGTATAAACAGAAATTACCAATGAAATAATTAAAACTAGATTTAGAATAATAGGTGCAGCGGCAGCGGCGGCAAATTTGTTATTTGTGTTCAATATACCTGATAAAAACGAGGATAGACTGACGAATAGTAAAAACGGAAAAGTAATTCTTGTAAATTCTGTAGCTAAAATAAATTTTTCAGAATTATCGTAAAATCCAGGTGCAATTATATAAACTATAAAAGGTGTAAAAATCTCTATGATTAAAATTAAAAAAATTAAGAAAAAAAGAAGTAAATTAAAAACTTGATCGGCAAATTCCTTTCCTTCGTTTTTGCTTTTTAATCTTGAATCTGTGTAGCTTGGAATAAATGCTGCATTGAATGTTCCCTCAGCAAATAATCTTCTAAAGGTATTTGGTATTCTAAAGGCTACAAAAAATGCATCTGCATAAACACCTGTTCCTAGAAAAATAGCAATCAAGATATCTCGAAGGTATCCCAAAACCCTACTTAATAATGTGTAAAATCCGAAAACTGACGTTGATGATAATAAATTCATAATTAAGACAAAATTTTTAGTGATTTAATGTCATTTATATTACATACTCAAAAATCAATGACAAAAAAATCAAAAATTGATCATTACACCGATAAAGAAGCATTAGATTTTCATAATAAAGGAAAGTCTGGCAAAATTGAGATT
>MDSW01165508.1_pt1 | contig 18926 bp, 11 predicted proteins | sample 811171 | NCBI WGS metagenome assembly MDSW01 (sample SAMN05326641, study PRJNA326480) | marine metagenome | isolation source: seawater | place: Atlantic Ocean: North West | collected 2012 | reverse complement strand
GGGGGGGGGGGGGGGGGGCGGGGGGGGGGGCGCGCGGGTCCGAGTGAGCGACGGCGGGCGCGGGGTTGGGGGGCGGGGGAGGCGACGCGAGGGGAGGGGGGCCGGGGGCGAACCGCGACGCGCGCACGCGACGCACCGCTCCGCGAGCTGCGTGCCCACGCGATACCCCATCGCCTCCACCGCGCGACGTCCCGCCTCGCCCTTGTCGCGGTACCCGCGCACGGTCTCGAGCAGGAGGAAATCCAGCGCGGACTCCGAGACGGTCGGGCGCGGCGCGGGGGCCGCCGACGCCATCGTCCCCGTGCCCCGCCGGAGTGCGCGGGGGAGACGACGAAATGCGCGGAAGAGCGGCGCGCGCCCCAGAGCACTTGATGGCGATATATCGAGCGCGGTGACTGCTGCTCGACGACTGTGGGGGACACGAACTGCTCGCGGCCATCGGATGAAACCGAATCGCCGGCGCACTCTTTTTTTGAACCCGGAGGTTCGGGTTCGCCGCGCTCGACTCAACTCCTCGTTTTCGCGGGAAAAGCCATGCACACAACTGGCACGGACTCGTCGCGCTCGTTGTTGATCGATCCGATCGCGGTCGCGCCACACCGAGTCCCGCGCCGCTTCCCTCGAGAGGCTTCGCCCGCGCCTCGACCACCTTCGTCGTTCGCGCCGAGCCCCCCCCCGGCGTCGGCGCCGCCGCACGGCGCGCGACATGACGTCCCCCGACGGCGGCGAGCGCTCCGCCTCCCCGCAGTGGCGCAAAGTCCAGACGGCGCTCACGCCCCTGAACACGCGCCGTCCCTCCTCGCGCCTCCGCCGCCCCGACGCGACGATCGAGCTTGAGTACGTCAGCGTCGGGTGCAACCGCGCCGTGCACTGCTCGAGCTGGAACGACGAGCCGGGCCCCGGCGGAGGGCTCTACGCCTTCGGCGCGCACGCCACCGTCGCGGTGTACGACCCCGCGGAGGCGGCGATCGCGAGGACGCTCCAGGGCCACCGCGACGAGGTGACGGCGGTGCGATGGCTCCGCGCGCGCGACGGCACCGCCGGACGCTGGCTCGTCACCGGCGGCGCCGACGGCGCGGTCCTCCTCTGGCACCGCGACGACGACCCCGCCTTCCCCGAGGGCGGCGCCGCGCACGCATGGCGCGTCGTCGCCGCGGGACGGCACGAGGGCCCCGTGACGGCCGTCGCGGCGTTCCCCGCGCCCCGCGCGTCCAACGTCGGAATCGGCGTCGCCGCCGCGAAGAACGTCAACGCCGTCGGGGACGTCCACGTCATCGTCTCCGCCTCGCAGGACGGAACCGTCCGGATCTGGCGCCACGACCTCGCCGCCCCCGCCCCCGCCCCCGCCCCCGCCCCGCCCGGGTCGCCCGCCGCCGCCGCGCCGCCCCCGCCCCCGCCGCCGCTCGCCGACGCGGGGTCTTTGACGACGAGCGCGCCCGACGCGGGCTACCTCCCGCTCGCGCTCGCCGTCGACCGCATCCCCCCGCCCGCGGACGACCGCTCCTCGCTCGCTCGCGGGAGCCCTCCCCCGGTGATCGCGTTCGGGAACAAGACCTTCGGAGGCGACGAGGATCCAACGGGCGACGAACCCGAGCCTCCCGACGCGTTCGATTCCGTCGTGGCGGTCGCCGTCGGCGACGCGTCCGGCGCGATCCGCGTGTACCTGTGCGACACCGCGCCGCTCGCCGCGGGGCGAGGCGACCGAGGCCGCCCAGGCGACCGAGGCGTCGCGGCGGACGCTTTCGCTCGGGGGGTGGCGTTATTACCCGCGGAGCGCGTCGAGACGCTCCGAGGGCACGCCGATTGGGTGCGCGACCTGAGCTTCCGCCGCGACGCCGCCGACGGGTCGCTGCTGTTGGCGAGCGCGTCGCAGGACCGCACCGCGCGCGTGTGGCGCATCCGCCGCGAGAGACCCGTGCCCGTCGCGATCGGGGAGGGGGGGAACGACAAAAGCGGGTTCGGCGCGGGGTTCGCGACGCTCGCGGCGCCGCCGAAACCCCCCGCGCGGCTGTTCGGGGGGGAGGAGCGCGTGGCGTGCGACCTCGAGGCGGCGCTCCGCGGGCACGAGGACTGGGTGCTGTCGGCGAAGTGGAAGCCGGCGGAGCGCCCGGACGCGCCGCCGGCGCTCATCACCGCGAGCATGGACAGGTCGATCGTCGTGTGGTCCCCGATCGGGGGGGGCGCGAGCGGAAAAGAACCCGCGAAAGAGCCGGTCGAAAAAGACGCGGGCGAAAAAGACGCCGCCCGCGAGAACCTCGACGACGCGTCTCTTCCCGACGGGGAAAAACCGGCGCCGGAGGGCGAAGCCGACACCGGAGCCGAAGCCGAGGCGTCCGTCGGCGTATCCTCCGCCGAGGCGTCCGTCGGCTTATCCTCCGCCGATGCGTCCGTCGGCGTATCCTCCGCGGCTTCCGCCCCCCCGCGCGTGTGGATGGCGACGGAGAGCATGGGCGAGGCGGCTTCTAGTTGCTTGGGTTTTTACGGCGCGGCGTTCGACGCCGCGGGCCGCCGCATCCTCGCGCACAGCCACGGCGGCGCGCTTCACCTGTGGCGCAGGAGCGACGACGGGACCGAGTCGGGAGACGGGACCGAGTCGGCGCCCGGCGCCTCGTCGACGCCTCAAAGCGCGACGCCTCAGAGCGCGACGCCTCGTGCGTCGACGGGGAAGCCCCCCGCGGTTCCGGGGGGCAAGAAATCGCCCAGGCGCAAGATCACGGTGACGCGGACGGTGTCCACGCGGACCGTCGTGAAGCGCGACGCGTCGAGCGCGCCCGAGACGACGGTGGTGAAGGAGGTGACGACGACGCGGACGGTCGACGACGACGCCGAAAACGCCGCGGCCGTCGCCGTGGTCGTCAACGGCAAGTCGAGCGCGAAGACGAAGACGAACCCGAACCCGAAGGCGTCGTCCGCCGCCGACCCCGGGAGCGCGGGGCCCGGGTTCGAGAGGACCCTCTCGACCGAAACGCTCGGGTCCAGCGACCCGGGCGAAGAAGGCGAACACCCCGAGAACGCGCGTCCGCCGCCCGAGAACGCCGCCCCCCCCCCCGCCCCCGCCGCCCTCGGCCCGCGTTGGGTTCCCGCGCCGGCGTGCTCCGGGCACGCGGGCGACGTCGTGTGCCTCTCGTGGGACCGCGCCGGTCGGTTCCTCCTCACGGGCTCGGGCGATCTCACCACGCGGCTGCACGCACGGTGGGACGCGGAGGAGAACGACGACCGGGCGTCGATCCCCTCGAGCCGCGCGCGCGGGTGGCGCCAGATCGCGCGACCGCAGGCGCACGGCCACGCGATCGCGTGCGTCGCCGCGCTGCCCCCCCCGCGACGCGAGGGGGGCGGCGACTCGGCAGACGACGACGACTCGGCCGACGACGACGACGACGACGACGACGCGCGCGGCGGCGGCGACGATTCGGGAACCGCCGCCGCCGCCGCCGCCCGAGCCGAGAGGAAACTCGCGCGTCTCGCCGGGTCCGTCTCGTTCGTCAGCGGCGCGGACGAGAAGACCCTTCGCGTGTTCGAGGCGCCGGGGACGTTCCTCGGGACGATGGCGCGGAGCCTCCCCGCGTCGGACGCGAGGGGCCGCGCCGCGTTTCGCGCCGCGGCGAAGCGCGCCGGGGACGAAAACGCCCTCGGCGCGGAGCTCCCGCAGCTCGGCCTCTCGAACAAAGCCGTCCGGGGCGCCGCGCCCGAGGGGTGGCTAGGGGTTGACGATGCCCCCCCCGCGAACGACGAGGTCGCCGCGGGCGCGACGCCGTCGCGCGCGGAGAAGAAGCCGTCGTCGGACGCCGGAGCCGGTGGTCCCTTCGAAGGGTCGGATTCGCCGAAGACGCCGAAGGGCGGACCCGAGTCGGCGGACGCCGGGGAGGAAAAACCCCGAACCCCGGCGCGGTCGCCCTCGTTCCTCGAATACCTGGGCCTCGCCTCCCCGGAGCCCGAGGAGAAGACGCGCGCGGAGGGCGAGGAGGCGGCGCCCGAGGGAGACGAAAAGAAGGCGGGGGAGGCGGGGGCGGAGGCGGAGGAGGAGGAGGAGGAGGAAATCTCCGCCGCGGCGTTCGCGCGGAACCCTCCCGCGGCGGAGGCGACCCACCCCTCGAAGGAACCCTCGAACGCGTCCCCGAAGGAAGCCGCCGACCCGAGCGGAGTATCGATGCCAGCGGGACGATCGGAAGCCGCGGTGGCGGCGGGCGGCGCTCCGCGCGGGCGTTCGGATTCGGACTCGGAGGATCCCGCGGCGGAGAAGCCGCCGACGCGCTCGGAGGATCCCGGGTCGGAGGATCCCGGCGCGAAGAAGACGTCTCCTCCGGAGCAGACGGATCCTTCGAAGAACGCCGGGGAAGATTCGGGTCAACCGCACTCGAGTTCTTTCGGGCGCACGACGCCCTCGGCGCTCTCCGCGCCCCCCCCGGAGGAGGTTTTGGCGCAGGCGACGCTGTGGCCCGAGTCTCGCAAGCTCTACGGCCACGGCAACGACCTCTCCTGCGTCGCGTCGCACCCCGCGGGCACGCTGGTGGCGTCGGCGTGTAAGGCGCAGTCCGCCGGCGCCGCCTCGGTGTGGTTCTGGGACCCGCTCGACGACTGGAAACCCCTCGGGAACCTCCCCGGCGCGACGCTCACGGTCGTCGCCCTGCAGTTCGCCAACGCCAAGACCGCCGCGCAGGACATGCTCTTGGCGGCGAGCAGGGACAGGCACGTGTGCCTGTACGTTCCCGCGTCCATCCCCGCCGCCTCCGAGACGGGGGGCGCCTCCGGCGTCTGGGGCGAGTCCGGGTGGACGCTCGCGACGCGCGTCAAGGCGCACGCGAAGGCGCTCCTGAGCGCGGCGTGGGCCCCCCGCGGCGCGCACACGTTCGCCACCGCGGGGCGGGATAAGCGCGTTCGGGTGTGGGCGGTGGACGAACAGAGGGCGGCCATCGCGCGGGAGGAGCTCCCGGCGTTTGACGCGTCGCCCACCGCGGTGGCGTTCGCGCCGAGGCGAGTCAAGGGGCGGCTCGTGCTCGCGGTCGGGTCCGAGGACGGCGGCATCAGGCTCTTCTCGGGGGGCAGGATCCTCATCGGGAAGGACGAGGCGGACGGGAGCCCGACCAGGGCGCCGGGCACCGCGCCGTGGCTCCCGCTCGCCTCGGCGAATTTCTTCGACGCGCACGCCGGAGCGGTCAGGGCGCTCGCCTGGCGACCCACGGTCAAGGTGGTGGCGGAACCCGGGGCGGGGGCGGCGGGTGGGACGGGCGCGCGAACGACCGGCGGCGGCGACGATGGGTCCCGGTCCGGGGCGTCGACTCGGTCGCGCGGGTCGCGCGCTTCGAGCCGCGGGGGGTCTCCGCGGTCGCTCTCGCCGAGCGCGTCGTCGCTGTACTTTGGGTTGGCGGGGATGGTGCTCGACACGGAGCCGGACGAGGAGAGCGACGAGGAGGACGTCGAGGCGGACGAGGCGATGACGCTCGCGAGCTGCGGCGCAGATCGCGCGGTGCGGCTCTTCTCGGTGAGGAGGAGGGGCGGGGCGGGGGGGAGCGCGTCGAGCGGGCAGAGGGAGGCGAGCCCGTTCGCGAGGCACTGAGCGTGCGCGAGAGACGAGAAACGGAGGAGATTTATGGGATGCGCGGTGCCTCGTCGTTTCGGTCGTCGTCGTCGGTTGCGATCGAGACCGGCAGTTGAACTTGTTCGCGTGAAGCCGCGGGGTCGTCATCGGCACTCTTTCCGTATTTTCCCACGCGCGCCTTCGGTTCCGATCGCGATGAAGGTCTCCACCGCCCTGACGGGGCTGCTCGCGGCGACGACCGGGATGGTCTCCGCGCAGGTGACCACGCTCGGGTCCTCGAACTTCGACGCCGAGGTGGTGTCCGGCGGCAAGAACGCGATCGTCAAGTTCTACGCTCCCTGGTGCGCGCGGTTCCCGCGGACGTTTTCCTTCTCGACGGACGAGATCCGCGGCCCCCGGGGATCCGCGGCGCGGGTGGTTCCCTCCCCTTCGTTCGCCTCTCCCCCTCCGCCTGACCGCCCCTCTCTCCCGACGCGCCCCCCAGGTGCGGGCACTGCAAGGCCCTGGCCCCCGCGTGGAACGAGCTCGGCGACGCCTACGCGGGCTCCTCCTCCGTCCTGATCGGCGACGTCGACTGCACGGTCGAGGAGGATCTGTGCTCCAGGTACGAGGTGCGCGGGTACCCCACGCTCAAGTACTTCACCGCGGAGACGGGCGCGGAGGGCGCGCCGTACGAGTCCGCGCGCGACCTCGACTCGCTGAAGGACTTCGTGTCCGAGACCCTCGAGATCAAGTGCCAGGTGGACGACGCCGAGGGCACGTGCACGGAGAAGGAGGCGGCGTACGTCGCGAAGATGAAGGGCAAGTCGAGCGACGAGATCGAAAAGGCGCTGGCGCGACTCGAGGGGATGAAGGCCTCGTCCATGAAGCCCGAGCTCAAGACGTGGATCGTGCAGAGGATCAACGTCCTCAAGCAGATGTGATCCTTCATCACGAGGCGAGAGACGAGAGAATAGAGGGTGAGAAGAGAGAGAGGTGTCATCACACGTTCGAGCTCTCGTCGCGCGCGCGGGATCGCGGAACACCCGTCATCGCTCGTTCCTCCCCCCGCCGAGCCATCTCGGCCAACGCAACCACCGCCTCCGGTTCCCCTTCCGCCGCTCGTCGAGGACGGCCCCCTTCGGTTCCGGGTCCTGCAGGAGGTTGACGCGGCCCGGGAGGCCGGCCTCGCGCTCGTGCGGGAGGATGGCCTCCATCCTCGACACGCGCCACGCCTCCGGGTTCGCGAGGTTCCGCGCGAGGTTGGGGAGGTACGCGGCGACGCCCCGGCTCGGGGCGCGAATCATCGTCACCTGCACGTCGCACGACGCCCTCGCGCCGTCCACGAGGAACACGCACGACGCGAGGTTGCCGCGGCCGCGCGTCGCGACGCTGCTGTTCCACCACGCCTCGGAGCGGAACGGCGTCCCCAGCGAGCGCCGCAGCCGCGGGTGCGCGTCGATGACGGGCGCCGCGCGGTTCCGGCAGATGCGCCACAGCGCGAGGTCGTTCAGCGTGTCCTCCACCACGAACGCCGTCGCGCCGGCGAGGCCGAGCGCGACGACCGTGCGGAACGCGCCGCGAACGCCGGGGGAGGAGGCGTCCGACGAAGCCGCCGCGGTCGCGAACCCCGCGCGGGCCGCGCCGGGGCGCGCCACCCGCGACAGCATCGCGAACCCCCGCGCGCGCGTCCCAATGCCGACGGTTCGGGAGCGCGTTGCCGGCGCGGCAGCGTTTGTCAGTCATCGCGTCGTCGCGTCATGGCGGCCCGGCTTTTGCGCAGCTTTTCCGCCGGACCACGATGATGAGCAATCGAAACGTTGAACACCTGTCGCCCCCCCCCCCCCACTCCGCGGGGTGCCGTCCCCCTCCGGCGGGCGCGGACCGGCCCGCGCTCGTCGCCTCGGCGGGACGATGCCTCCCGGCGCGCCCTCGACGCCCGGGTGGGTATACGACGCCTCGTCCGGGTACTACCACGACCCGAGCACGGGCGCGTACTTCGACCAGCAGCGCGGGGCGTACCACGTCAACGGCCGGTGGGTGGGCCACGCCGAGTTCACCGCGACGCGCGTCGCCTCGGCCGCCTCCCCGCAGCACGTCGTCCACCCGAGCCTGAGCCGCGGCGGCGTCGGCGAGAGCGCCGTCGGCGGAGGCAGCGCCAACCTCGTCCACCACCCCGCCGCGATCCCGGGCGCCGCGGGTGCCGCCCCTCGATCCACCCCCGGTTGGGGCGCGTCCATGCCCGCCTACGCATCCTCCTCCTCCGGCGCGTACGATCCCTCCGGCGCCCGCGCCTCCGCCAACGCGTACGATCCCGGCGGCGGAACCGGAAACCCCGCGGTTTCGGCCTCGTTCGTCGCGCCCGCGCCCGTCGTCGCTCGCCCGACCGCCCTGGGCCAGGCGGCGGAGCGCGGGGACGTCCGGGAGTGCGCTCGCCTGATTCGCTCCGGAGAGGACCCCGACGCGCCGGGCCCCCTCGGCAACCGCCCGCTGCACTACGCCGCGCACGAGGGCCACGGGCGAATCGTCGAGCTCTTGCTCGCCGGCGAGCGCGCGGACGCGAACGCGCGGAACAACCGCGGCGCGACGCCGCTGCACAACGCCGCCGCGGGCGGACACGCGGAGTGCTTGGCGGCGATGCTCCGCGCGGGCGCCGATCCCAACGCGCTCGACGTCGACGGCGCGTCGCCGCTCCACGTCGCGTTGGACCGAAGGGCGATCGAGGCGCTTCTCTCCCGCGGCGCGGACCCGAACGTGCGAAAACTGACGGACGGCAGGACGCCCCTGTTCGCCGCGGCGGAGCGCGGGGACGGGTGGGCGACGGAGGCGATGCTGGCGGCGGGCGCGTCGCCGGATGCGAGCGACGGCGGCGGGCGCGCGCCGCTCCACGCCACCTCGGACTGGCGGTGCGCGAAAGCGCTCGCGGCGGGCGGCGCGGACCTCGAGGCGGTGGACGCGAACGGACACACGCCGCTGCACGTCGCCGCGAGCGAGGGGAAGGCGGAGGTGGTGAAGCGGCTCCTGGAGGCGGGGGCGGACCCGGGGGCGCGCGCGAAACCGACGAGCCGTTCTTCGGACCCATGGGGCGGGATCGGGCGTTTCGCCGCGCGCGGGAGTACCGCGGTCGATTTGGCGCGCGCCGCGGGGCACGCCGAGGTCACGAGGCTGCTGAGCGCGGGGCGAGGGGGAGGGGGAGGGGGTGGGCACACGCACACGCGTCGCGAGGGCGAGGGTGGCGTCGCGAGGATGGCGGAGAAGGAGAACGACGGGCGGGGGTCGTCCGGGGCTCCCGGCGCGTTCGCGCGGGGCGTCTTCGGGGTCTTCTCCGGCGGCGGAACCCCCCGCGCGCGGGTTTCCGCTCGGACGGGGTACGCGTTGCTCGGCTTGGCGTGCGTCGTGTTCCTCGCGTTTCTGGTCGTCGCGGGGGGCGTCGTGGAGATGCGTCGCGAGCTCGCGGAGTGGCGCGAGATCCGCGCGAAGCGCGCGGCGAAGGCGGCGAAGGCGGAGTCCGCGGCGAAGGCGAAGCGCGAGAAGGAGGAGGAGGCGGCGCGGGCCCGCGCGGCGGCGTCCGACGCGGAGGTGGCGCGCATCCTCGGGTGCCCCGCGCGGGTCACCGAGGAGGCGACGCGGCTCGCCGAGGAGGCGAAGAGGAAGGGCGAGCCGAAGCCGAGGAAGGACATCAGCGCCGCGCACCGGTGCGTCCTGGGCCTCGGTCCGTACGCCGCGAGAACCGGGTCTTCCGCGGCGGGTTCGGGCGGCGATGGCAGAAAAGGCGAGGGGTCCGAGGAGACGTGCGCGGTGTGCGCGGGGTTTCTGACCCCCGTCGCGGAGAAGCTTCGGATCGAGATGGCGGGGAAGAGCGCCGTCGGCGACGCGGCCGCGACGGCGGCGGATCGGCTCCTGGGGACGGCGTGCGCGGAGGCGGAGGAGGTGGGGAACAGCCGCCACTCGAAGCTGTGCGATTCTTTGCTCGCGGCGCGGCGGGAGGTGGCGCGGCCGATGGGTCTCGGCGTGCCCCCCGGGAAGGTGTGCGAGCGCGTCGCGCGGAAGGACCCGCTCGTGTGCGAGATCAAACCCGCGAAGGAGGGCGACGCGACGGACGACGGCGCCGGGGACGCGGCGGCGGCGGACGCGTTCAAGAGGCTGAGCCTCCTCGTGCACCCGGACAAGCACCGCGGGAAGCAGGCGGGCGACGCCGCGAAAGCGTTCAGGGAACTCAAAAAGGCCAAGGACCACTTCGACCTCCTCGCGAGGAGAGCCGCGGAGAAGAAGGAACGCGAGGAGGCGGGGATGTGAAAGGGCATACGAATCGTCGTGCCGGGTATCAAGTGCGGTTCGAGACGCGACGAGGCGAAGGAGGCTCTCTGAACCCATCTCTTATTGTCTTACTTTCGTATAAAGGCTCTTTTCGGAACACGAAACGCGCGGTTCGGCTCGCGACGGAGAAGACGTTTTCATCTTCTTACAGCCCGACCTTGTCCCTCTTGGACGAAGCGGTTCTCTTCATCTTCTTGGTGCCGTCGCGCTTCCTGTTGATCGCGACGATGTTGCTGCGCACGGGCGTGGACGTCGACGACTCCCACGGGGACGCGTAGGTCTTCTGCCCGGTTGCGTACGACGTGATGAAATACCCGCACTCCTCTCGGACGCCCTTCACGTACGCCTTGGCCTTGGACAGCTTGCCGTCTCGAACCAAGAGCTCGGCGTAGCGCAACACCATGTACGTGGTGACGCCGTCGAGCTCTGGCTCGTTGAACCCGTTCTGTAGGAGGAAGGCTTTGCATATTTTGCAGTTTTTCACCGCGAGCGCGGCGATGAAGCCGGTGTACGCCAGGCCGGCGAAGAACATCGCGAAACCGATCTCGTCGGGAAACGCCTTGGTGGGAGACGTGAAGAAGCACCCAAGCGCGGTGGGGTGCGCGACACACGCGCCGGAGGTGACGGGCTCGACGTGTGCGGCGATGTTGAAGAGCGCAGCCTCGACGCCGAGAAGTGTCGCGTTCGCGACGTGGAACTCGGGCTGGTATCCCTTGACGAAGAAGTGGTGCGCCGCCTCGAGCGGGGTCAGGTTCTTGAACGTCTGGGGCGCATCGGTGGGGTTAAACCAGAATCCGTCGCCGTCGCCTGCGGAAGGTGAGTCGAGAGGGGATCCAAGGGGCGGCGTAAAAAATCGAGTCCACGTCGAAGCACGCGTCAACGAGATGGTGAGGAAGGCGTCAAGGGCGTAAGTGCGCGTGCGGGGCGAGTGTGTGGCTCGTGCAGAGTCGTGCGCGCCCCCGATCGCCACGTCTAGCAGACTGCAAGCATGCACTGCCGGGAAAAGTGCAGCTTTTCCAAGCACGGAGGAAATTCAATCGACGATTGGGCGACGAAGCGCACCCTTTTTCGAGGAGAAGCAGCGGACCTCGCGGCCCGTGCGCGCGCCACGACGTCGCGATGCGACGGGAAGAGCAACGGGGGAGGAGAGGAGGGCGATGGACATGTTCAACCGCGCGTGCGTGGAGTGAGGGAGCGCGGTTTTGCCTCACCCGAAAAAGCCACAAATATCTTGACGTGGATCCACGTGGCATTACCCAGAATTTTCAGACGACAAATTGCTTTTCAACAGGTTCTTCGACGTGCTCACGATGCGCGACCCGATTCCGCGGCCGTCACAGTGAGGCTCCCGCGCGACGACCTCGCCCGATATGTTCGCGTACCACATCCAGCACGCCCTCACGCCTCGCGCGCGCGCGGCGCCGCGCGTTCGACCGGCCACTGGCTCTAGCGAGTCTGCTTCAAAAGTCGTAAAAGGTTTTTTTCCGTACGACCACAATTCGCTTTTCCTCGGCCGGAACGAACGCGTCCGCGCGCGCCCTCGCCGCGGGTCATTCGTCGCTTCTCGCGCGCGCGATGATGACGGAGGCGCGGAGCTGCTCCCGCGCATGCTCCCGTGGGCGCGTGACGCGATGGCGAACGTCCCGCGCTCGGAGCCGTCGACCGGACTCGCGCGATGCGCGTTCGTCGATCTCGTCCGGGACCTCGCCCGGCCTGCCGTGGACGCGTCCGACGACACATCCTCAGCACGCGACGACGGCCTCGCGTGGTTCAAGACCGCTCTCGGCGCTTTCGTGTACGACAAGGGCTATCGCCAGGCCTTCTCCATGCTTGGATTCCCCGGCCCCGACGCGGAGTACCTCATGGCGCTGTCCCAGCTTCGCCCCGCCCGGCGCGAGTTGGACGAGGCCGACGCGGCGATCCTCGACGTGAGCTGTGGCCCAGGCATGTTCGCGGAAATGTTCGCTCGCGGGTCCGAGTTCCCGCGCGTCGTCGCCACCGACTACAGCCATGCGATGTGCGCGAGGACGCGCGATCGCATCATGGGCGCGTCCGTCTTCGGCGGCGCCGCCGTGGTGCGCGCGGACGTCGGCGACCTTCCCTTCGCCGACGGCTCCTTCCTGGCTGTCCACTCAGGCGCGGGAGCGCACTGCTGGCCAGACTCAGAAGCGGGCGCGCGCGAAATCGCGCGCGTGTTGTGCCCCGCCGGTCGGTGCGTGATCACCACCGTGATCTTGCCCGAGAAGGCGAGAAAGAAGATGCTCGCCAAAGGCATCGACGCCGAGAGCTACGCGGCGCGAATAAGGAAGCAAAACATGCCCTTTTGGGATGCCGACGCCGCGCTCGCGCCGTGGCGCTCCGCTCCCGGATTTGAGAACGCGCGCGTCGCGTACGCCGAGAAGTCGTTCGTGATGATCGCCGCGACGAAAGCCGAGGCGAACGAGGCGTCGAACGGCGCGCAAAACAACGCAGTCGGAAGAGGCAAGGCGAGTACTTCGTCCAGCGTCGCTCCCGAGTCTCCAGAGATTCTCAACCAGTGGTGGCCCGTGGCGTTCGAGCACCAGCTCGACGCGAACGGAGATAAGCTCGCCGTCTCACTCTTCGGAGAGCCCCTCGTGGTGTACCGCGGTCACGCGGGCGACGTGACGTGCGTGCAGGACCGGTGCGCGCACAAGTCGTGCCCTCTGAGTCTTGGGTACGTCCGTGACGGGAACCTCGTGTGCCGCTACCACGGCTGGGCGTACGGAGACGGCGGTGCGCTCGTGAACATCCCCGCGCTCGCGGACGAGCGCTGCCCGAAGGCGAAGGTGCCGGACTATCCGTGCCGCGTGTCCGACGGCGTCGTGCACGTGTGGCCCGGCGACCGAGCGGCGTGCGGGCGGTCCGACCTGCCGAGAAGTGTCGTCGCCGATAAGTCCTTGAGGGGTCTCGAGACGCTGTCGTGGCCGCGGCTGACGGAGACTCGCGAGTGGGAGGGAGTGCCGTGGCACGCCGCGGTAGAGATCACGCAGGACTTCACGCACCTTCAGTTCGTTCACCCGAACACCCAGGCCGGCAGGGCACCTCTGCTCGTGGGCGGTCTGAGCGCGTTCGAGACGCGGGGGCACGCGCCCGGCGGTTTCGTCGCCGAGTACGTCGGAGGGAGTGGCAAAGGCGGCGGACGAGTCACGTTCGTGCCGCCGTCGACGGTCATGAACGAGTCCTTCTTCGTGGACGAGACGTCCCCCGACGGGAAGAAGGCGTTTCCGCTCTGCTTCGTGTTCAGGTTCGTCCCCGTCGCCCCGGGGCGGACAGCCATCCTGGTGCAGACGCACCAGAAGCTCTTCCCGCACGTCTCGGACGCGTTTGCCAAGGCGCTGATGAACATGACGAAGGTGATGAGCCAAGACCAGCTCGTCCTCGCCGGGCAGAGACTGCGCGTCGCGCAAGGCTCGCCGCAATGGAACCTTCCCATCGAGTCCGACAAGCATCTTCTGCACTTCACGCGCTGGAGGGTGGATGCCGAGGGCCCGGAAGGACCGTGGTTCCTCGGGTACGACGGCGGCGGCGACGGCGACGTGCGAGACGTGAGCACGTCTAAAGCGCCGTTTCATCATGCCTCGGGGGCCTCGACGTCGCGCCGCGTTCGAAGGGGCGCGCCCTCGGACGCGGGCGTGGACAAATCCGGAGTCGACGTGGATAAGCCGCTGGCTGCGCTCATCGAGGCTGGGCGACCGGCGTGGCAGAGAATCGGTGTCCCACTCTGGGTTGCCGACGCCATGAACGCAGCGCGCGGAAGCAACGCCGTCAAGCGCGTGCTCTCTGGCGCGAAATGGGGCGAAGGCACGTGGATGAAACAGGCGAGCGAGACAGGAGGCGGGGAGAGCCCGGCGCCGAGAGAAAATCCGCCGAAAAAGCTCGCGAGCAACGCCGTCGCCTTTCGCCGCGACGTCGAGACGACGGAGAAGACCAGAAACAAGACATCGGAGGAAAACACAGACGGCGTCACTCGCGTCTGACTGAGCTGATACGAGAGAACCTTACTTGTATGCGCAGCGAGTGGTAGTCTAGTCACCCCGTTGTTATTCTGGACTAAAGGCGTAAGACACAAAAGTGACACTCCCGGGGTTTTTTATTTTAGGGAACCCGGAGTTCTCCTCGCATCCCGCCGCGTCGGTTCGTCCGCATACCTCCGCGTCTCCTCCCCGGGGTTCTACGCTCGCGCCTCCTCATCCTTTGCCCCTGGGCAAGACGGCCCAGAGCTTCTCCGCGAACGCCTCCGCCTCGGCGTCGAGCACGGGCTCGAGCGCCGCGACCATCGCCGCTTTCGTCGGGCGCTCGCCCACCTTCTCCATGACGAGCTCGACGAGCCCGGGCTCCTCCTCGCCGAGGAGCTCCGCGACCGCCTCCCCCACCCACCGCTCCACCGCCGCGCGCGCCTCCCCGCCCGCCTCGCACGCCGCCCACCGTATCGTCGTCTCCGCGACCGCCGACCTCTCCGCCTCCGCCTCCTCGTCCTCCTCCTCCGCCTCCCGCTTCTTCCGCGCCGCCGCCGCGTCCGCCTCCTCGGCGAGGCGGCGGCGGCGCTTCGCCTCGTGCTTCGCGGCGACGGCGGCGGCGGCGGATAACGCCGCCGTGCTCGCGGCGTCCGCGTCGGACGCCTTCGCCGCCGCGAGCTCCGCCTCCGTGTATTCGATGGGCACGAGCGGCCTCGCCGAGGGCGCCGCCTCCTCCTCCTCCTCCGCGAACAGCGCCGGCGCGGCGACCACGGCGGGGCGCGCGCGTTTCTTGGAGACGCGAGGGACGACGGCGGCGACGGGAGCCGCCGCCGCCGCCGGAACGAGGGAACCGGCGGGAGCGAGATCGCGGGCACCCGCACCCGGAGCCGCGGAAGGAGCGACCGGAGCCGGCGCCGGAGCTGCCCGGAGCTGCCCGACCGCCCTCGCGCCCTCCGCGGTTTCCTTCGCGGCGGGCTTCGAACCCTTCGCCGCGTCCTCGGCCCTCGTCTCAAAGCCCCTCTTCGGATGTTCTCGCGCCGCGTCCGCCGCGTCGTCCTCCTCCGCCCCCGCGGCGCTCTCCGCGAGGAGCTCCCTCTCCCGCTCCTTGTCCATCTCGTCCGCCTCGAGCTCCCTCTGCCTGTACCTCCTCCTCCGCTCGCAGTCGCGGCGGTCCAGGAACCACTCCGGCGGTCCCGCGGCGACGAGGCGCGCGATCAACGCCGCCTCCGTTTTTTCGTCTTCGTCCGAGGGATCTTCGCCGCCGCCCGAGGGATCGGGATCCATCCCGAGCGCCTCCCTCGCCGCGCGCTCCTCCTCGTCCGGCTCGCGGTCGTCCTCGTCCATCTCGCGCTCGCGGCGGCGCCGGTCGAGGGCCTCGCGCTCGGCCTTCCGCCGGCGCGCGCGGTCGCGGTCGGCCTCCTCCCGCTCCCACCGCCGCTCGCGGTCGCGGAACCGCCGGTCGTCCCGGCGCCGCTCCTCCGCGTCCGCGCGAGCCTTCTCCCGCCGCATGATCTCGAACCGCGAGTACCCGCCGGAGGACCCAGGAGGCGCCCCGGAGGCGTCGGTTTCGTGGGCGCTCGGGTGGTACGACGCCGCGTCCTTGGCGGCGACGAAGGCGGGCGCGCGCGCGGACGTCGGCGCGGCGTCGGATTTCCCGGCGTCCCACTCGCGGCGGGAGACGGAGACGGAGCCGGGGCGCCCGAGTCTCTCGCCGGATCCGTCCCCGGGGCGCCCGAGTCGCTCGCCGGATCCGTCCCCGGGCGCCCACGAGGAAGAAGGGTTCGGGGCGCCCCTCTCCGGCGAGCGCGAGCGCGAGACGCGGCGATCGCGGGTCTCGCCCTCGCGGCGCCACGGCGGCGGGGAGATGCGCCGCGCGTTCGGATTCCGAGAGGGGGAGGACCGCGAACGCGACGACGTGTTCGCGACGTCGTCGGCGACGCGGCGTTCCGTTCCGACGCCGACGCCGTCGCCGTCGCCGTCGCGCGAGCGGTGCGGGGGGGAGGGCTGCTCGGGCTGCTCGGGCTGCTCGGGCTGCTCGGGCTGCTCCAGCGTCGATAGGAACGCCGCCGCGCTCTGCTTCGCGTCGAGGCCGGGGTCGGTTGGGGAGGCGAGGGATGCCGCTCGGGATGTTCCTTCGCCGTCGTTCTGGACCCGCGCAAAGTCGGCGACGCGGCTTCGGAGCGCGGCGACGAGGCGGCGCATCTCGGCGGCGTCCCGCGCCTCCGCCTCCGGGTCGTCTCCGATGTCGGCTCGGCGGCGCGCCTCGTGCGCGTCCACGCACGCCCTCGTCGCCTGGTTGACGTTGACGAGGAGGCGCTCGCGCGTCGCGAGGCCGAGGTCCTCGCCGAGCGCGGCGAGGGCTCGGCGGACGCCCTCGGGGTGCTCGAAATCGGCGAAGCCGAAGCGCTTGCGCGCGCCGCTCTCGGGGTCGAGGACGCGCTTCCACGAGCGCAGGGCGCCGCAGAGCTCCAGGAGGTCGCGCACGAGGTCGTCGTCCGCGTCGGGCGGGATCTTGCCCACGTACGCGGTCGTCGCGAGCGACTCGGGGGCCGCGGGCGGGGGCGGGGGAGGAGGCACGGGGAGGGAGGGGGCGGCGGGATCGGAGCCGCCGACCGCGCCCGCGCCCGCGGCCGGGGGAGGCGCCGGCGGCGGCGGGGGGGGAGGAGGGAGCATGGCGCCGCGCCCCGCCGCGCGCGCCGTGCCCGATCGAGCGCCGCGAGCGCGAACCGAGACGAGCGAGACGAGCGAGACGAGCGAGCCGCGCGCCGGCGAGTGTCGAGGGGGCGAGATCGCGCGCGCGAGGAGCGACGGGAAGGTGCAGAGACGAGCGCGAACAGTCGTCGACTCGCTCGCGCGATCGATCCCACTTGCTCGGGGTCGCCAAATAAAATCTCCGCCCGGTGAGGACTCTGCTGACTGGTGAACACGTCGCCGTTCCCCGCACTCGGGCTCGCGCGCGATGGCTGGCCTTCTCCGCGCGTTCCAGCGCGCGGGAGGCGTCGCGGCCGCCCTGCGGACCGCTCGGTCCGCGGCGCCGCTCGCCCCCGCGCGCCACTACGCCGTGGACAACGCGGTGGACCCCGGCCGGTCCCACGGCGGGCTCGCCGATGAGGACCGCATCTTCACCAACCTGTACGGCAAGCACGACCCCTTCCTGAAGGGCGCGATGAAGCGCGGGGACTGGTACAACACCAAGGAGCTCATGCTCATGGGCCCGGACTGGATCGTGAATGAGATCAAAGCCTCCGGCCTCCGAGGGCGCGGCGGCGCCGGCTTCCCCTCCGGCCTCAAGTGGTCCTTCATGCCCAAGGTGCGCGTTCGAACCGGGGCCCCGACGAAAAATCCACCGCGCGCGCTCGGCCCGCGACGTCACGCGCTCCATCCGGTGGCGGGGTGTTTTCTCGCGCGAGGGGGCGCGCGCGAACCGCGCCGCGCGGACGCGAACCCGTCGCGCGCCTCCCCCCCCGCGCGTCCGACGCGCGAGAGACCCATCCTCGCGCGTCATCGTCCCGACCCCGCGCGCGATCCCACCCGAGCGCGCGCCCCGCGCCCCTCCCCGCGCGCGCGAAACGCGCGAGAAACAAACCCTAAGTCGCCCCTCGGTCGGTCCGTCGGTTCCCCCGACCCGGACGCGGGCGTGGCGCGCGCGGGTTGAAATCGAGAGATGAGGACGCGCGTGCCGTTTTTTTCCCCCCTCGGAGGGTCGGTCGAGTCGAACCGCTCGTCCCCTCGCTCCCCGCGCGCCCTCGCGTGAGGAACGCGCCCACCGTCGATTAGACCTCCCGGGGTCCCGCCGCATCCTCATCTGACCAACCACCCATGCTCCCCCCTCGCCTCCCCCCCCCACCCCCGAACCTCCCCCCCGTTCGTTCCTCGGCTCAGGTTTCCGACGGTCGCCCGTCGTACTTGGTGATCAACGCGGACGAGTCCGAGCCGGGCACGTGCAAAGATCGCGAGATCATGCGCCACGACCCGCACAAGCTCCTTGAGGGGTGCCTCATCGCCGGCACCGCGATGCGCGCGAGGGCGTGCTACATCTACATCCGCGGCGAGTACGTCAACGAGCGCCTCGCGCTCGAGCGGGCGCGCGACGAGGCGTACGCCGCGGGGTACCTGGGCAAGAACGCGTGCGGCAGCGGCATCGACTTCGACATCAACATTCACTACGGCGCCGGGGCGTACATCTGCGGCGAGGAGACGGCGCTGATCGAGTCGCTGGAGGGGAAGCAGGGCAAGCCCAGGCTGAAGCCGCCTTTCCCCGCGGGCGTCGGTTTGTACGGGTGCCCGACGACGGTGACCAACGTGGAGACGGTGGCGGTGGCGCCGACGATTTTGCGCCGCGGCGCGGAGTGGTTCGCCTCCTTCGGGCGCAAGAACAACGCCGGCACGAAGCTCTTCTGCATCTCCGGGCACGTGAACAACCCGTGCACAGTGGAGGAGGAGATGAGCATCCCGCTCAGGGAGCTCATCGATAAGCACTGCGGGGGCGTGCGGGGCGGGTGGGATAACCTCCTGGCGATCATCCCCGGCGGGTCCTCCGTCCCGCTCATCCCCAAGAACGTCTGCGAGGAGGTGCTGATGGACTTCGACTCGCTCAAGTCCGCTCAATCCGGGCTCGGCACCGCCGCCGTCATCGTCATGGACAAGAGCACGGACGTCGTGGACGCCATCGCGCGCCTGTCCTACTTTTACAAGCACGAGTCGTGCGGCCAGTGCACGCCCTGCCGGGAAGGAACCGGGTGGCTGTACAACGTCATGGAGAGGATGAAGAAGGGAGACGCGAGGCTGGAGGAGATCGACATGCTCCAGGAACTCACCAAACAGATCGAGGGGCACACCATCTGCGCCCTGGGCGACGCCGCCGCGTGGCCGGTGCAGGGACTCATCCGACACTTCAGGCCCGAGCTCGAGGCGAGGATCAACGCGCAGCCCACCAGCGAACAAATCGCCGCGTGAGAAGACAGAGGGACCCGACCCGAGAGAGGGACCCGGCGAGCGGAGGCCGAGGGAGGCGAACGCGCACGAACGCGGACGCGTCGCTTCTTCTGTAGTGTACTTTCATCATTCTAACCGACGAAACGAAACGTCGCGCCGAGTCGCGCAGGTCCATCCGGGGG
>MDSW01076427.1_pt1 | contig 18926 bp, 14 predicted proteins | sample 811171 | NCBI WGS metagenome assembly MDSW01 (sample SAMN05326641, study PRJNA326480) | marine metagenome | isolation source: seawater | place: Atlantic Ocean: North West | collected 2012 | reverse complement strand
TCTTGTTCAGCAGCCAATCGGGTGGCCTCTTGTTCAGCGGCAATCCGAGCAGCCTCCTCTTCAGCAATTCGAGCAGTTTCTGCAGGGTCAGGAATTCCGAGGGGTAATCCAATCTGCTCAAAATAGGTGAATAAATCACCAACTGTAACCGTTTTGTCATTGTCGGAATCAAGGAGCGTCAATAGGCCATTGATAACCCAAGCAGGAGGTGACGTCCCAGTTGTCTTTTCCAATGCAGCAGAGAGTTCATGAGGTTGAATAACAGCGTCGTTATTTGAATCAATTGTGTTTGCAATCTCTGCTCCAGTCAGTCCAGATCCAAGTAACCAACTTGTGAATTGTTCATTCAATTGCCCAATCATAGGGTTCGTGGAAACCATTTGTTTGATGTGATTACGCATTTTTTCTTGGACCATATTCTTAGCAGCAGACATAGTACTCATTCCTTCCATTTCGTCGTATGGTATCAAACTGTCTCCTACGGGAATTGAAGTTTTGGCCAATGATTAAACTCGTCCTCATGCCAGGATAAGGTGCATAGAAGGGTTTCAATTTGGTCTAGGTCAGTTAGATTCCGAGCAATCTGTTCACGATGCAACCAATTCTTCAGCGCACCGAGTTTGGGACCTTGCTGCACATTGGTTTGAGACATTATCCATTCACCTGTGGCTAATGATTTAGATGTTCGGCTTGGAACCAAGGCCTCGTTTCGAGAAATGCGTTCTTGAATATCTTCAGTAGAATGTCCACCTTGGTTCAATGGTGCGAAAAGGGCTTCAATTCGAAGATGTTGTTGGGCCCAATCTCCTAGAACATGCCGATGTATACGCAAACTTGAATCCAAGAGTTCTGGAATATGGCCTAAGCAGAGGTGGCGGAAGGTGAGTGTTTTCTTTTCCTGATTACTGAGTTTAAGAGTTCTAGCTGCATCTTCACAGGTTGTAGTTGGTGTGCCATGGAAGAGTATGGCAAGCCTATCGAGTACATCATCACCTTCAAGCGAGTCGAGTGAAGAAATTCGATAATCATCTAACATCCAGTCGAAATTAAAGATTTGTCGAAGGATACCATCATCAGCCATTTGCTGAAGTATTATCGAAGCGTTTTTTCCTACAAGGATTCGTTTTAATTCTGCCCAAACTCTTTCAACAGCTATCTTTGAAAGCATACTTCTTGTCGATCTTAAAGCATTAGCTAGGCCACGTTCAGGTTTCCAAACACCAGCATCGCCTTGATCCATGAAACGATACGTTCGTAGAATTCGTAATGCATCTTCTGAAAGTCTTGACTTTGGTTCACCTACTGCACAGATCCGTTTCCTCTGCAGGTCTTCAAAGCCCCCATAAGGGTCATAATAAACGGCTTTGTTGACATCTAAAGCCATCGAATTCATCGACAGATCTCTGCGAGATAAATCAACAGAAAGAGAAAGTCCCCATTCGACTTCATCCGGTCGTCGCCCATCACCGTATCCTTTCTCAGTTCTAAGCGTAGTAATTTCATAAAAATCACCATTTGAACGAAACGTAATCGTGCCAAATTTCTCGCCAGTAGGAATCATATCAGGATATGTCTTCATCTTATCAGGAACCATTGTGGTTGCCAAATCATATTCAACAATGGGTATCTCAAGCAATGCGTTCCGTATTGCTCCACCAACAATCCAAACAGAATGACCTTGTTTTTCAAACCAATCAACAATCACCAACAGGCTCGATGGAAGGTTTTGAACCATCCGAATAAGTTCAGGAGTGAGGGGTTTTGCATTGATGCCGCTTGTCGGTTCCATACATCTCCCTCATGTTACCCGTTGCTCAAGTAAGAAAAAGCATTATCCTCTGAATTTGATTGGCAATGTTATGGCTTGGGATGAATCTGATGTGCGACTTGTTCCTCTCGAATGGCTCAAACCTCACGAAGAAATCAAAGTAAAGAACATGAAAAAGTTACTCGATATGACTCTTCGCTGGAATGGATTCACCAAACCCCTAATCGTTGACAAAGCAACTGGAGTAATTCTCGATGGCCATCACCGACACGCTGTTGCAATGCGACTTGAACTTGCACGAATACCCGTGATTGTTGTCGATTACTTTGATAATGAATCAATCGATATCGAATTGTGGCCTGCTTCAGAACTCGAAGAAATCACCAAACAGGACGTCATAGACATGGCTTTGTCAGATCATTTGTATCCACCAAAAACAACACGTCATCGGATTGCAGATTACTTGCCCCCAATCCATGTTTCTCTGGAAAAATTGTCCCTACTCAGTCCTACGACTTCTGAAGAGTCCGAGTAGTCGCCTTCCAGAATCGGTTTCCGTCACAAGCGGAAACAGTTGGAGCTTTTGGCTCATTTATGGGAGTCACGTTTACTTCTTGAATGATTGAACTTCGCGAATAAAGGAGGGTAATCTCTTCCTCAGCATTGCCTTTAAGTGCAGTTTTTAGTTGTTCAGAAGAGGTAATTCGCTGATTATTTATCGCAATGATTTCGTCTCCAACTTGTAAATGCTCGCGCACGGGTGATTCTTGGAGATGTGATGATACAAGCAGTTTGTTGTTTTGATTACGTAAGTTAATTCCAAGCCAACCTTGTTCAAATTCCTTCCATGCAATTTTTTCAGTTCCATCTTTACGCTCTTTTGGTTTACTTGATTCATATGGAATACCAAAAAGAGCGAATGCTTGATCTAAATCTAAGACTCCTTTTTTGGTGGTAAGTTCGTCAAGGAAGGTGCCAAGTCTTCTCCCCCCTCGTAGCGATGTCAAGGCTTTTCGGATATCCTTGTATTGTATTCCTCTTTCAACTTTCTGTTCCACATTAATATTGTGTTTATGATAGAGTTCTGCCATGAGATCACCGACTCCTGATTCTCCATTTGACCTCTTACGAAGTTCTGCATCAAGTGCAAAGATAGATAATTCGCCTTCTAAGTAGTATGAAATTTGAGTCTCCCTCGAGTAAGGATGCCCTCTATAGAGGTGTATCCATGCTTCATGACTTGCTTCACAAAGTGATTGAGAATCGATTCCACTTCGAGAATGATGTCGCTTTAGTTTCCTTTTCATGTCTGCAAAGTAATCCTCTTTACTCCATGCACCGCTTTGCAAACAGATAATGTCTCCAAGCCATGATGTCGTACCTTCAAACCACCATAAGAGGTCAGAGTTGACTTCTCGCTGAAGATCATAATCAAGGAATTTCTTTGGTCTCAATCGCTTTACGTTCCACTTGTGTAAATATTCGTGGCTAAAGAGGCTCACTAAATCTCTGTATTCTTCGACATTCCCTGGTTGTAATGAAGTTCTTGGAACCATTGATGTTTGAGAATTCATGTGTTCAAGTCCTCCGCGGGGTCCACCCGTCAAATGTAAAATCGTGTGATAGTCCTCTTTTATGATGCCAAATAATGCATGATGCTCCTTGACGATACTCTTCATGTCATCAATAAATCGTTCCACCATGACTGGATGTGGTTCTTTTCCACCAGCGTCCCAAATATCAAGTGTATGTCTTATTCCATCGATGGTGGTTTCGATGACAGAATTTGAGTTACATTCTGCGATTCCATCGAGTAAATCATCACGGTTTTTTGCTGAATAAATATGAATGTTCATGTCATTGTTCTCTTTCAATTCAATCTTATCGAGTTGAGTCGTAACCGTCCAACTTTTTGGAAGTTTGAATTGAATTGAATGCTGAAGATTCATTCGTTCGCCTTCTATACCAGATGTCGGTAAAAACCAGGTAAAAGGAGGCATCATATGGAGATGTGATTCATCAAAATGGTTGGAACGCACTGATAAATCTACAGCTAGGAGTTGATATTCTACAGTTACAGACTTGCAGGATTGTACATCTGAAATAACAATTGAATCCACTTCCTTTCTCGAATAATTCAATGCATTTCCTGAATCATCATTGACAGATAAGTCGGTGACATGTTGAATTGGTTCGCGAAGGAAGTATGATCCGGGAACCCATCGAGGAAAGGAGAGTGTTAATTTTGACTTTGAAAACGGGGCTTTGATTTGTATTGCAACCTTAAGTCTCTGGTGAGAAGGCTGTGTCGCATCGACTGTGAAGGTGATACCTGACTCTGTCATGATGAGGGTTCATCGGTTACGGTTGATAGGTTTCGCGCTGCACTAAGGACAACTTCGTCAGAAGATTGATCCAGAACCTTTTGTGCCAGTTCTTGGATTAGCACCTCGTTTTGCCGATGTAAAATCCGTTCTAACAACCTCGACTTGTCGATACTGTCCACACGTTCATCGAACAGCAAGGTTTCGCGGAGGACATCACTTTTGGAATCATTCCGCCCAACAAGCCAGCGTGAGACTAATGAAGTACAATCCTCGGCAAGAAGTGTGTTTATTCTGTCGTCATCTGCTTCGTGTATGTGTTCTCTCATAGTCGCAACGAAAAATCTACGTTGTGAATTGGTACACCCTTTAGCGAGAGAAATAAGGTGTTCACTCTCTTCTTTCATTGCCTTAGGGACTGCTAATTTCCATAAGGCAGTATCATTTGATATCGCTGTATTCAAGAGAGATTCTTCTTCTTTACTGAGGTTCATTTCAAGCATACGAATTCCTGCTTGCTTTCGAACATCGGGATGCGAGTCGCTGAGAGCATCTTGTAGGGATGGAATATCATCTGTGACAGCGAGAGAGGCCGACTTGATTACAGGATCCTCTGAAATGAGGAAGGAATCCTCTTCTTCACTGCTTGAAAATTCATTGTCAATTAGATAGACTGAAGCATTTCTTTTCACGATTGAATCATCGCTTAGAAGTAAAAGTCGCGCTAATTCTTCTGCCAGTTTTAGATTCTGAATATTTCGTAAAACCGAGGAAACACACTTATGACCATCGGTTTCTTTTCTTTTAGCCAATTCAATGAGCAGATGAGGGGCATGTTTAGGAGCCCATCTTCGATATGCTTCAATGGCCTTATTTCTGAACCAGATATCTTTGTCATTGAGAAATTTAGAAAAAGCCTCTACACTTTCGTGAATATCTGAATCGAACAAGACACGTACAGCCCTTCTACGCTGGCGAATGTCTTTGTGCTTAAGTTTAGCAATCGTAGATTGAACGGATGCTGCCATGTATATCACTCAGGGCTTAAATTCATCAAAAGTTGGTCCAGAAGGTTGATCATCGCCATCAATATCGCCTGGTCTGGCAAGCGATGGTGTCAACATCAACTGAATCATTGGCCATAGATGGACAAATTGTTGCATATTTTCAACAATAAATTCTTCCAACCTTTCATGTTCAGTGTGCTCCATAAGACGAAGTTGGTCGGCTAATTCCCCGAGTGCATGTAAATCATTAGGGCCGCACAATTCCATCTCATGACAGGTTTCGATCAATGTTTCAATCAAATCAACAATTTCCAACGCTGTTAACGGCTGTGGTTCACTTTCGATGATATTAACTGGACCAAAAGAGACTGGTCCCAATGAGGTGGGGTGAAGTTCGTCCCCTTGACGTTCGATTTTCATCAACTCTTGGTTTCTATGTTCACCTATTGGAGCAATCACAAAGCCATTTTCCACAATTCGTTCTTTCATCCACATTGGAATATCTGGAACCCCTCCTGTTACTACGATGCGATTCAAATCACCTGGTGTTTCAATTGGAGCCACCTCGACCGCTTCGATTGTTCGTACGTCTATTGTTGGCCAACCAGAGAGGGCTTTTGCAGTATGGCGGATAATTTCCTCCGATGGGTCGAGTAAGAGGACGCGGCCATCTTCTCCAAGGATTGTTGCTATCAGAGCTGCAAGATATCCTCCTTTCGAACCGAGGACAAGAACTTCTTGACCTTTCGATAATTCGAGTTGATGCAAGAGTGTTACAATCATATGTGGTGCGGAAATGGTCTTGACACCACCGTTTTTTGTCTCCATAAAAACAACTGGGCGGTCGTGGAAAAAGCAATCGTAATCATAGGATGTAAATTGCTCAAGATGAAGTGAACACATCGCTTCTCGGACCTCTTCGGGTACGATCATCCCCGAATCTTCAATCCGATTGAGGAGTTCGTGTATCCCATCCATGATAATCTCACCAAACTGTTACGTAAAAACATGAGGAGACTAATCGATGTCGTTTCGAAGCTCATTTAGAATCTCTTCTGGATTTTTAGACGAGTCAATCTCATTGAATTCGACAGGATTCTGTTCGAGTTCAAGTTCAATGTTATCTTTCATTCTTTGAATAAGGGATTCGAAACCTTCTGTAGTCATCCCCGCATCTTGCATATCTATCTCCATGCTAAGAACGATGCTTCGTGCATCCTCGGGACTCAAGCGAACATCGGTCATAGAAGAAAAAATATCATCCATAAGGATCCCCTCTATTTTCGTTAGATGTTCGGATACAGTTGCTCTTGCCAAACCCATTTGTTCTGACAATTCAGTAATTTTGATTCTTTTTGGAAGGTCATAATAGCCATTGTCATAAGCGAATTTGGCGAGTTTCAGTTGCTTTTCAGAGAGAATCGTTTCGTATTTCTGAGGTGTAAGATTTAGGTTTCTAGCACTTGTTCGATCCGGTTTCGACATTAAGCGCATAACTCCAGACATGAGTCTTAACTTCAATGAGGGTCCTTGAATAATGTATGTGAGGCCGTTTTCATCTAATCGAGAACCTGGCACTGCATAGGTGCCTTTAGTTCGAGCATTGAGGTTTGAAAGCGGATGAATTATTCTGCAGATAATGAGATGCCCTTCTTCTGGTTTTGTTGATTCATGCATCACGTCGATTACCTCAAGGAATTCGAGTGAATCGATGTCAGAAATACTTACACCTTCTTTGAGATGAAATTTAAACAAGCACTGGATGTCTTTTGGTGCCCTATTGATGTAAGAGAGGAATTCAATTCGTTCTGCAACATCGAGCAACGGAGCAATCTCAATTGCTCCCAAGCGGTCGCGTTTCCAAAAGAAACTTGCTTCCCGCATAAATTTATCTAAGCACACTATGAATTAAGTGAATCGGCTGTATTTGTTTGATGTATTATCGCATTTCTAGCCATCCAAGAAATGTTGCAATCGGCAAGACGATGGTCAATAATCGATTGATTTTTTTCCTTTGATTACGCAATTCCTCGGATAATTCAGGGCCAACTTCGATGGCAGATGTGAATCTTGATTGTCTTGTTTTTGAGAATTGCCCATCTATAGTCTCAAGCACAAGCGGCCGTAACTGAGGTTGTCGGCTTGCAGGGATGCCTCTCCCCACAATGTAACGTATCGGAAAACTATCAACTAAAGGCAATGTTGCTAAGAGAATCTCTTGTACTCTTGTTGAGTCATGGAGATCTAGGCGAACAGTCCTGCCATCACTACGAATGTGGCTCAAAGCCCTCCACTTTCCTTGTCCTTCATCCAACCCCTTTACAGCATCAAGAACTCGATTGAATGGAGGTATTTTTGAGATGACTGGGCGAACTCTTCTTGCCAAAAAAGGTCCAAGAAGAATACTTCCAATAAATGGTGGTAAGACCATGAAGTATACGAGTCGCAATATTTCATCAGGACGGGTTAGTGCTGAAACTAAAGCGAGACTGAATCCAAAATACAGACCAAGAAAACCACCTGCTTGGAGGCCAAGCCAGAGGCCAACTCGCTCGGTAGCCTGTTCAGTCATGGCATGTCCAATCTGTCAAATGAAAAGAAACCGTCGATGAACTCAAGCATTAAAGGCGGTTTCTTTATCACTAGACCATGGAGCGTAATGGTCTCACTTCGAGGTCGAGAGACAAGAAGGCTGGGCTTTGGATAGGAGGAATCAGTTTCTTTCTGTTCATTTCCTTTTTCATTGCCCCACTCATTTCGGAACCAGATACGATCACCGACTTATCTGGGAGAGCCAATGCTTTGGACTTTCACAATGATGATGGGCAAAATTTCACATGGACAGATTTGAATTTTTACAGTGCTTCAATCTATGCCTTTGGAGACCTGAATTGCCATCAAAAACATGAACGGTCATGGTCGATAAACGGTAATCAAATGCCAGTGTGTGTAAGAGATGTTGGAATATTTGCAGGATTGGCTCTTGGCGGATTTATCTATTCGCGTAAGGGTGTAAATCGGTGGACGCTTAGAGATACCTTCCTCTCGGTCTTACCTGATCAATATATGACTGATGTGTATCTCAAAAATAGAAGGACGCTTCTGTTTATTGGAATTGGAGCACTTTGTGTGCTACCACTTGCTATCGATGGATTTACCCAACTCTTAATGGACCGTGAATCCACGGCATTTCTCCGATTAACAACCGGTATACCGTTTGGTTTTGTTTTGGGGCTTTTCTTTGCAGCTGCTTACAGTGCACGTCCAAACAAATTCGATAGAGCAGGTGATGTCCGTCTTCCTGGAAACGTTCGGTTTCAACGAGCTCAAGATGTTGAAGAAGAATGATCAGGAGGTGGCATCGACCACCAAATAAGCAATTGGTCAATGTCTTCTGGAACTGGACAATTCTCGTGACCACTCGTTAATATTTTTAATCGTTCAATGATGTTCTCTACAGTCTTTTTAGCCTGCCCTTGCTGCATATTATGCAGGATTTCATTGAGACCGTCTTCCCAATTTTTATTTGGATTACTTTTTCTCCAACTTGAAAGAGGGGTTCTAATGGGCCACATCGCTAATGTCAATCGAGCAAATCCAATCATTGAATCTCTTAATTTGAATACCTGTCCCTCTGCGAATGGAATATGATTCTGTTGCCTATGGATCCAATTTGTTTCTTCAAGCCACTTTACAAGGCGTTGTGTGTGGCGTCTTGTGACCATACGATGAGGTCCAAGTGATTTGTGTAAACGAGGGATTTCACAAGACCCTGCCATCAAAGAAAGCGTTCCTAGCACCGACCAACAGGATCGTGCAAATGGGTTGCTTGGGACATCAAATGCCTTCGCTTCCTCAGATCGCCAACAGTCTTCTGCATATTGCATCCACTGTGAAGGAGATCTCCCTGATAACCATCCAATGTTAACCGAGGTTTTCTCCATCGGGGCTCCTGGAAGCCGAGTTTGTTGCTGCACATCGTGGGCGAGTCTATTGAGTAAGTACCTGTCTACTTTATCAGAATCGACGTTTAGAGGCGCAGGTCGCCGATTGAAAAAAGTCCGTAACTCGGCTCGTAGTTTCTGGCGTAACTCATCAAGGCCCCCTTCATTCAAAATCGGCCCAACAACACAGCATTTGTCAAATGGGGCAGTTACCGCTATTTTTCCTGATAAAAGGTCATTGAATCCTTTTCGAATGGTTCTTTGGATCTCAGGAGTTTCAAAATACTCTTGTTTTTCACTGCTCATACGAAGCGTAGCATGTTTAATTCGATCAATCGCCCGATCAGGGTCACAATCAATCCAAACAACGAGGTCAGGAATCATTGCAGCTGCATTAATGCTGCAAACAGTATCTACTCCTAAGTTACCTACTACGCCTTGGTAAATCAGCGAAGAATGAATATTTCTATCCGAAACAACAACTTCTCCTCTCTCGAGTTTAGGCCGAATCCATGTGTGAGAGTGGTCAAGCCGATCAGCAGCAAAGAGCCCAGCCTCCTGCAAAGGGGTTTTATTCCCTATTTTCACCGACTCAAGTGCAAGTTTGCCAAGTTCACTATGTCGTCTGGGTTCGTGTGTCAAATGAACATCACTGAAAGGATACTGATTGAGTAATTCAGCAATGATTCGAACTGCTTCTCCTTTTCCAGAGCCATCCCCGCCTTCAACGGTGATAAGGTACAACCTATTCCACCTCTGGCTGGTCAAACTCGTCTTTTGCCAAGACCATAAGGCCCATGCCGCAGAGAATTAAAAACGGGCCAAACACGATGAAACCACGACTTAGCAGGGCGATTCCTGCAAAATACTGCGTTCTTCTATACCGTTTTTGATTTCTAGCACCAACAGCCGAGTAAAGACCAACTACGCCTGCTACTATTGTGACTAAGGCGATTCCAGTTGAAAGAGCCACTGCATTTTCAAGTGTCCAACCTGAACTGGAGGTTGTCTCATCTTCTTGGACTAAGCCTTCACCAGCAGTAAGTGTGAATGCATCCTGATTGACATTTTTTGCATTAATTGTTCGTTCAACAGTTTTGTATCCATCAAATGTAACCCGTATTATGTGTGGTTCAGGCACGACATTTTCAAATTCATAATATCCGTAACTGTTGGTAGTCGCAGTTTGTAAGATTGTATTGCTGCCGATTTCAAGCAATTCAATACTTACTCCTTCAATTGAATCTCCTGATTCGGATTCGAGTACAATTCCTCTTACATCAATCACATCATCTACCTCAAGAGTGTTTCCAAGAAGGTCCGTAGGGTTCCCTTGAAGCAGGAGTAATCCGGTTATAATTCCTAAAACGCTGCCGATGAATATGAGGGATGATGCTAAGGCGAGCAACCCATTTTTGTCTTCCATGAAGAGAAGATCTTCGTTCTGAGTTGTTGACATTGTAATCTCTTGTTCTTGGACAACAAGTTCATCTTCTTCAGGAAGTTCATCGTCCCCGTCCAATTTTTTACGAACACGTGCACGTAGAGCATCACGTCGTTCGTTAATGTCCATTTCAAAGCCTCAGCATTCCATTGCGCGGATAATAGCGCTCTCGGGGTATATCCGCGCTATACCTTCCTATCGTTTGAAACGTACGCTTCCGTGTAATAACCCGAAAGTGAGTAAACTCGCTCCGATAAAAGTAAAGGCAAGGATTGGATAGATGATACTTAGTTGAGTTGATTGTTTGGTTTTATTATCCGTATCTTCATTCAGGGTTTCGTTCTCTTCATTCAGCCAAGACCCTTGGCGGAGGCCAAGTTCGAGTATATGCCCTACATGTGTTAATGATTCAGCTGAAACTTTGTCAGGTGTATCTTCATGAGTATGCCAGTATCCTCCCCATTTTGTTGCATTTGGGCCGAAGCGAATATCGATGAGATCAATCGCAGGAATTCCTACTTCGAGCATTGGGACATGGTCATCGATAACGCCGTCAAGTACATTCGTGTTGACAATGTCGATTCCAAGGCTACCGTCGCATGCAGCAACATCTTTTACCAATCCAAGAGATGATGCTAATCCATCTACTGCGTCCCATAGTCTGTCGGTCTCTGATAGGCCGACCTTTGGAGGATATACCCGGTTAATCTGCAAATCAGCATCCCCTATCATGTCAACAAGAAGGAATGCATGAATGGAATCGATTTCCTCTTGCGTACGGTCTTGGGCCCAGGCTTTTGCACCGAGCATCTGTGGTACGACGCCTTGGTCCTCGGCATCAGTGAGTAAAATCCAGACCTCATGTTCAAGGCCGAGTGTTGGTACGATTCTTGCCAATTCAGAAAGAACCGCAACACCGCTTGCTCCATCATTTGCACCAGGAATTGGTTCATCAGTTCGATTTTCATCATCATCACGCTCGGCACGATCTCTTGAGTCGTAATGTGCTGCAAGGACGACAACTGGCAAGTCGGTTTCATTACTCGCTGGAGTATAGATTCCGTGTAAGTTGGTTAGATTCGTATCCAAGTAAGGGTGTTTGTCGAGTGTCCAATTCCATGCTGTATTGTTTTCCATAAACGAATTCAACAGGGCGCTGGAAGCGTTGCTTCCGGGTAATCTCGGGCCGAGTCCGACTTGAAATGAGACCGATTGATTCGCCGCTAATCCATCAAATTCGAGGGATTCAATCCCTTGGCAATTCAAGATGCTTTCTTCAGTTCCTTCGTTCTCGATTTCATCGGCATTAACAGGGTTAAGCATCGAGAGTGAAATAACTAAAATAAACGAAATTGCGATGGATTTCCGTGGCATTGTAGTGATGCTACGGACGCGGGGTATTAAATACCTCATTTTCATACATGAGATTGTGATGCTGCATCACAAATCATGGTGATTTACTAATGTCCGAACGACGCTCCACTAAAGCCATCCTTCTCGTTGCTCTTATGCTGGCCTCTGTTGCTGGTCAGGCTGCCGCAAATGAGCAAGACGCATCACCCTCTGAAACTGAGGCGGAGTTGGGAGTAGTATATGGCGACCTGTCCTTATTCGATGCCTCTCAAGGTTCAGAATATCTGCTGATAGAAGAGGATATTCCAGTGGTATCCGCAACATCATTCATCAAGCAAGCTTGGATTGAAGAAGGCCGTCCGGGGGTCGACGATATCGAATATCGTCCTTCCATGGCGCGAGCTACCTGTACTCCGCACGTTGTAGGAGATACTCTAACCGTTCCAATCTCTGGCGGTTCAACCAATGTCTATGTTGCTAAAACGACCACGAGCGTCGCTTTCCTCGTACAATCAGGCAGGACTCTCTCCTCCACAGTTTTACAGAATCTTGCCTCTACGTGGGATCAGACCATTTACCCTACCATGACCACGTACTTCGGTAAAGACTACGGGGACGGAAGAGGCCTTTCACCTCCTGATAATGACAACAATTGTCAAGTCGAGATTGTTGTTTATGACATCGATGGGGCATACAATATTGGTGGCTACTTCTCTCCAGGGACTGCGCCAACCCGTGATGTTGTGTATGTTGATTTTGCCGACATCACTCTAAACTGGGGCAAGTCGATTATTGCACACGAACTTCAACATCTTCTCCATAATGCCCAAGATCCATATGAAAACTTGTGGATCGATGAAGGAAACGCAGACGTAGCAATTTATCTCTGCTTTGGAGCCGACAGCACGCTTGCAGGCCATCTTAACGGATGGACTCAAGCATCAGACCTGAGCGTGCGATGGTGGAATCAGAGGAATGCTGACTATGGTGCTGGATTCATGTTCACCATGTACTTGGCAGATCATCTAGGCGGTGGTCCAGCAATACGACAACTTGTTCAAGATTCAGCCACAGGTGGTTTAGGAGTTCAAAATTTAGCACTCTCTCCAGTGTCCGGTCAGGCTGGGAAAATTGGTCGAACCATGGGGGAAATATTTGCGAACTTTTCAATCGCTGCTACCATTGATTCTGATCAAGGGATTTTTGGATACTCTAATCTTGTGCTCAACCCATCTTGCGGAGGGAGTACATTCTGCCGAATCCAGCCTGCTGATACCAACTCAAACTGGGCCACTCCTTGGAGTTCCACCGGTCATACAATGGAAGGTTGGGGCATTCGATCGTTCCAGTTCACTCCTGGTGGGTCCTCGCCTGCTCCACTCACGCTTAGAGTCACATCAGATGTATCGAATTTTGATGGGGTACTCGTTTACAAATCAACGGCAGATGGTCTTTGGTCCGTCCAAGATCTCGATTTCTCAAACAATGTTGCAACAGGTTTGATTCAAGGGTTTGGTAATCTTACAGATGAGGTTCACGCTATCGTTTGGTACGCAAGCACAATCGGCGACTGTGATTACACCTCTTGCGGGCCTTCTTACCCACAGGGTACAATCGATATCGAGGCTGCTCGAATCACATCACCTGCGACAATGATTCTCAACGGAACAACCCTGAGCGATCGTGATGGGGATGGCGTTGATGATACCGCTCAAGCAAACTACTCGATTTTGTCAAATGCGTTCTTTGAGGATCTTGATGTCGAAATTTCTGTACGTGATAGCAACGGAACGATTGTCGATTCGACCTCTACACGAGTACAAGCTGGTGGAGGAGTCTACGTTCCTGAGGATGCGTATTTCACCGCTCGTAAATCAGATCTATACACATTTGAGTTCACAATGAAGGATATGCTGGGGGCAGTTCTCGACACTGAAACCACATCGCCTCAAGCATTAGGAAACATGGCTCCAGTTGCCAACGCATCAATCTCTACGAACGCCAGTCAAACATATGAGAAAATCCAGTTTACTGGAGATGGGTTTGATGCATGGGGTCTTTCCCTTGACAACAATACACTCCCTTACTTTGACGCACCAGTCGCTTACGCATGGGATTTCGGAGACAACATCTCCTCTGGCCTGCGTTCACCACTTCGATCCTTCTCACTTGTGGGTGAATACAACACGACTCTACAAATCATGGATATCGGAGGCACTTGGTCAGAACTTGATGTAAATGTTGTGAACATAACTGACAATAGCGAACCTCTTCCGATTATTACCGTAAACAACATCGTGGTTGAGACTACACTTGAGATTCTAACAAATCAAAGAATTGTCTTTTCTGCATATCAAACAAGTGACAACGTTCCACTCGAATTCCTTCAATTTGATTGGGACTGGGGTGATGGAACGTCTGTTAGCAGCGGTCAAGGATTGTATTCTTCGAACCATGAATGGGGCGATGTTGTAGGAACAAATGAAACGTTTATTCTCACTCTGACTGTCTCCGATGGAGTAAATATTGGGCAAAAAACGATTGAAATCATCGTTAACAATCGCTTGCCATATCAGATTTTCTCTGATGTTTTGACAACCTACACCTACACGCCTTTGCCAATGCCAGATGTCTTTACCGATGATGATGGCGAGAATTTTACACTGGAATGGGATTTTGAAGGTGGAGTAAACTTGGATGGTATTGACGTTGATCGCTCAGACGATTTCACAACCACAAATTCTGCATCCATCTATCCCACTCCTGCTTGGAATTTACCTGGTATGAAAAACATCACAGTTACAATCACTGACGAAGATGGAGGTATCTCTTCTGCACAACTTCAGGTGAATGTTGTAAATCAATTGCCTGTTGCAAAATATATTGTCAAAGAATCAGGTGCAACAGGGTCTCCTCAGATTGATTTCCTTACTGAAAACGCAAAGGTCAATGTCCCTTACACGTTCGACGGACGAACAAGTTTCGACGTCGATGGTACGACGGGAACATACAACGATGTGTCGTTTAATTGGTCGTTCCCGGATGGGACATTCAGCAACAAAACACTTCCAGCATATTCTTTCACCGAACCAGGTGAGCGTATTGTTACACTCGTTGTTACGGATGAAAATGGAGAAGAAAGTACGCCAAGAGTCATCATTGTAATCGTTGCAAACCCTCTTCCAATCATTGAATTACAGATTTTGGATGCTTGGGTCAATGGAAGTATTTTGATGGACTCGGATGTTTTCCCTGAGAATGGACTTCCAGATCAATGGTCAAGAACATTTGATGAGAATGGAGTCAACATCGCAATACCTGGAGCTTTGCTCTACTTCGATTCAAGTGGAACCAGAGATGGTGACCAGAAATTCGAAGGTAAGTACGTGCCTCTTGAGCAAGAATCTCCTGATTGGAATGGTCTACTGGAATATACATGGGACTTTGGTGATGCAACTCCTATTGTCCATGATCCAATGCCGTGGCACGCCTATGAAATGGCTGGCCTTTACACAGTTAAACTAACTGTCAGGGATGCATTTGGAACAGGGGATGTAACTCGAGCGGAGTTCCAAGTCCATGTTGATGCGGCTCCTGTGATTGGTGGAATTGATGTTCCTGATGAAATCTATGAGGATTATTCTACAGCAGTCGTTGTTAATGTGACCGATTCAGAATCTCTTGCTGACCTCGTCTTCTATAGAGACTTAGATGTTCTTGATGGTTCCAATACTGATCGAGATGAAACAATAAGTAATGATTTGATTATCGAATGGGAAGAAGACCTCTCTTTCGACAAAGATGAGGATGGTGATTCAGAGAATGATTGGTATGTTTCGACAAACTCCTTGGCTACACTAACGACAATGAGTTGGGATACTCCTGGAGAAGTCACTGTCAAGGTTCGTGTTTGTGACGGAATGGGTATTTGTGTTGTAGCAGAACAGGATTTCACAGTTCTTCCTGAACAAGACGCTGATCCTTCATTATCGGACTTCAGTTGGGATGAATGGAAATCTTGGATGGGTGAAGCTGGTGGAGACGCACTCGGCTTTATCGCTCTCATTATTGCTGCATTAATTCTCGGTTGGCTCGTAATGCGTCAGCCAAATGAACTCGAAGAAGAAGCTAAACAAAGTGCGGAAACCTATGAAGTTGAACATGCTGATGATGGGGGATTGCTGGGTATGGATCATCACACTCCGCCGCCTGCTCCGAAGATTCTGTCAAAGCAAGAAAGGAAGAGCGATGAAAGCGGATACATCCGGCCATTGCGCCGACGTGAGTAATCGAATACCTCATGAACCGACCGTACAACGAATGAACAGGGGAATAACAGTGCACCAGCGAAAAGCAGCATTCTTGTTGATTGTTTTCTTTGCACCGTTCTTCAGTGACATGTATGGGGTTGAACCGATTGGTTCTGCTTCAGCGGCAATCGATGATTGCGGAGGAGATTTGTCTCCAATTGTTTGGAATGAAACAATTTCTCGTCATGCAGAAGTTCCATTTTACGATTCATGGGTTTGGGATGACTGGGGCGACGATGATGATGGTCGCAAGGGCCAAGGCCGCTCTGCTGCCCAAGATGACCCAGAACAGGATTCTACAGATGTTCCAGAAGAGCCCTACATGTACATGAACTACCATTCCGACATTGCCCTCGATAAATTTGAATCAAATATCGCTACAACAATCAAGGTTGGAAACGATAGCGTCGGGGCTATTCGCGTCAATCTATCGAGTACTCACAGAACGACGATTTGTGTCGAAATTCAAGGTTTAATCGGTGATCAACTCGTGCCAGCTGAGGCCGATGTGTATCTTATGACGACTAATAATTACGAATCATATCAGGGGTCCTATCAGAGGATGCATGGCGATAACATTGACCAATGGTTTATGCAAGAAAGCCAAAGTTCAGATGAGTTTGTTGCTGAAACATCCCCTGAATGGGCTGCCTTTGAATGGACGGGCTGGAAAACATACCGTGATGTTCATGCTTATGATTCCACAGATTCTGTCGTTATGAGCGTCTCACTAGATGGGCCAGAAGTCTACAGTTCTCTCTTCTCTGGGACGGTATATGAGGAATTCTTCATCGTCATCGATACTTGGGACAATTCTCGCAGAGGAGATGCTCCTGTCCAAGACAAAGTCATCGTGGCTGACATATCGATATCCACGGTCGAACGTTCCATTATCTTGCCAAACTGGACCGTTTCTCTGGCGTTCTTAGTATTCTTCATGGCCATAGTGATGGCACCACTTATCGTAAACAAGCGATATATGAATGCTGGACTAGAACAAAATATTACTGAAGAGCAACAATTGATGCCTTCTTTGCAACAAAATTCCTGAGTACATTCACTCAATACTCAAGAAGCGTCCATGCATCTCTTAGGTCTCGTACGTTGATGAGGCCCTTGTCGCTGATGCGGTGTTCCATAGAGAGAGTTGCATAGACCATTGAGACGCCCAAAACCGGAGCGTGGATTCGAGCCCAATCGCCGCCACTGTTGATTGCCATGAGGCTGTATTCGTGTCCTTCACCCTTCAGGTCGATCGCCGCATCAACAATCTGTAATGCATCGAGGTGTGAATGTGCAGTTGAGCAAAATTTGACCATGTCTGAAGTTTCACTTCTCTCTCGAACATAAGCAGCGATATCTTCTGAATTTGGGGTTCCGTTGATATCATGTGATGAATGGATGATCTTACATCCTGCCTTCTTAGCGCTTTCATTCAAAGCATTGAATTCGGCTTCTTCGATGGAGGTTTCGATATCAATCCAGCTGACCTTTGAAGCAATTGCTTGTTTAAGCACTTCAATTCGTTCTTCTTCAGTACCTGGGAAAAAACCACCCTCGCGAGCAGGGCGGTTGGTGAAGATGACGGGAATTCCAATTGATTCTTTCAGCTTTTGTATAGAAGCCTCTGCGTCTATTGATGATGCATCGTTTATTGACCATTCAGATTCGGGTGGCATAACCGATTTGGTCTCTCCATCTTCTTGTTCGACTTCAACAGGTGCTGGTTTGGAGAGGTAAAGTCTATCGAAACGGATTTCGACGATGTCTGCGCCTGCAGTAGAGGCTCGTGCGGCTTCGTCGACCATTGCTTTAACGGTCGTAGAGTCAAGCGCAACGCAAATTGTAGGTTCAGGCATATTGCACTCGACTGGGGACCTGTTCTTAACGCTCACGGCTGTCGACGTTCTTTCCAAGGGAGTAAATAATGTCAAAATGGGTGTTCTTTTTGTCTATCAAAAACATCACGCAGGAGGCTTCTATGGGGGTATGTTTACATACCCCCGTCGGCCATCTTTAACAGTTAGAAGAATGGCAAATCTGCCGCTGGCTTAAACGCCGGACAGAACCATAATTCTTGGCGACAAAAAGAGATGAATATTATGTCAGAAAGTTACGATGCAGGCAGCATCCAAGTACTCGAAGGATTGGAAGCCGTCCGCAAAAGACCGGGGATGTATCTGGGGGACCCTCACGACGGGTCAGCCCTCCACCACTGCATTTGGGAAGTCGTTGACAATTCTGTCGACGAACATCTTGCAGGTCATACCAAATCAATTGATATCACGCTCAATGCAGATAATTCACTTTCTGTTCGCGATTATGGCCGAGGAATCCCGGTCGGCATCCACGAAGAGTTTGGCATCTCCGCAGCAGAAGTGATCATGACAAAATTGCACGCCGGTGGAAAATTCGATAATAGTTCATACAAAGTTTCTGGAGGTCTTCACGGCGTTGGCGTTTCAGCAGTAAACGCGGTCTCTGAATGGATGGAGATGACCATTCATAGAAATGGGATCATATATTTCCAAAGGTATGAGACTGGCGTCCCTGTCGATGATCTCAAAGAAATCGGGACCTGCGAGGACACAGGCACAATGATTGCCTTCAAACCTGACTTGACTATTTTTACCGATGTTGTCGAATTCGATATTGAGGAAGTCAACACACGAGTTGGCGAAACTGCATTCTTGAATGCAGGTTTAAGGATCTCAATTTCTGACGAGCGAGGCCCAGACCCTCATGTCATCGAACACCTGTATGAAGGCGGGCTGGC
>MDSW01060001.1_pt1 | contig 18927 bp, 15 predicted proteins | sample 811171 | NCBI WGS metagenome assembly MDSW01 (sample SAMN05326641, study PRJNA326480) | marine metagenome | isolation source: seawater | place: Atlantic Ocean: North West | collected 2012 | reverse complement strand
AACTTAAGTAATGATATTTCAGAATTCTATGCTGAAGATTTTAAAAATAAAGAGGAAAAAAAGAAAAAAGAACAAGAGAAAAAAGAAGAAGAGAAAAAAGAAGAAGAGAAAAAGAAAGAAGAAAAAAAGAAAAAGGACGAAGAGAAAAAAGAAAAAAATGAAAAAAAACGTAAAGTTACTACACCCAAAAAACCTGTTACACAACAAGAACAAGATACTTCAGCTCCCGAAGCTTCCACAGAAAAAGATGAAGGTTTTAACAACATAAATAAGTTTGATAATCTTGACCAATTCTTTGGTTACGCGGGTTCTGTTACCGGAAGTCCTCTTGAAAAAGAACGTTACGTAAATTATCAAGATGAAGAAGCTGGAGATATGCCCGAAATGCCTGAAGCATACGTAAATTATCAAGATGAAGAATCTGACCCAGTTGAAATGTTTTCAAATTGTCATAAAAGAGAAGAATCTGATGAAGCTTTAGAAAGTTTTGTAAACTATCAAGATGAAGAAGCTGATGATGTCGAAGAGGGACAAAATGAACCAGAAGAGGCAGATGATGTCGAAGAAGGCGAAGATGAACCAGAAGAGGCAGATGATGTCGAAGAAGGTGAAGATGAACCCGAAGAAGATGATGCTGTTGAAAACTTTTTAGGAAATAGACCTTCGCAATACGAATCTCAATTAAGAAGAACTATTGCTAATTACTCTATGTAAATTATTATAGGTAAAGTTTATTTATAATGATTTAAAATAGTCAATAAGAAAAATATATAATTGTATAAATTATAAGGATGTTATTGTTACTTTATTTATTAAGAAATACAAATTATTTTAGATATGTCATTTTTTTGGTGTTAATAATAATTTTATGTAAGCTTTTAACTAACAGACATAATAATGATAATAAAGAAAAATTTACTGGATTTAAATGTAAAAAAGAAAGGCATGCATATTGTGACACAATAGAACACGTAGGAAAATTCTGTAAAACAAATAAAAGTCAGATTTGTCGTGAATATAACTCAGCATTTAATAAAACCAAAAATTGCTTAAATAAAATTTTACTTCAAGCAGATGGTAGTTCTTTTCATGGTCCTGCTACAAGTAATAAAAAACCTAAATTATAATTAATTAATAGATTTCATTAATAAAAATTTATTAATCTATTATATAATGGTAGAAATTGTAAAAACTCTCTCAGGACTTTTCAACCCAGATGTCCTCGTTGAAAACGTATATGTATTCAGTGTATTAAGTGTCTTTTTAGCAATGTATGGACCTCACTTACACGCAAGATTACCTCCTTCACTCATGGGAATGTTCGATAATGCTATTTTCAGAATGGCTGTATTATTTTTAATTGTATACATGTCTCATAAAGACTTTATTGGCGCTCTTACAATAACTATAATATTTATGGTAACTCTTAACGTATTACATACTCATAATGTTCTTGGTTCAATGAGAAGCACTTTATCTAACACAGTTAATGCTGTAGGAAATGTTGCTCAAGGAACTACACACGCTGTAGGAAACACAGTAACTAATGTAGGTGGACTTGTAGGTTCCACAGTAGATAATGTAGGTGGACTTGTCAATACTGCTGTAGATGACGTATCAGGATTGGTAAATACCACAGCTACAGATGTAACGGGTGCTTTAAATAACACTGTCAATGATGTATCTGGATGGGTAACTGATACCTCCAGAGGAACTACTGATCTTGTTGCACAAGAAACAGCTAATGTCGGAGATGCTGTAGGAAATGCCGCAACTGTTGTTACCTCATCTGTAGGAAACGCCGCTAATCTTGTAGGAACATCTGTTAACACTGCCGCTAATGTCGTAGGTAACACAGTAGGAAATGTTGCCCGCGCTGCTGGAAATACTGTTGGTGGTGTAGCTAACGTTGTTGGTAACACTGTCGGAGGTGTAGCAGGTGTAGTTGGAAACACTGCTGAAGATGTTACAGGTATAATGACTAATACTTTAGAAGATGTAACCGATCTTGTAGGAAGCACTATTAAAGATGTTGGTAATGTAGTTACCGGTATCATCCCTAAAGCACAAGTAAGCACTAAAGAAGGATTCACTAATGGACCCCCAGTATCAAGATGTGCTAACTACAGAACAAATGGTGTATCAACACACTATACATTAAACGGCACCGAATCAAACCACGTATCTGCATTCGACAACAACCCATACCGCTTATTGTAAATTATTTAAATAATTCTATTTTTATTATTTTAATAATTAATATTTATAAATTTTCTTTAGCAAATTGTGCGAAACCTTCTGTTGTTCTTTCACCTTCATATACAGTATCCTTACCATTTTTTGTTACAATAAAAGTAGGATATCCCTCTAAATCATAAGCTTCTACAATTGCTTTATTTTTAGCCTCTTCAGCATCAATCATTTCAGCATTTACATCAGGATTTTTCTTCATAAATTCTATAAATTTAGGTTTGGCATCTTTACAATGACCACACCATTTAACATGGAACATTCTAAAAACCGGCTTTTCTCCTTTCGCATTGTTAAAGTTTTCAACATTTCTTTCACAAATTAATTTTACTATTGCTGGAACTGCTACGGCAATGAGTATAATAAATACTATTTGCGTAGGAGTAAGAGATTTAATAGATTCATAAACTGTATCACAAACTGATCCAATCATATATATTATTAGTATACAAAATAAATTAGGAAATTAGTTCTTTAATATTCTCAGGAAGTGGAACAATACTTGTATGATAATGTTGTTCTATTTTTTGCATCTGTGAATATTCTTTATGAGTTACAAAGTTAATAGCAATACCCTTACGTCCAAATCGTCCCGAACGACCAATTCTGTGAATGTATGTTTCAATTTCTCTTGGTAAGTCAAAATTAATAACAATTTCTACCTGTTGAATATCAATACCTCTTGCGATAACATCTGTAGCAATTAAAATTCGACTTGTGCCTAGTCTGAAACTTTTCATAGTTTTATCTCGAACCACTTGTGTCAAATCACTATGAATACAAGACACTGTAAAATTTTCAGATATAAGTTGATCTTTAAGCCATTCTGCCTTTCTTTTTGAATTACAAAAAATAATAGTTTGTTTCATAGAAAGATTATCATATAGGTCAAATAATGTAGCGGTTTTCCAACTTTCATGCTGTACACCTAAGTAAAACTGTTTAATACCATCTAATGTAATTTCATCTGTTTTAACAAGGATTTTATTAGGATTTTTCATAAATTTTTCTGTTATTTCTAATGCTGGAGGAGGCAAGGTCGCACTGAATATACATATTTGGGCTTGTTTAGGAATAAATTGAAAAATTTCATATATTTGATCTTTAAATCCTTTAGATAACATCTCATCTGCCTCATCCATTACAAAGCATTTTACTTCACTGGTTTGAAGAACATATCTTTTCATCATATCAAATACTCTGCCAGGAGTTCCGATAATAAATTGAGCACCTTTATCAAGAGCTTTAAAATTATCTTCTACTAATGTTCCTCCCATAATAAGAGCTGTTTGAACTTTGTAATGTGCGTTAAGACCCTCTAAATTATAATATATTTGTTGAGCAAGTTCCCTATTAGGACAAAGAACAATTACTTGCGGTTTTTTAATATCTTTATTAACTTTTTGAAGAGAGCCTATTAAAAATGTGGCTGTTTTACCTGTTCCTGATTGAGCCTGAGCTATTAAATCATCATTATCAAGCATGGGTCTTATAGCAAGTCTTTGAATAGCCGATGGATATTCAAATCCCATGGAATAAATGCCTCTTAAAATATCAGGATTTACTTCCAATTCGTCAAAACTGGAAACTTCTTGATAAGTTTTTTTATCTACAATTTCTTTCTTTTCTTTAGGCGAAAGATTACCATCATTATTATTAATATCAGTCATAATGTTATTTTAATAAGGCGAACAGTCTTTAAGCAATAACAATATTACAAATTAAGGTTTATTTAACAATTAAAATTTGTCCTAATAATGTAAGATGAATAATACACTTGTAAAAAATATCTCTCTTAATGATTTAACTGACAATAGTAATAGTAAGTTAAAAGAATCAATTAATCAAAAAGACGTTTTGATAAAATCGTTAAAGTATACTATTGATAATCTAACAAATATTATATGCAATAACAGTAACAAAATGATGCAAGTTAACCAAGCTATTAATAATGAAATATATAGCACGATCGATTCTACATTTGCTGACCAATACTTTCAAAGAATTGAAAAATATCTTCAAGAAATAAATAAACTCAATATAGAAAATACCGAAATTAAACAAAAATTTCAAGACCTAAATGAAGATTCACAATATTCCGAAAAGTCTTACAATATTTTAAATAGTATTTATTTAGAATATATTAAAAAAAGTAAAGGTGAAAAACATGTTTTATTTGAAAGAATTACAAACTTAAGCAAAACGATGGATTCACTAAAGGAATTAGGAGAAAATAAAATTAAAAATTTAAGAAGTTATTATCAACGAGAAATTACTAAATCATCTGGTATTAAATGCACTAAATGTTGGAAGAATAATGTAAATACTGTATTTTTACCATGTAATCATATGGTATTATGTGGCGAATGTATAACAACTTTAAGTAATTTAGAGGAAGAATTAGTTTGCCCCAGATGTAAAGAGCCAATAACATCTAAAATTAATGTAGAGTTTTAATCCATTATTTTCTGATAATTCTGGTCATCATCTTCTTCATTTGCTGCTTTAAAATTAGCTATTTTTTTATTATTTTCACTATTTAAAAAATTATTTTTATATTTATTTAAATTTGGGTCTACTAATTTAGATGTAAATGCTTCAATGAAGTGATCGGTTTCTTTTTCTTTAGGGAGTTTTTTATCTTTTTTACTTTTAGTTTTACTTTTACTTTTACTCTTTTTGGACGTATTATCTTTCTTTGTTTTTTTTGCTGATGACTTAGATTTCTTCTTTGTTTTTTTGGATTTCCTTTTTTTACCAGTTGATTTAAAATTTTCGATTATTTCAGGATCATTAAGATTAACCAATATTTTATTTTTAGGTTTAGGAAGGTGTATTACGGCATCTTTTAATCTGTAATCTACAATAGTTGATACAGTCATACCAAGAAAATAGCCCATGACTACAGTAATCAATAAAATAAATAGACACTCTTTCCAATTATTAAGTGAAAGCATAGATATATTATATTGTAACATATATATTTCTTAAAAAAATCTGTGAATAATATAAATATGGTTAATGTCTGTGTAAAAGGTAAAATGCAGTCACCGATTGATATTAATACAAAAAAAGCTATTAAATGTGGAGCATTATGTGATTTAATGATATATTATAGAAGTTCATATTGTAATATGGTTAATACAGGTAAGAATCTTATTCTCGACTATGATAATGGTTCTTATATTGTATATAACACTCAAGTATTTGAATTAAGTAAAATTTCATTTTCAATCCCCGCACTTCATACAATAGATCGTTTTACATATCCTATTGAAGTTCATTTATATCACAGAAATCCAGATACATCAGAAGTTCTTGTTATGGCAGTATTTTTAGATGTTAATGATGCTACATCAAAATCATCAATGTTTCTTGATTTTTTTGGTAATCAAATACCTTCCAATAGAGGTCAACAAAAGAAAATTAATGCTCCGGATACATGGAGAATATATGATTTACTACCTGAACAAAAATCATTCTTTTCATATAAGGGTTCTTTAACCAGAACCCCCTGCACTGAGAATATTACTTGGATTGTAATGGAAAATTCAAGTAACTGCACGAATGGTTTTTATGAAACATTAAGGAAATATATCGGTAGAGATAAAAGATCTGTAAAGAGACTTAATGGAAGAAAAATTTATTACAATGTTAATACAAATGCTAAAAATAATAGAAATTATGGTGATAAATTCAGATGCTATACAGATAAAGAGTTTCGTAATGCATGTTCTAAGCTAACAAGTGATAAGGAAATATTAACAGCCCATCATCAACATTTACTAAAAATTGCTCAAACTGTAACTTTAGTAATACTTTTAATACTATTTGTATTATGGCTCGTGCAGCAAGATTTTTTCTCCAAAACAGCTGAAAAAATCAAGAAATTTTTAGGAACTAAAATATTCTTAAAAAAAGTTGCTAACACTGTTAAAAATTAATAAATTATAAATATTATTTTTAATTTATTATATCTAAGAAATATACATTTTGTAAATACTATATTAAATTTTGAATTAAAAGACCTATAAATTGTATTACCAAAATAAGTATTAATATAAAAATGAAATAATTAACAAAAATTTTAGTTTTAGGAATCAGTTTTATAATATCTTCATCCGGAAGCATATTTAATATAAGTGTTTTAGTTTTAAATATTTATTTCATGTGTTTTTGTATGTATTGACTTAATTTTCCTACTTCAGATTTTAATTGTTCATTTTCATCATTTAAGTCTCTATTTTGCTCCTGTAATTGTTCAATAGTATCATGTAAATCCTTTGTTTCATTAAATAACCTTTCTTCTTTTGAAAGAAGTTTCCAAAATATAGTCTCGAATACAGGTTCATCTGAAACAGTAGATGTTTCACTTACATCTCCGTCATTGTAATGATATCTTTGAACAGACCATTTAAAATGACCATTTGCTAACTGAATATATTTAGGATGAATTGATTCAAGAGTTCCACCCAATCTAAAAACTTGCTTTCTTGGAGCATCTTTACTCAATGTTACATATCGAACATGGGTCTTAAGAGGAATATCTTCTATACTATCTACTCTTTCATAATTATGCAATTTATCAAGCATATCTTTTTTGTTTTGAATACTATCTTGGTATGTTCCTGTTTCTGGCCTTACATAATTAGTTTTAGATAATGGAACAAAATTATTATTATTCATTTGGTTTATATATATATAATGTTTTCATTTTAAATAATTATACATGTTTCAAATCATATATGTTTTATTTTAACAAAACACTTTTATTAATTAATATCTAAGTAATGTTGCTAAAATTAATATGTACTTATAGTATAAAATGGGTCTAGGTTATCTAACATTAGCAACTAAAAGTGAACAAGATAAATACCTAACTGGTAATCCCCAGTTTACTTTTTTCAAAGGTGTTTATAAAAAACATACTAACTTTGCTACCGATTATCAATACGTAAATTTAATCGGTGATACAAATAATTCTTTAGGAAAAAAATTATATTTAGAAGTTCCTAAAAATGGAGATTTACTCTACAGAGCTTATCTTGCTATTAATGTAACAGGTTCAGATAAACTTAAAAATGTCGTTCCTATCGCATATTCATTAATAGAATATATTGATTTATTTATTGGCGGACAAAGAGTTGATAGACATTACGGTTCGTGGCTTAGAATATGGCATGAATTAAATGCTACATCTGAAAAACAATTAGCCTTATCTGAAATGATAAGCATACATCATAATGAAAATAGTAAACTTTTACATATTCCACTTAGATTTTGGTTTAATAATAACATTGGTTCAGCATTACCATTAATAGCTCTCCAATATAACGATATAAAATTGGATATAAAATTTTCTGATAAAAATATTGCCAATACATATTCTGAATATAAAAATGGTGGAACAGCGGTTACAGTAAACGATACAACTTTCAATATATCTCAAGTTCAATTACTTTGCGAATATATTCATTTAGACAAGGAAGAACGTAGGTTATTTATGTCAAATAGTCATGAATACCTTGTAACACAGGTCCAAACCAGTCTTAATAATCCTGTAAATTTATATAGTAATTCAACTGATGAAAGTTTTGAAAAAATGGTTCACAAAACCGATTTAAGATTTAACCATCCAGTAAAAGAACTTGTATGGTCTTTTCAAGACACAAATAGTCTTGTTATAAAAAAGGATGATTATCTTAAAGATTATCAAGCAAAAGGTATTTTTGAATATAACTATTGGAATAGTTTTAATGTAGGAAAAGATCAATTAATAGGTGCTAATCTTGTTCTAAATGGTAAAGATATGAGTGAAGAATTACCAGCATCATTCTTTCGTAATGTCCAACATTATCAATACCACTCTGGCGTAAGAATGAAATCTATTAAGAATAATAATGATTCTTTAGAAAGACCTAATGACAATGATATTGATTATACTAATGGAACAGGTATTTACTCCTATTCATTTGGATTATCCCCTGAAGAGTATCAACCTTCAGGAACACTTAATTTTTCTAATTTAGAAATGGCACAATTAAAATATAGATTACATCGTAGAGCTTATCCTAAAATTTTAGTAAATATAGCTACTGGAGGAGCAAATAATGATTTTGGTGGATATGATAGTGCTAATAAACAATTTACTGGAATTAATTCAATTGATAATATATCTCCCACTGATGGAGACGTAGTCCTTGTAAAAGATCAAACCAATGCTTCTGAAAATGGTATTTACAAATATACCGCCCCTGTAGGTGCTAATCCATCTATTTTAAAAAGACACTCTGATTATGATACATCAGAAGACTATTTAAAAGTAAATCCCTTTGTTGTAGATGTCAAACCTAATAATATACAGCAATCTATTAATGGGGGAAAACAATTTATTATTAATATTAAGGAAAATGGCACATTAGATACTGATAGTATCATGGTTAATGAACTTAACGATTCATTTTTCAGATTAGGCAGTAAAAAACTTACAATATATGCTGTAAATTACAATATATTTAGAATAATGAGTGGAATGGGTTCATTGTTATTTAGTGCATAAAGTTTAAGATTAAGATTTTATTATAATTAAAAAATATCTATTTATAATAAAATGTCGAACTCGAGAATTATTTTACAAGCAGTAGGCGACCAAGATAAATATTTAACTATTGGAGCTAAATCTACATTATTTAAAACTAAACATAAAAGACATACACTATTTGGAAAAGATTGGAATATAATTAATTCTAATTATAAAAATAGTGCTAATTTTGCACCACCTGGTTCAAAACATTATTTCAGAATTGAAAATAACGGCGATCTTATAAATGACATATATCTTAGAATTAAAGTAAAATGTAATTCAGGATGGAAAAATGAAAGTTTTGGAATAAAAGAAACTATATTTGGAATATTAGATAGCGTAGATTTTATGTGTAATGATAAAATTATAAGTAAAATGGTGTCGGATTATATATTTTCATATTTTGAATTAAATTATACTGAAAGTGAAAAACAAAATCTTGTTGATATGTTTTCATATGATAGAATTACCGAAAGTTCGTCAGGTTCTTTAGAAGAAGCATATTTGACAATACCAATTCCCCTATGGTTTCATAAAAATCCCGGTTCTTCTTTCCCATTATGGGCTATACATAATCCTAATATAGGTATAAATGTATCAATTAAGAATTATAATAATTCCAATAGAGAAATTGCTGACATTGAAATATTAACAAGTTTTTCCCAATTAACACAAGAGGAAAAAGAACAGTTTGGAAATAAACCATTAGAATATTTAATAGAGACTCCAGAGCATCTTGATAAATTTAATATCGGGTCTTCTGGAAGTAATAAAAAATTATCAGTAGCAAAAACGCATTTTGTTAAGTATTTCATGTGGAATATTAAAGATATTAGTGTAAATGATTCCAATCACGATTATTTAAATGATTTAAATAAGGCAACATTAACTTTTAATGGTAATCCATTAATATCTAACGCACCTGGAAGTTTTTATAACGAAGTTAACCGGTATATGAAATTTAATTCTTCCGCATCACTCATTTTAGACTCTAATAATAAAATTGATGAAACTAAAGTAAATCCAGTTTATAATTACTCTTTTTCAATAAATCCATTAGAAAAAAAATTATCTGGATTTATGACTACTGAAAAATTTAATGACGTAGCATTCGAATTTGATATTAAAGAAAGTTCTGTAAGTAATAGACAGGTTAACCTATACCTTGTTAAATATAATATTATTAGGATAAATGATGGTAATTTCAATATATTATACAACTAGGTATAACTCCAATAATTTTTTAATTTATTATTAATTAATTAAAGAATTAATTCGTTTTGTTGAAAATAAAATATTTACATATAATATATAAAAAATGGGAGGTGGATTAATGCAACTCGTAGCCTATGGCGCACAAGACATATATCTTACTGGTAATCCTCAGATTACCTTCTTCAAAGTAGTATACCGCAGACACACTAACTTTGCTGTAGAATCAATTGAACAAACCTACAACGGCTCTGCCGCTTCAGGATCAAAAATCTCAGTCACCGTATCAAGAAATGGTGATTTACTTTCAGCCGTATGGCTCTCCAACAAACGTGGCGCTGACGTAACAGCCGCTAATGCTTGGGCAACTGTAGACAACGTCGAAGTCGAAATCGGTGGCCAAGTCATCGACAAACAATACGGTCACTGGATGCAAGTCTGGACTGATCTCTCACTCGGTGGAGACAAATCCGATCTCTTAGACGCTTGCCTTGCCGCTGATACTTCAAACAACCCACACGTTGGTGGCGAAGATGTAAGCTACATGCCACTTCAATTCTGGTTCTGCAGAAACCCTGGCCTCGCTTTACCACTCATCGCTCTCCAATACCACGAAGTCAAACTTAACGTAACTTTCGCTACTCTTAACGCCAATGACTCAGTCTCTGTATGGTGCGATTACGTATTCCTTGACACTGATGAGCGCAGACGCTTTGCCCAAGTATCTCACGAATACCTCATCGAACAAGTCCAATTCTCCAACGAACTTTCAGTCAGTGGCACAAGCACTCAACACGAACTCCGCTTCAACCACCCTGTAAAAGAACTCGTATGGACTGTCAACAATGGAACCAAAGACATCACCGTCAACGATGCTCTCCTCCAACTTAACGGACACGACCGCTTCAAACGCAGAGAAGGTAAATACTTCACTAAAGTCCAAAGATACCAATACCACAGTGGCGCTGAAGACCAAACCGACAGTGTCCCTCACGTATACTCCTTCGCCCTCAAACCCGAAGAACACCAACCAAGTGGCACTTGCAATTTCTCCAGAATTGATAACGCCGTTCTTAACATGGCCCACGCCGACACTACTGGCAAACTCCGTGTATACGCCGTTAACTACAATGTTCTCCGTATCATGAGTGGTATGGGTGGTCTCGCATACTCTAACTAAATTTTTTATTTTTTATTTTTATTAAAAATAGCTTTATTTTTAAAAAAAAAATATACGGTATATATATAATATAATATGGGAGGCGGTTTAATGCAACTCGTAGCCTATGGCGCACAAGACATATACCTTACAGGTAATCCACAAATCACATTCTTCAAAGTAGTATACCGCAGACATACTAACTTTGCAGTAGAATCTATCGAACAAACTTACAACGGTTCCGCTGCCGCTGGTTCTAAAATCTCGGTCACCGTATCTAGAAATGGTGATTTACTTTCAAGTGTATTCCTTGTAACTAAAGGAAGTGCCGATATCGACTCTTCAGTAGGTGAACACTGGAGATTAATTGATAATGTAGAAGTAGAAATTGGTGGTCAAGTTATTGACAAACAATACGGTCACTGGATGCAAGTCTGGACTGACCTTTCGCACGGTGGTGACAAACTTAAACTCTTAGACGATGGTGCTAAAGGTGTAGCTGCTGGCGCCGATGCTCAATTATCATATGTCCCACTTCAATTCTGGTTCTGCAGAAACCCAGGCCTTGCTTTACCACTTATCGCACTTCAATACCACGAAGTCAAACTTAACGTAACATTCTCATCTGGTGCATCTCAACTTGGTGCTGGCAGTAATGTTGCTGTATGGTGTGATTACGTCTTCCTTGATACCGACGAACGCAGACGCTTTGCTCAAGTATCACATGAATACCTCATTGAACAAGTTCAATTCTCTAATGCTCTTTCCGTAAGTGGCACAAGCACTCAACACGAACTCCGCTTCAACCACCCTGTAAAAGAACTTGTATGGACTGTTCATGACAACTCTGCTGCTGTAGACCATGATGGTGATGGTGCTACCGCAGCTAAAGCATCTGATTCCGATATCACAGTTAACACGGCTCTTTTACAACTCAACGGACACGATCGCTTCAAACGTAGAGAAGGTAAATACTTCACTAAAGTCCAAAGATACCAATACCACGAAGGTGCCAGTGATACTGAACGCAGAGCTGCTGTTGCTGCTGCCGGCGGAACTGCTGCCCGCGCCGATGCCAGTGTCCCCCACGTATACTCCTTCGCACTCAAACCTGAAGAACATCAACCAAGTGGCACCTGTAACTTCTCAAGAATTGATAACGCCGTTCTCAATCTTGAACACGGAAGCGCTACCGGACACCTTCGCGTATACGCAGTTAACTACAATGTTCTCCGTATCATGAGTGGTATGGGTGGTCTTGCATACTCTAACTAAATTAACTATCTTTTTATTTTATTAAGAATAATTTTAATAATATAAATACAAAATTTATAATTGTGGTATATAATATAAATGGGTGGAGGATTACTACAACTCGTTGCCTATGGGGCACAAGATATATATTTGACAGGCAATCCGCAGATTACTTTTTTTAAAGCAGTTTTCAGAAGACATACAAACTTTGCTATAGAATCTATAGAACAAACCATTAATGGAACTGTAGGTCCTTACAATAAAGTTAGTTTTAATTTAAGTAGACAAGGAGATCTTGTATCTGATATAATATTAAAAATGACAGGCGGCACCAATGACGCTTTCTCTGCTATAGAGTATGTAGAATGTGAAATTGGTGGGCAAGTTATTGATAAACAATATATTGATTGGATTAATATATGGTGCGATTTATCACAAAATAGTGATAAAACAAAATTACTAAATGAATTAAGACGGGGTCTCGAAATTATAACTGTTCCTTTAGTAGTAGATGAAAATCAACCTACTCCTGCTGAAATGAATAATTTACAACTTAATGAAATAATTACATATCCTGGAGGAGCACAATCTCAGTTTACTGATAATTCACATCCTATAGAAATAGTTAGACATTCTACTGGAAGATTATTTTTTACTAAAAAAAATGCCGGTAGTCAACAAAAGTTAGTAATGATTGATGTTGATGGTTCAGTAACTGAAATTAATGCTTCTAGCACTTTAGGTGGCAGTGATAAACTTGCTATAATGGGTAACCGTATTTACAATATTCAATCAAACAGTAGTTATTTAAGTAAATTTACACTAACATCCACTGGAGATATTGATTTTGTATCGTCTCGCTTGACTACAGACTGGAACATACATCAAGCCCAATTCTCAAGTATAAGCAATATATCTCCATCATTAATTAATGGTGTAGATACAATCGGTTTTAATTGGGGTTCAATAAGGGCGATTACAGCTAACAATAATATGGTATTAACCTCAGGCACATCACAAGATCCTATTCATAGACTATATGATAATCATGATAGTCATTATGCTTACCCAATATATAACAATCCTACACCTGCTGATAAACAAATTATTATGAATAATGGAAACACTGATGTATGGGATTATAATTTTATAGACGGAGATGCTTCTACAGCAACATTTAAAAGTAGTCATAGTGGACCGCTATTTTTAACATTAAGCCCCGATGGTAACTTTGCTTATTGGGCACCTTATGCGTCAGGAATAATAAGAAGAATGGATCTTAGAGACGGCTATAATTATAATGTTGAAACAATTTTAGGTAATCTTGTAGCTTCACCTTCTAATACCGGATATAGAACAACACCTATAGATGGTCCCATTGGAACAAGCACAGCAAATTGGGTTACAGGTATAACAATATCAAGTGATAATAATACACTTTATTATGTTGATGCTGCTGGATTGGGTGGAAAGAGTTTTGAAAATCACCAGTTAAGAAAAATTGACCTGACTAATTCCCAATTTAATGTTACTACAATAAATAATAATATTATTAGTGACATTGCTACAAACACATTCCCTTGTTATGGAATTGCGATTCATCCATCTAATCAATACATATTAATGCTTGCCACAAATAAAAAGATTATTAAGTATGATCTTCTTAATAACTCAGAGTCTGTTTGGTTTGGAGACGGAACTGATGCGCATAGCACAACCAGTATAAGAACTGCTATAAGTATTGTTTTTAACTCTACAGGGTCACATGTTTATGTTCCAGATTATGAGTCTAGTTCTGCTGGTGTTTATAGATTTTTTGAAACAGATAAAATAAATGCTGATCCTTCTGATAACGATGGTGTTTTAAGTGGTTCAATTACTGGTGGTTACGGAACTGGTTCTTGGAGAGTAAAAAGAATTATTTTAGATGAACCTAATAATGTCCTGTATTCGTATGAAAGTGACGGTGATTTTAATGTAAATACTGTATATCCAGGACAAGGATATAGTCGAACACGTGCGCGTATCAGAAAGCATCCTATACAAAATCATGGTAATCAAAATGGTTCTGAGGATTTATATTATAGTGTAAATGGTGATGGTTTAGCAGTATTTCATCATGATCCGATATTTTTAAAAAATGATTGTCTTTATTGGATAGGATCAAATACAAGTCAAGAAGGTTTAATAAAACTTCCCATAGCACCAGTAAGTTATATATATCCTCCCTATTATCTTAAACAACACACGTCTGCTCTAAAAGATGTATCTGGTAATCTCCAAACACCAAGAACAATGGAACTTGATAGTTCAGATAATATTTATATATGTTTTACTGGAATTCCTGGACTATATAAAGTAGCTGCTGGAGCTGACAGGGAAGATACTCCTACTGAATTACTTAGTGGAACAGAAACTAAAATTCTACAAGGAAATGGTATAATAGTTCATCCAGATGGGTCAGTTTATGTTACATGCTTAACTAGTAGAAAAATATATAAATATAAAGATGGAGAAACTACCCATGTAGCAGGAGATGGAACTGATGCTACAACAAATAATTCTGACCCACTTCAAGCAAGTTTTTCAGAACCCACTGGATTGTGCGTATCTACCTATAATGATTTAATGATATGTGATAAAAATGGTGGTTTAAGAGTAATGGGAGGATATAAACCATTTACAACATATATAACATCTACAAAAAATATACCTTCATATATGCCATTACAGTTTTGGTTTTGCCGAAATCCAGGACTTGCTCTCCCTCTTATTGCTTTACAATATCATGAAGTTAAAATTATAGTTCAGTTCGCTGATACTCTTAATGGAGTTACTAATGTAGAAGCTTGGGCTGATTACATATTCCTTGACACCGACGAACGCCGTAGATTTGCACAGATATCTCATGAATATCTAATAGAACAGGTTCAATTTTCTAATAAAATACAAATTGACTCATCAACTGTTACTAATAATCAAGGTTCGGAGGTTTCATCCATAACAGAACTTCGTTTTAATCATCCAGTAAAAGAATTATACTGGACTGTAAATCAAGAAAATGATGATGCTACTGGAAGAACACAAGCATGTTCGAAAACTAATCAAGGAGGAACTCAATCAATAGCAGTAGATTCCGCTTTATTACAAATGAACGGTTCTGACCGATTCGAAGAAAGAGATGGTAAATATTTCACTAAGGTTCAAAGATATCAATATCATAGCAGTGCTGGCATTAATACAACACGTTTAGGTGTAGGTAGTAATGATGTATCGTCCGATACTGTAACTTCTAAATGGTATCCCACTGTAGCTAATATTCATTCATATTCTTTCGCTCTTAATCCCGAAGAACATCAACCAAGTAGCACATGTAATTTTTCCAGAATTGATAATGCGATCCTTCAAAATAAATTTAAAACCCCTAATGTCAATGGAACCTACAACTATTTTGTTAGTATTTACGCAGTTAACTACAATGTGCTCCGTATTATGAGTGGTATGGGTGGTCTCGCATATTCTAACTAAATTGATATCTTTTCATGTAATTACATTTTTTTGTAATTATATTATATAATGTTTTCACAAATAGTTAATCCCATAACTAATAAAAAAGTTAATATTAAAAGTAGAACTGGTAAGGAAATTTTAAACAATTACATTAATAATCAATCAGGTGGAAACGTAACTTGGACTCGAAATGGATTTACTGCTCGAGGACAAGGTGCTACAAGACAACGTTCTAGTGCTGAAATAAGAGTTTTACGAACGTTAAGGGTAGAATATAATGGAAGGAATGGTCCTGTTCAAAACTATGCGGCATTTTGGAGAAATCCTAACAGAAGATATAATCAGTTTGGTTATTGGGAAAGAGGATGGGTTGCTGCCACTCGCAACCGACGAGGATATTGGAATAATAGACATCGTTTTATATCAAGGAGTCTTAATGAATTTATAAGAGATATGGTCGGTGAACCAAGTAATAGAGAAATTAATGACTTTATTCGTATTATAGAATTACGATTTTTAGATTCAAGGCAACACTCACTTAATGCTGGTGAAACCAGAGTGTTTCATAATCATAATGATATTATAATAGGAATGTTAGAAGCTTTTTGGACTTTAACTGACACAAGAAGAAATACAAGACGATGGCTCAATGGCATAAATTTTTTAGAAATAAGTCAGAGAGTAGCTTCGCGTGAGTGGGGTGCTATATCACGTGGGTTAATCACTTCTGTTATGAATTATCAACTACCTGACCCGCAAGAAGGTGAAGCTCACGATGCTTATGAACAGTATGGAGAAGATGAACTTCAAGAAGCTTTCGAACAAGAAGAACAGCGTGAGGTAGATGAACTTACAGGTGCCTTTGGAGAAATGAGAATGTGAATACTATATCTTTAAGAATATTAATTATATAGGAAATTTAATTGATAATTATATAATCTAAATATATTATATACTTATGGGTGGTGGATTACTACAATTAGTAGCCTATGGTGCACAAGATGTATCTTTAACAGGTAACCCGCAAATCACTTTTTTTCATGCTGTATTTAGAAGACATACTAATTTTGCTCTACAAACCATAGAACAAACATTAGATGGAAACTTTAATCCAGATTCGAGAATAAGTTTTAACATATCAAGAGACGGTGATCTATTGAGTGACTTAGTTTTAAAAACGGCAGGGTCTACATCAGATTCATTTTCATTTTTTGACTATATAGATTGCGAAATAGGTGGACAACTTATAGACCGCCAATATAATCATTGGATGAATGTTTGGTGTGATTTAACTCATAACATAGATAAAACAAAATTATTAAATGATTTAAGAGTTGGTTTTAAATCTGTATCAACTGTAAATGTTATAGACCAAAATCAACCTGCTCCATCTGAGTTAAATGGTATAAATGTCAATCAAGTTATAAATTATCCTGGAACAGAAAGTGGTGGTTCTACAGATATTGTTTTACATAGTTCTGGTAAATTATATTTTGCTAGAGCAACTCCAGCGAATTATAGAATATCAGTAATTGATAGTCAAAATAACTATACTATTGATAATAACTTTTCAAATAATATAACAAGTGGTTCTATATCTGATCCAAGAAAAGTAAAAATACAAGGTAATAGTATCTTTGTATTGGATAGAAATTACGGATATGGTGATATAGCACGAATTAATGTTGACCAAAATGGTGATTATGTTTCTCAGGAAAATAGTTGGATGGGTGGCGGTTCAGGAGTAACTTCAGCAAATGCTGGTATTTTAAAAAATAACGTGCCTTCTATAACAGGAGGAGTAGAAACAATTGGTTATACAACTTATGGAATTAATGATATGTGCTTTAATCAAAATATGATGCTGTTCGCACTTAATTATTTTAAAAGGATTGTAAGAAGATACGATAATAGTGATGGGCATTTCTCGGAACAAATATTAACTCTTTTACCTACACCGACTACTAGTGTATTTCACTCTTTTGCTAGTGGGAATAGTGATGGTGCTTTGGCCAGTTCATCAATAACTAATCAATGGACTCTTAATGTTTTTGAAGGACCTAATATTGCTAATCCATTTTTAATTATAACTCAAAGAAATCATACAGTTAGAAAAATAGATTTAAATACTAGTCAAGTTACCACAATCGCTGGTACTCCTAGTAGTTCGGGAAATGTAGATGGAGCACCAGGAACAAGTAAAATACATGATCCAATGGGTGCGGCAATAAGTCCTGATGGTTCTTATGTTTTAATTACAACATCGGGTTCCCCATCAGCTAATGGTGGTAGAATAAAAAAAATAGATTTATCAAACAATAATACTACTACATTAACAACATGCACAAATCCTGTAGGAATAGCAATACATCCTACTCTAAATTACGCATATATACTTACTTATCCAGGACAACTATTAAGACTAGATTTATCAGATAATACAATTGATGTTTTAATGAATTCTATAGGCGGTAATGGATATCCATTATCTATAAGTCCTGATGGAACATTTTTACTATTTGTTAAAGCTAATCCTTGGACAACTTTGAGGGTTAATATTGATTCCAATGGAGGTATCACGGGGGGTTTGCAGAGTGTAAATGTAAGTGGAGGTACACCCGCTAACACTTATGGTCTATCTATAATGGCCGATAGTGATACTATTATACTTGGAAATACAAATCCAAAAATATTTAGTGTTTCTAATCCTGGAACTTTATTGTCACAACTTACTGCTATACCAGGAACCTGTTTCCCAGCCAGAACTGAAACTATGGAGTTCGCCTATGTATTAAATAGTAGTAATAAACTATATAAAATCACCCTGTCTTCATCTTCAACAATTACACCAAATTATTACCTAAAACAACACGCAGGAAATTTAAAGGATAAAAATAATTCTGTTAAAGCAGTATTAACAATGAATATAGATGATAATGATAATATTTATTTATGCTTT
>MDSW01026822.1_pt1 | contig 18930 bp, 15 predicted proteins | sample 811171 | NCBI WGS metagenome assembly MDSW01 (sample SAMN05326641, study PRJNA326480) | marine metagenome | isolation source: seawater | place: Atlantic Ocean: North West | collected 2012 | reverse complement strand
ATGAATTGCCTCATCTAATCCTTCTCTTATTGAGTAGGAGGGAGAATAATTTACCAGTTTTTTTGCCTTATCAATAGAAGCTAATGAGTGTGGAATATCTCCATCCCTTATAGGGCCATACTTTGCATTAATATGATTTATTTTATCATCAAATCTAATGAGATTATCTTTAAGTATCTGAAATAATTCATTCAATGTTGTTCTTTCACCATAGGCAACATTATAGATCTGATTAATAGATTCTTTATTCATTATACTCAAGCATAACATATTAATTTGCACTACATTTTCAATATAAGTAAAGTCTCTCGAATATGTACCGTCTCCATTTATAACTGGCGAATTATAATTAATAAGCTCCATTATAAATTTAGGTATTACGGCAGCATATGCCCCATTTGGATCTTGTTTTTGCCCAAAAACATTAAAATATCTTAATCCAACAGTCTCCATATTATAAGTAGAACTAAATATTTCAGCATAAAGCTCATTAACATATTTTGTTATTGCATATGGTGAAAGTGGCTTCCCTATCTTACTTTCTGTTTTTGGTAAACCTTTAGAGTCTCCATAAGTTGATGAACTTGCTGCATAGATAAAGCGTTTTATTTTACTATCTCTTGAAGCAATAAGCATATTCAAAAAACCCGAAATATTAACCTCATTAGTTGTTATAGGGTCATTAATTGACCTTGGAACAGAACCTAGTGCTGCTTGATGAAAAACAAAATCAATGCCCTCACATACCTTGATGCATATATCAATATCTCTTATATCACCTTGTATGAAGCTAAATCTATCATCACTTAAAAATGATTTAATATTCTTCTTATATCCAGTAGATAGGTCATCTAGGACTCTAACTTCTTTAGCTCCATATTTTAATAAGTATTCAACAAGATTAGAACCAATAAATCCTGCACCTCCAGTGACCAAAAAGTTGTATTTTGATAGATCTATGTTGTGATATTTAGATGAATACATTATAGTCTTTTATTATAAACCCCTTTATCTAATACCCCTTTAACATCATATACAATTGATTTTTCATTCTTTATCAAAGAAAAATCAATATCTAAAAACTCCTTATGAGCAACTGCTAAAATTATAGCATCATATCTTTTGTCCATAATATTATCTATAAGTTTAATACCGAACTCTTTCTCAACCTCTTGTTTACAAGCCCATGGATCATAGACCTCAACACTAGCTTCATAGGAAATAAGTTTATTATAGATATCAATTGCCCTTGTATTTCTTATATCGGGACAATTCTCTTTAAATGTTATACCAAGAATAAGAATTCTGGAGCGATTTATTATAACATCTTTGTTCTTCATTTCATTTATAACTTCTGATGCTATATAGTCACCCATAGAATCATTCATATCCCTACCAGACAATATTATTTTAGGATAATAACCTACTTCTTGAGCCTTCTGCGCAAGATAAAAAGGGTCTACCCCTATACAATGCCCTCCAACAATTCCAGGTTTAAAAGGGAGGAAATTCCATTTACTTGAGGCTGCTGCTAATACATCATGTGTATCAATATTAAGTAAGTTAAATATTTTTGCCAACTCATTTACAAATGCTATATTGATATCTCTTTGAGAATTCTCTATTACTTTGGCAGCTTCTGCTACTTTTATAGAGGTTGCTTTATGTGTTCCTGCTCTAATTATAGATAAATATAAATCATCAACAAATTCAGCTATTTCAGGATTAGACCCTGAAGTAACTTTCTTAATTTGCGTAACAGTATGCTCCTTATCTCCTGGATTAATACGTTCAGGAGAATATCCACAAAAGAAATCCTTATTATATTCTAAACCACTTATTTTCTCCAAAACTGGGACACAATCATCTTCAGTGCAACCAGGATAAACAGTAGATTCATATATTACAATATCCCCTCTATTTAATCTCTCTCCAATTATTTTAGATGCCTTTAATAAGGGGGTAATGTCAGGATTATTGTTTTTATCTACTGGAGTAGGTACAGTAACTATAAAAATATTAGATGAGCTAATATCATCTTCATTATTAGTCGGAAAGAATCCATTCATATGATTATCAGAAATAACTGATAAGAGTTCTGATTTCTTAACTTCCATAGTACTGTCATAACCTTTCTTCAAATTATTAACCCTTTCTTTATTAATATCAAAGCCAACTACAGGATATTTCTTTGCAAACTCAACTGCTAATGGCAATCCAACATAACCTAAACCAATAATAGTTATCTTTATATTCTGTGTATTCATTTATTCAAGATTTTATGCAAAAATAAACTAAATAATTCTTCTATCTTAATATTATCTATCTTGCTTTAATAAAATCGTCTCTTTATCATTTTTAGAGTATAATTCAAAAATGAGATATAATACTATAAAAATATTAAATGGCCAGTTTACAATTATATTTGCGAAAAACAAGGGGACCATAAAAATTATTAGAATATCATATCTCCTAAAAATACGATAAATTCTGTTTAGAAAAAGAAATAATAAGGATAATCCTATAAAGCCAAACTCAACCAATATTTTAAGATAATCATTATGTGGATCTGTATACATAAATGAATATAAATAATTATCCTTTGTTAAGGTATCAATACCTTCTCCGAATAATAATACTAGACTATTATTTGAAAGAAAGCTCTGTAAAATTTGCATCCAATAAACTAGTCTCCATACAAATGACCCATAACCACCAGGATCATATAGTTGAGCTTTGTTATATATAAATTTAAAATCAATATATTGTAAGCTCTCGATCTGGGAAGAGATCTTATCAGTAAAACTTATAGCTAAAACTATTCCAAATAATATTATTGAGGTAAATAAAAACTTAACAAAGTTTCTTTTATTCCTTGATATATAGTGATATAAAATTAATACTAGAACTGTAAGTATTGCTCCTGATGATGATGCTAGAATCAAAGAGAATAATAGAATAAATATGATTATTGGTCGTATCTTATAATTAAACACTTTATATCTAAATACAAAATATAAACAAATCATTAGAACATAAGAAAAGTGATTAGCATGTGCAAATATATTTTGATATCTACCAATAATATTTATCTGGAAGAGAGCAAGTGGTAGGCTAAAAACAAAAAACAAAATTACTGCTTTAAATATTAAAGAAATCATATGTCTATTTAAGGTGCTAACATATAATACAAATGATAAATAAGAAAAATAACGTAATATCCCTTTCAGGAATATAAATTGAACTCCGCCTGAAATTAAACTATGTATCCCAAAAAATACTAAAACTATTAAGAAAGAATATATATATAAACTTGTTATCCTATTTAATAAAATAGATCTCCTGATGATAACACTATATAATATGAGAAAAGGAAGATAAAAATACAAAGCCGCAGGAAAAACGGCTGACAGAAAACATGCTATGATTATTAATATAAAATCCAATTCTTCTTATTAGGAAATTTCATTTATTCTTATAATTATAATAAATTCTACTAAAAGGGTATAACCGATAATAATTGAGAACCTGTACATCTATTACTCTCTCTTTCATTTTAAGAAAAGAAGAAAAATACCCTATAAACAAACCTTTTGATGAGTTATATTTTAATTTAAGAAGTTGATATAAACATTTTACCAATATATATATAGGGTTACAACCTCTAAAATAAGATGCCTCACCATAATATCTATAATTTACCCTAGAACCTACTGGTCTTGAATAAGCAATAGCATCTAAGACTGGATAAGCTTTCCAAGAATTACATATTGCTTTTGCAGTTGAGAGTGAATCTGCAGAAGGGCCTACTATATAACCTATTTGACTAAAACATTCTTTTCTCCATAACCTGCAACCTCCTCGCACCCAATTATTACTCGTTTTTTCTTCTTTTCCATCTATATTTACAATTACACCGCTAGATATACCTAAATGTTTATCATTATCAAAAAGATACAATAATTTTTCATAATATTTATCTTCTAAAAATATATCACTATCTAGAATACCTATGAAATCAAACTTATCTATACCAACACTATCTTTTAAGAAATTAAACCCAAAATTAATGATTCTAGCATAATTATATCCTAACTCATATTCTATGCTATTCTCTGTTAGATTAATAATTTTAAGATTTTTAACATTTACAGGAGCTTTTTTACTTTTTAATATCTCTCTACTTCTATCATTACTCCCATTTTCAAGTATAACCCAATAATAAATATTAGTAGTTTGATTAGATACTGCATCAAATAATTTATTAATATTTCTTTCTTCGTTTCTTAAAGGTGTTACAATTGCTATTCTATCTTTCTTCATAACTTAAACTCCAAAAAATTTTCGTCTTATCCTATCAAATATATTTCTCTCAATTGTATTTTTTTTAATATTTGTGATAATATTCTTGTCTTTAAATCCAGCAAAAGATAGAAGTTCCTCTATCTTTTGCTTGTTATTTAGATCTGTCATCTGGAAAACTTTTATTCTATCTGGAAATTTTTTCATTAGTTTATCAACTAAATGATAATAATAATCCCAATAAAGATTCAAAGCCTCCTCTTTATCTTTAACTTTAAAATTAGGGTATGACTTATCCCATGGACATATATCCCAATACTTACCATCATGTTCAATCCAATGATTCCTCCCTTCAGTTTTTTTCATATAACTTTTAACAACTCCTTGTTTTTCTCTTTGTAAACAGATAACCTTTAGATCTTCAGATTTTAAAAATAGTCTCTCTAAATATGGTAACCAAAACATAGATACATCACCTACATATTCTGCATTATAGTGCAATATAGAATTCCAGGCACTATTAAAAGCTAACTCATCATTTTCCCAAGGGAGTGGTTGATTGTAATCCTCTTTTTTCTCAATTCTTATCTTCAATTCGTGGGAGAATGAAGAGTTTTGTTGCTTATTTAATAGATTAGATAGAGATACTGTCCCACATCTTCCTGTACCTATACCTAATATTACTTTCTTTGTATTCATTTATTTAAAATTAAAAAATGTTAATACTTGATGATTTTTATATATATATGTTACTGAAGTCAAATTCCAAAAAATAATACTTGCTGAACTTGCAATAGCTGCACCCTCAATACCATATATTGGGATAAGTATAAAATTTAAACTAATATTAAGAATCAGAGCTAATATTAGTATGTTCTGGAAAACTTTCTCTTTTCCTGTCATTTGCATTATAACTCCAACAGAACCAGATAATGAATTAATTATTTGACCAATAAGCAAAATATATAGAGTCTGCTTGCCTAAAATAAATTCTTGACCAAAAAATGATAATAGAAACTCTGGGAATACAAGAAGAAATATTAGAATTGGAAAAGATAAAAAGAAAATTATTCTAGTAGATTGATAGACAATACATTTAAATTCTTCATGCTTCCCATTATTATATGCATTAGATATCTTTGGGGCCACTATACTATTGACAGCCCCTAATACTATCCCAGAAATCATTGCTAATTTTATTGCAACATTATAAATCCCAATATCTATTTCTGTTTTAAAGATACCTATAATAATAGAATCGGCCCATGACATTATTAATAAAATAGAAGTTGACAACATCATTGGGAATGCTGTAGTAAATAAATTTCTACTAGAAATTGGACTTTTAGCTTTGACAAATGTATCTTCTTTTTTTAGCATCAAAACACTAACAATCATCGCAAAATAAAGTGCCGCAATAAATGCGTAGAATGTGTTAGTCTGTATAGAAAAATTACTAAAAAGGCTAATACCTAAAAAGAATATTATTGCAAATAGAAATTTTGAAACATGTTGAAAAAAAGCAAAATGAGAAATCTTCTTTAATCCCCTAAAACTTTGTGCGTTAACATAAACAATACTAAATGGAATAATTGCAAATGAAATTAATTGAATATATTTAGATAGCTGAACCTTACTAAATATATGAATAGCTATAAACTCTGAAAAAACATAAAGAAGTAATGTAAAAATAATAGAAAGTGGTAGAACGAGACTTATTCCCTTTATATATATTGCTTTTGCTTTCGCAAGATCATGTTTAACAGAAGATATATACTTTAGAATAGCAATATCTATACCCATTCTACTAAAAATAGAAGTTATATTTAGAAGTGCCAAACATAATGCAAAAACTCCCCAAACTTCAGCGCCAGATTTTCTGGTTACAAGAATCAAAAAGAAATATCCTAATAAGGATCCGATAACTTTAAATAAAAAGGCTATAGACCCCTTACTTATTATTTCGTTGCCCTTATACTGTGCTATTAAGCTACTTAATAAACTACTCTTTAACTCCACAAAAGTCTAATTCTATCGCATTATTATTATAATTTCTAAACTCCTTGTGCGCTACTAAATAAGTCACAATATCTATTTCTAATTCTTTAAGTTTTTGATAATCTGTTAAATCATAACCCTCACTTTCTGCAAGATTTGGTTCAACTAAAACCAAGTCATATTTAACGTCTGCTATTAAAGTGTCTACAACCAAAAGAGCTGGGGATTCTCTCAAATCATCAATATCAGGTTTAAAGGACAAGCCCATAAGAGCAATTATTGGTTTCCTTTTATTATCTATTTCAAACTGAAGTGCAGTTGACCTTATTTTTTCTATTACCCATTCTGTTTTGTAATTATTTATTTCTCTTGCACTCTTAATGATTACTGCATCTTTTTCGAAATCTGATACAATAAACCATGGATCAACTGCAATACAATGACCTCCAACTCCAGTGCCTGGCTGTAAAATGTTTACTCTAGGATGTTTATTAGCTAAACTAATAAGTTCCCACACATTAATCTTAGCCTTATCACATATAACGCTCAACTCATTAGCGAAAGCTATCTGAACATCTCTAGAAGAGTTCTCAACTAATTTACACATTTCAGCAGTTCTTGCATTCGTTGAATGTAATTCTCCAAGCACAAAACTCCTATAAAAATCACTTGCAGCTTTTGTTGATTCTTGATCTAGACCACCAATTACTCTATCGTTGTTTTCTAACTCAAATAGAACCTTTCCTGGTAGAACTCTTTCAGGACAATATGCAATACGTAACCTACCTTTAAGTTCAGGTTTCTCTTCAAAAATAATATTTGCCATCTTATCTGTTGTTCCCACTGGGCTAGTTGATTCTATAATAAAAAGATCATTCTCTTTTAAGTATGGTAATACCATCCTAGTTGCAGATTCAACATATCTTAAATCAGGTTTATTACCCTCTTTAAACGGAGTTGGTACAGCAATCAAGTAAACATCCGCTATATCTGGTTGAGTACTTGCTTTAAGGAATTGATTTTCCACTACATCCTTAACTAAACCATCTAATTCAGGCTCAACAATATGAATTTTACCTTCATTAATTGTATCTACAACTGATTTATTAACATCAACCCCCTGAACTTTAATTCCTTTACTTGCAATAAGAGCCGCAGTTGGTAGCCCAATATAACCTAAACCCATCATTACTACTTTTAATTCTCTCATTTTTAATATTTTGATAAAAATTCTACTATTCTATTAGACGCCTTTCCGTCACCATAAGGGTTATGTAACTTACTCATCTTATCGTATATTGAAGCATCTTGTAATAGTAAATTTGCCTCACTAACAATCTTTTTAACATTTGTCCCTACTAAAATCACAGTGCCCGCTTCTACTGCCTCTGGTCTCTCTGTTGTTTCTCTCATTACTAATACTGGTTTCCCTAGAGATGGCGCCTCTTCTTGAACTCCACCACTATCTGTAATTATTAATTTTGATCTCTCCATTAACCATAAAAACGCTTCATAAGGCAGTGGAGCAATTAGATCTATATTATCTAAACCTGAAAGAATATTATTGACTGGGGTTAATACATTAGGATTAAGATGTACAGGATAGATAATCTGAACATTATTATCTGATGCGATCTCTTTTAAAGCTTTACAAATATTAAGAAATCCCGCACCATGATTCTCTCTTCTATGACCTGTCACTAAAATTAAATCCTTATCTTTATTTATTATATTCTTTAGATAATCTATTTGGTCATTTTTAATTAACTTAACTTTTTTAACTCCATCTAAAAGAGCATCAATTACTGTATTACCTGTTACTAAAATATTACTCTCTAAAACATTCTCCTTTATTAAATTCTGCTTTGAAATCTCTGTTGGAGCAAAATGAACATCAGCAATCCTTCCTGTTATCTGTCTATTAATTTCTTCGGGAAATGGAGCTAATTTATCATATGTTCTAAGGCCCGCCTCAACATGACAAACTGTAGAATTAGAATAGAATCCTGCAATACTTGCTGCCATAGTTGTAGTAGTATCACCATGAACTAGAACAAAATCAGGATTAAAATCTTCTAAAACAGGTTTTAATCCATTTATTATCTCTCCTGTTAGATTGTATAAATTCTGATTTGGTTTCATTAAATCCAAATCATAATCAGGTACAATATTGAAAAAGTCCAAAACTTGATCTAACATCTCTCTGTGTTGAGCAGTTATACATACTTTTGTTATAAACTTGTTATTTTTACCAAATGCTTGTATAACAGGAGCCATCTTTATAGCCTCTGGTCTTGTTCCAAATATAATTAATACTTTCTTCATTTCTGTTTTTTTAATTCCCAATTCCACGCATCTCTCATAGCTTTCTCAACTGAAATCTTTGCTTCCCAATCTAATATATCTTTAATCTTCTTATTATCAGAATAGATTGCTTCAATATCACCTTCTCTTCTTGAACCAATAGAGTAATTGATCTTTTTTTTGTTTACTTGTTCGAATGTATGTACTGCCTCAAGAACGCTTAATCCTTTCCCTGTTCCAACATTAAATACTTCTTTATTACTATATTGTAATAAATAATTTAGAGCACTAACATGTGATTTTGCTAAATCAACAACATGTATATAATCTCTCACACAAGTTCCATCAAAAGTACTATAATTATTACCGTTTATAACTAATTCTTTTCTCGTACCACTTGCAACCTCACAAATAATAGGTATTAAATTAGCTGACCTATCAGTTGAACAATCACCAATGAGACTAGAATTATGTGATCCTATAGGATTAAAATAACGTAATGAGACACTATTAATATCTATTCCCTTTAATATATCTTCACATATTTGTTTTGTCTCTCCATATGGAGATTCTGGCTTCTTAAAAGGTGATAACTCTGTCACTGGCAATCTATCAGGAGTACCATATACAGTACAGGAAGATGAAAAAACTATATTATCTAATTTGTATTTAATCATTGTATCGAGCAACACATTCAATGAGCCGATATTATTATCATAATACTTTTCTGGATCTATTATTGATTCCCCTACTGACTTATAAGCAGCAAAATGTACTACACCAATAACATCTTTCTCTTGTTGAAAAACGAAATCTAGCTCTTCCTTATTACTACAATCAACATTGTACCACTTAACTTCTAAACCAGTAATTTCCTTTATACCATCTAAATTTCTAGTATCAGTATTACATAGATTATCAACAATAACTGGATTAAATCCAGAATTAATAAGCTCAACAACTGTATGGCTTCCAATATAACCAGCACCACCTGTCACTATAATTTTCATTTTACAAAGATATACGATTTTAGCATTTAATAATATAAAAAAACCCCTTAGCTAGAAGGGGTTTTAATTAACTTTATGAACATGATTTCTTAATATTCCCAAAGATCATGTTCTATGTTAAATAATTCTGCTTTTATCTCTTCTGATTTTAAGACGGCATCTAAACCAATCATGTATTCATTTACCTTTCTATCCATCACATTTGATTCTTTTATAATATATGAAGAGAACATTCTTTTCCAAAAAATATCGTCATATGTCCTTCTTTCTGCATCATTTTTCATTAAATTAAATATCTCTGCATTTGCAAGTATTGATCTTGCCTCTGGAAAATATACCCAAAATAATGGATCAAAAAAACCAGTTGGCTCTCCAGTAATTTCATCTCTCCCTTCTTGCATTGGACATATTCCTATTATCCTTACATCCATAACTGATCTTTGTTTATCAAAATACCATTCTTCTTTAAGTCTCCATTTTTTTACAGTTGTCCTATCAAACTGTACTTTAATTAATGTATCTTTTACAGTATCTTCTTCATCACTAGACCAATCGATAACTTGCATTATCTCTTCTCTGGCACCTCCTATCTTTCTGATATCCTCCTGTGTCATCTCAACCTTAAATTCATCATCGTAGATAGCATTAGCATAAGCTGTAACACTGCCTTCAAGTACTGCATCCATTATTACATCTATTAGACTCCTTCTGTCATTCACTTCTTCTTGTCCAGGTTGAATCGCTGGATAGTAGAATGGATGATTTACTTTTTCTCTGAGATCAATTTCGCGCCATATTTTTCTAGACCACATAACATCTGCCTGTCTTAGATGCGGATAAGGCTGTACTTTTCTATTTTCATAAGTTGTTTTTCTATCATATGCTCCATCTAATATATCTTGTGCATCTACATTAAATGGAATCATTAAAATTGAAATTGTTAGTAATATAAGATTTTTCATAATATAATTATTTTATTTTTAAAACTAGTGGAGGTAATGATCTAGTAGCAGTTCCTTTAGCATCAGTTCTTCTTGCCATGATATTAGAAACAGTTATAGAGTTACCTGATTTTGTATTATTAATAATTGCGTTAATTTTAGTTGTAAATTTTTGACTATTTACTGTCTCTGTAACTTGATCACCCTTATATACAGTAGTAAATGAATAAGATACAATCTTATATCTTACTCCTTTAAAATCAAAATCTTCTAACTTAGCTTGGATACCACCTGCAGCTAACATCCTCTGTTTCTCAATGACACCTTGTGATTTACCGCCTATGTATGGTTTTGGCGGAGGAACTTCTTTTACTCTAAATTCCATCGCCCCCATTCTTTTCCTTTTCCCTTCAATATTTGTATATAATGTAACTGTCGACTTACCTTTCTTTGTTGGTCTTGCTACATATTCACCTGCAGACTTTTTAGTTGGGTTAATCTTCCCATTAGACATAGAAGCTGTAATATCAGCAGCAGCAAAACCAGGAACAGAAATTTTAACTGGGTTATCTACTTCTAAATAAAAAACATTCATATTAACTGGTGAAACTACAACACTCTTATTAGCAACTAAATAACTACCTTTAAATGGATAAAACTTTGTTCCTGTTTCAGTTTTCATAGCAATTAATCCTCCCCATTTTTTCATTCCTTCTCCAGTTGTTCTTATTGAATACTTACCAGTGCCACTTTTAACTTTTATATTTTGATAATCCTGACCTTCTACCCCTCGCATTTTATACTGAAAATTTACAGAATCAACTAAATCATATTCCCCAATATAAATATCTGGATTTTGGTTCTCATTCTTAGCTGTGATAAATACATCTGCTCTAAACGAATCTCCCCGTAACACAAAATTTGTTTGTGGTATTGCAATTGCCTCAGCAGAACTAAACTTTAAGGATTTTGAATCAATATCTTTCTTCAGAAAATCAATAACATCTGCCTCAGCATTTCTTAAATCTGATTGCATTTTTGATAATAATGTTACTGCCCCAACTGCTGGCATATCATAAAAATAATATTCTTCCCATGATTTAGTCTTTTGTCCAATTGTTCTATCACTAACATCAGTTGAAGATTTAATGCTATTTATTAATTGCTGATTTTCAGCAGCAACATCTTGCAAAAAATTACTTATAATAATTATTTCATCTTTTAATAACTTGGCTCGATTATCTTTAACTCCCTTTGGCCAAAATAAATCTCCGGCTGCAGTTCTATTAGATTTATTTGCCAAATATCCTATTTTCTGCTTCTTTTGATTTGTAGTTAAATCTTCAAATTTTGTATCTTCAATCTCTTTTTCTTCAATTAGGTCTCCTTCTGAATCTAAAATCTCCCAATCCTCACCAAGATATACCTTTCCACGATCTGCTTCTTTCACTAAATCATATTTCATGTTCTGAATAGTCATTACAACTCCATCAATTTTACTTTTTATTTGATATGCTTTATCTTTAACCTCTTCATATTTTTCAGGATTATTAGCGGCTGCATTATCAAAAGCTGCATAGGTTTCAGAATTTTTAGAAAAGAAATTCTTAGTAGTTCGTTCTATCCCTTTATTAACCTCAAAAAATGAATCTAATACTTCTTTTGAAACATTGAGTGCAAGTAGTGCTGTTAACACTAAATACATCATGTTTATCATCCTCTGCCTAGGACTTAACTGACTTGGGTGGTTTCCTGCCATTTATTCTATTCTAAAGAGTTTTTATTTATTCGGATTCATTGCATTAAGCATATTAGCATAAACCTCATTTAGTGATGATAGGTTCTCTGCTAATTTACCAACCTCTTGTTGGAAACGCTTAGAGTCTTCTATGGAAGTGCTTAAGTTTTGTAAGAATTGTGTTGAGGCTTCCATTTGCTGTGAAGAAGTTTGCAATTGCAATTCATATAAGGAATTAAGTGCATTCATATTTTTCACTCCCTCATCAATCTGCTCGTTATACTCAGAAATAGAGCTTGCTGCCTCTACTGTTTCATTTAATTTAGCAGCTGTTTCTCCAAATTTTCTAAGACCATCACCTAAACTTTCAATTAATTCATCTTCAATCTTAGCCCTTTCAAGTGCCTTATCAAGTTGTTGAGCAGCAGTTCCTTTTTTATCTGGGTCTTTCATATATGCTAGTTCAGGATATACTAAACTCCAATCTGGGTCTTCTTTTGCATCCTCAAATGCAGAAAAGAAGAAAATAATTGCTTCTGTTCCAAGTCCAAGTATTAACATCACAGATGCTCCAGGCAAATGTTCTATTTTAAACAAAGCGCCTAAAATAACTAGTGAAGCACCCCAACCATACAATCTGGCCATAAACGTCTTAAATGCTGGTTTATTTGCTATTTCCTTAATTCCCATTTCTTTATTTTTTTGTTTAATTATTTAATCTTACTCAAAGTCCTTCTTGTCCCTACCTAAGAAATCAACTGCACACCTAAATCCTATATAGCATTTAGCCGTATCTTGATATTCATAATCCCTTGTGCTTGTTTGTATAAAATACGATATATCTTTCCACGAACCACCTCTTATAACTTTTCTTTTTAGAACTTCAGAATCAGCATCTTCAGCATCAAGTCTATAGTCCATATTCATATCATGCGCATATGAGAATGCAGACTCATCATAAGTGTTTTCAGTCCATTCAGAAACGTTTCCAGCCATATCATACAAACCATATGCATTTGGATTATAACTTGCTACTTTAACTGAACGTAAACCGCCATCAGCAGTATAATTACCTCTAAGTGGCTTAAAGTTTGCTAAAAAGCATCCTTTATGATTTCTTGTATATGGACCTCCCCAAGGATATGGAGATAGATCCATACCACCTCTTGCAGCATACTCCCACTCAGATTCAGTTGGAAGCCTAAAGTCAGGTAATGTAGGTTCATTATTTCTTTTTAGAAACCGATTCATTATTTGTGTTCTCCATTTGGTAAATGCTACTGCTTGATCCCAATTAATTCCAACTACTGGGTAGTCATCAAATGCAGGGTGCCAAAAATACTCATCTGTCATAGGCTCATTAAAAGCATATGCATAATCGTGCATCCAAGCAAGTGTGTCAGGGAATATGCTAACTTCAATATCTTTAAGAAAAACTGATCTATCTCTCTTTCCAGTCGCATCATTCTCTCGATTTGCTTTCTGCGCTGCCTTCTGTAAATCCATCTCCTGGTATGCATAAATCAATTTTCTTGTATCAATCTCTCTCTGTCTATTAAACCTCTCATGTTCAGGAAGATACATCTCTTCTTCAAGTATCTCTCTAACTTCAATCTCATCCCATCTAATTTTTGCAGACCAATCAATAAGTGCTGGTTCAATAAAATTACCATATTCATCTTCTTCAATAAGATGTCCTTCAATACCAGCATCTCCAAGAATTCTATGAGCAATTGAATCTCTAACCCAATTAGTAAATTGTCTATACTCATTATTCGTGATTTCTGTCTCATCCATATAGAATGGGGCAACAGAAACAGTCTTTGCAGCTGTTACATTTGCAAAAGGAACATCCTGATCAGATGGACCCATAACAAAGCTACCTTGTGGAATAAACACCATCCCATATGGATCACTTGGCTGCCATATTTCTCTATCTTGAGTTCCAATTAACTCTCCATTACCTGAATTACCGCAACTACTAACAATTGTAATAATCAATCCAAAAAATAATATTCGTTTCATAATTTCTATTTTTTTTTCGCTTAATGCGAATTTTAATTTATTTCTTTAATTAATAATTCAGCTTACTTCATCAAAATAAGTAAATTAAATTATATGAACTTTATAAAAATCTAGGGTTTTTGTAACTCTTCACAGGCTTATCATATGAAACCTTGAAGCAATAACCTAACATAAACTCTAGACTATTATTTGTTATTTCAGACATAACAACATCATATGCTATCCCAAATTTTAAATCATCATTAATATGCATTCCTAGGAGTGCAATAAGCCCCTCATCTAATCTGTAACTCAAGCCACCCCATAATTTATTATTATACAATAAATTAGTGTTTATATCTAGTTGAGATGATGAGCCATCGGATTTCAGGTAGATTGAAGGGTTAAGCGTAAACATTGGATTTATCTCATAAGCATAACCTGCAATTAAAAAATAATGTCTTGCTAATTCCATTTGGCTATTTGACCATTCAACTGTTGGTTGTGTTAAATGTGAAGAAGAGATTCCAATATACACATCCTCTGTATTATAATAAACACCTAGACCAAAATCCATTGCAGATCCTTTTACATCACCTGTTGGAATCACAGCATCACCTGACTGCGCAGGATCAAACCAACCTCCATCCGCACCAGACTGGAACATACCAAGAGATACCCCAGCTCCTAATTGCCCTGCGCCGAGATCTGTTCTGTAAGCATAAGTAAGTTGCAACCCAAGATTACTAAAAGCTGCAATATCATCTTTTACAATATTTAAACCCAATCCACCATGTATAGCCGGTATACCAGCATCAACACTTAAGTTAAGAGTAGTTGGAGCACCTTCGAAACCCATCCATTGCGAACGGTGAAGTATAGTAGCACAAATAGCCTCATTACTTCCGGCATAACCAGGATTGTTAGCTAGTTTATTAAACATATTTTGACTGAATTGAGGATCTTGTTGTGATAAAACTGTACCCGCAATAAGTAAAAAAGATATAAACAATGATATTCTTTTCATATTCAATTTTTTATTTTCAAATGGCTAAAATAATTAATTTTTATTAAAATCAGAATAAAATCAGAATAAAATCTTACGGTTTAGTTCATCTTTTGATAAGTCTTTATCCATCTTTCTGGAGGTACTCCTTGATTAGATTTCTCATAATCTCTATAAGAACATGCTACAAAATAATTGTCTTTCTGATTATTATCAGAATTAGAAAAAGGAACACCAATCCACCATCTACCTGTCTTATTGCTTTTATAAAACTCCACTTCATTCATTCCATTATCAAATGAAACTGTATACTTAGTACACTCTTCTAATCTAGGGTTCAGCTCATTCTTTCTTTGCTTAAAACCATCAAGAAAATACCAGCACATTTGAGCAATAATTTTTGCTGTTTGCAAGTGGTTGTCCATAGTACTATTATATTCAAAAATACCGCAAGAAGTTAATTTGTCACTCAATCCAGCATATCGCATAATACTACAGCTTTCCACCCCATCTAAACCATTAGGACTAGCAAATACATTTGCAGACGCATAGGCTTGAGATATAGCCGATATATCAAAGCTTAAAAAATCAGTATTACGCATTATTGGCTCAACTTCAAAAATATTAGATTTTATAAACCCTAAACGATAAGAATCAAAATATATCTTGTCTAGCATATCAATTGCAGCTGGACTCTCAAAATATGATTGATAAGCAATATTACAGTAGTTAAATAGATGATTAGGTTGATAAGCGATTATCTTACTTAAATATGAATGAGTATTAATTTTATCCTCTTTAGTTCCTAAATCAAAAGAATTATCTACAGATGTAAATGTGATAATTTTTTCTAATGAAGCGTACGCTTTATAAATGGCATAGGATATATCATTTCCTCCACCTATTATCAAAGGAAGTATATTCTCTTTTAATAGCTTAATGCAAACTAACTCAATTTCTTTGAATGTTTCCTTTTTAGTTGATTTTATCTGCAAATCACCTAAATCTACTAATGTTGGTAAATCTTCAAAATGTAGAGCATATAACTCTTTTCTGACCAAAGAAGTATCTGTCAATTTATTTTCTGTTCCTGTACATTCAGGAACTAGAAAGAAAGCAACCTTTACATCTTCCATATTTGGCTCATTATTAAAACTATGCTTATTAATACAATGTCCAATTTGAGAAGATTGCCAATTTATTGATATTATTCCATCTTCAATTGGATTGAAATATGAGAAAAGATTATGCAAATTTCTTTATTTTTTTTGTTGTTCTTTAAGCAAAGATAAACAATCCTCTTTATTTAAACTTTTGGGTTCTATATCTTTTGGTATTTTAAGATTAATCTTCTTACCTTCTTTTGGCGTAACCTGAACGAATGGACCGTACCTACCATTTAAAACCTGAATAATTGGCTCTCCATCAAAGCTGTTTATCACCCTATCTTTATCAGCTTGCATCTTTATTTTTATAAGCTCAATCGCTTTATCCAATTCAATAGTTAAAGGATCTTCATCATCAGTTTTCTTAATTGATGTAAATTTACCTTTATAACGTAAATATGGTCCAAATCTACCAATTGCAGCTACTATATCATGCCCTTCAAATTCACCAACTACTCTTGGCAATCTAAATAACTCTAATGCTTGATCTAAATTAATAGTTTGAACAGTATTCTCTCCAATTATAGCAGCGTATCTTGGTTTCGGATCATTATCAGATTCTTGACGTTCTCCTATTTGCACCATAGGGCCAAATCTACCTACTCTAGCGTATATGTTTTCTCCACTTTTAGGATCTTTACCTAAAAGCCTTTCCCCAGAAGCTCTATCTGCATTTTGATCAACCTCTAAAACTCTTTGATGAAAAGGTCCGTAAAATGAACTTATCATCTCATTCCAAGCCTTTTTTCCTTCAGCAATATCATCAAATTCACTTTCCACTGAAGAAGTAAAGCCATAATCCATGACATTATTAAAGTTCTTTTGAAGAAAATCACAAACCACAGTGCCTTCTGAAGTTGGAAATAATTTTCCTTTTTCAGCACCAAAATTTTCTGTCCGAGTCTCACTAATAATATTTTTATCTTTTAATATAAGCGCCCTGATATTTCTCTGCTTGGCATCTGTAGTCTGCTTTAATACATATTTTCTATTCTGTATAGTAGATATAGTGGCTGCGTATGTAGATGGCCTTCCTATACCTAAATCTTCTAATTTCTTTACAAGACTTGCCTCTGCATACCTAGGGGGATGCTTACTAAAACGTTCTAAACCAATTATTTCTTTTACATTAACAATATCGTTTAAAATTAAGTTTGGTAATAAACTCTTTTCTGTTTCCACTTCATCATCCTTTCCTTCCATATATAACCTCATAAAACCATCAAAGGTCATAACTTCTCCCCTAGCAATGAACTTTTGATCAGACCCTGACACATTAATCTTTATAATTGTTCTATCTAGTTGCGCATCACTCATTTGTGACGCAACTGTACGTTTCCAAATAAGTGCATATAGTTTCTGATGAGTGCTATCGCCATTAATTACATTTTTCGACATATCAGTTGGTCTAATCGCCTCATGTGCTTCTTGCGCACCTTTAGCCTTTGTGCTAAATATTCTCTTATTATGATACTCTTTACCAAATGAATTTATAATTTCTGTTTGAGCCGCAGACAAGGCGTCATTAGATAGATTCACGCTATCAGTACGCATATAAGTAATCATTCCAGATTCATATAGTTTCTGTGCTACTACCATTGTTTGCGTGACACTGAAACCTAACTTTCTAGAAGCTTCTTGTTGTAATGTTGAAGTAGTAAATGGTGCTGATGGAGTTTTCTTTATTGGTTTCTTTTCTATATCATTAACTTTAAATTTTGCCTCTGAACATACACTTAAAAAACTTTCTGTATCAGCTATGTTATTGATTCTTTTTGGTAATTCTGCTTTAAAAATATTACCATCTTTGGAAGTAAAAGTTGCCATTACCCTAAAAGAAGAAGTGCTATTAAAATTTATTATTTCTTTCTCTCTTTCAACAATTAATTTTAAGGCTACAGACTGTACCCGCCCTGCTGATAACCCTGGTTTAATCTTTTTCCATAATATTGGTGATAACTCAAAGCCTACGAGTCTATCAAGTATTCTTCGAGCTTGCTGTGCATTGATAAGATTTTGATCTAATTTTCTTGGATTTTCAACAGCTCTTGTAATAGCCTTTTTTGTTATTTCATGAAATACAATTCTTTTAGTAACTTTATCATTTAAGCCAAGCGCTTCAGTTAAATGCCAAGCAATTGCTTCACCTTCACGATCCTCATCAGTTGCTAACCATATTATGTCTGCTTTCTTTACAGCAGATTTTAATTCACTAACAACTTTCTTCTTATCTTCAGAGATAACATAGTTAGGCTTAAAACCATTCTCAATATCTATAGCCATTCCTCCTTTTTTAGGTAAATCCCTAATATGCCCAATACTCGACTTAACTGTAAAATCTTTACCTAAATAATTTTCTATTGTTTTTGCTTTTGCTGGTGACTCTACAATCACTAAATTCTTCCCCATAATCAATATTCAAATTTATTTTTGCAAATAAAAGAAGATTTTTTTGATTTTT
>MDSW01202172.1_pt1 | contig 18931 bp, 21 predicted proteins | sample 811171 | NCBI WGS metagenome assembly MDSW01 (sample SAMN05326641, study PRJNA326480) | marine metagenome | isolation source: seawater | place: Atlantic Ocean: North West | collected 2012 | reverse complement strand
GGCCCAATGTGGACGATATTTTTGCTACTAATTGTTTTTTATTCATTTATGCCCCTTTTTTGTTATTTCTAATCTCAACAAAAACTCAAGAAAATCAACAATATTTTTAGTGCTTAATTCAAATATTAACACCAAATGTAGTGCGTTAAAAATGCTGATTTTGTTAGGTTTTTTAACGATAAAAAATAGCTTAAAATAAGCCTAAATCCTTCAAATCATTGATAGTTGTGAAAAACATCAAAGAAAGCAACAAAAACATCCCGATTCGGAAGAATCCCTCTTGTGCTTTTTGTGATAAGGGTCTGCCTAAGATTTTTTCAATTGCGTAAAACATTAAGTGTCCGCCATCTAGAAGTGGAATTGGAAATAGGTTTATCAATCCTAAGCTAATAGAAATATAAGCCATGATACTTAGGAAAGCTATAATCCCAAATTGGCTTACTTGACCAGTAATTTTAGCAATTCTGATGGGCCCACCTAATTGCGATGTATCTCCTTTACCCTTAAACATAGAACCTACAAATTTTAAGGTAGTTTTTGTTACAAACCAGGTTTCTTTTGAAGCATAAAAAATTGCAGTCGCTGGCCCTAATCTCTTTCTGTTAATTTCACCACTTAATGGAGATATGTTAATTCCAATAATCTTTTTTTTTGCAGTATTTCCTAAGTTATCTTTTCCTAAAATTTCTTTTGGAGTGATTAAAAAACTTAGCTCAGCAGACTTTCTCAATACCACGATTTTCAATTTTTCTGAGGTTGATGAGTTTACGAAAGTTGGAACTTCAACAACGCTTGAAACTTTCTGATCATTAATTGAAATAATAATATCATCTTTCTTAAGTCCGGCTTCATCTGCTGGGCTGCCGATCTGAACATCAGAAATTTTAGCTGGAGTAAAATCTTTCCCATCGACCATATATATAAAAGAGAAAATAAAAATTGCTAAAACAAAATTTGCTAAAGGACCTCCTGCAACAATTAAAGATCTCTGATATAAAGGCTTTAGCGTAAAAAGTTTGTTCTGGTCGTCTTTATTATATTTTTTGAGAATTTCTTGTTGCTCAGATTGACTGAAAACATTTCTGTCACCAAAAAATTTTACATAACCCCCAAGTGGAATAAGGCAGAATTTCCATCTCGTACCGTTCTTATCTGTAAGACCAAAAACTTCTTTACCAAAACCAATTGAAAAATCGGTAACACCAACGCCGTATTTCTTTGCAAAATAGTAATGTCCATATTCATGGACAAAGACAACCACGGTTAATAAAATTATGAATGGTAGAATATAAGTTAAAACTTCCATTCATTTACCTTACTAAAAAGAAAATTTCTAAAAGCAATTAGTCTTGCATTATTTTTTAAAGACTCGGGATAAACAAAGTGGGTTTCAGTGGGCTTTCCAGGCTCAGTAGGAAGAACCTTGGTAATACCATTAACATTGTGTGCTATGTAATCTGGTAAAGCAGCTAAACCAACACCACTTTGAACTGCTAACAATAAACCATAAACACTATTTACTTTCATTAAGGACTTTCTTTTTTTTCCATCTTTAGTACCAATTTTTAATACCCAATCAGGATTATAAACTGGAGATGGTGCGCCTTTACCATAAGTAATAAATTTGTGCTTATCTAAATCTTTTAGTGACTTGGGATAACCATGTTCTTCTAAATATTCATTTGATCCATAAATATGGTAATTAAAATCAACAAATTTTTTTTGGATAAGATTTAGTTGTTTCGGTCTTCTCATTCTAATAGCAACGTCGGCCTGACGAGTTGCTAAATCAAGCTCTTTATCATCGAATATGAGCTCTATTTCAATACCCGGATGAAGATCCATAAACTCTTTAATTCTAGGAGTTAACCAAGTTGTTCCAAAACTTACGACGGTTGTTACTACAAGTCTTCCATCTAGTTTATTTTTTTCCTCACTTAAATTGGACTCAACATCTTTGAGTTTCGAAATAACCTCATGAGCAGTTTTGAAAAGATATTTTCCATTTTCTGTTAAGGCTAATCCTCTTGCATGTCTCTCAAAAAGCTTTATTTTTAAATCATTTTCTAAAGATTGAATTTGTCTGCTTATCGCCGATTGACTTAAGTTTAGGATTGTTGAGGCTTTGGTGAAACTACTAGCTTCAGCCACGGTGTGAAAAATTTTAAGTTTGTCCCAATCCATTTGCTTTAATTATAATTTATTTATTTGGATTTACTATAGCTCTTCCAAAATATTCACCTTTTAAAAGCTTTGGATAAGTGTTTAAAAGATCATCAAATGATAATTCATTGGTGAAAGTGCTCATTTTAGAAAAATCTATTAATTTATCTGCCTCATTCCACACAAATTCTCTTCTTTTAATTGACGACCCTGATGAGTCTATCCCCCAAAGTTTTACTCCTCTAATAATAAACGGCATTACTGTTGTATTAATCTTGATACCACCTGCGTTTCCACACGCTGCTACTATCCCTCCGGGTTTTGTTTGAGCAAAAATTTTTGTTAAAGCTGATCCACCTACAGTGTCAACAACTCCATCCCAAATACCTTTCTCTAATAATTTACTTTCACCTTCAAATTCTTTTCTATCAATAATATTTTTTGCGCCAAGATTTTTAAGATACTCATTTTTGTCTTTTTTTCCTGTCACAGCGTGAACTGTGTAACCCATCTTTGATAAAATCATTACCGCTATACTTCCAACGCCACCGGTAGCACCTGTGACGAGAACATCATTTACTTTTGTTCCTAAGAGAAGCTCTTCTTTTGCTTTCACTGCAAATGAGCATAATAAAGCTGTGAACCCTGCTGTTCCTAGCATCATTGCTTTTTTTGTGTCAAGCTTGCTTGGTATCTTGATTAAAAAATTAGAGTCCACTTTAGCAAATTGGGAAAAACCACCAAAATAAGACTCACCCACTCGAAACCCTGTCAGAATTACTTTATCATCTTTTTTAAATTTTTGGTCTTTGCTATCAACAACAGTTCCAGCAAAATCTATTCCAGGAACAAAGGGAAATTTTCTTACAATTTTTCCACCGTCTTTTAAAATCATTGCGTCTTTATAATTTAAACTTGAGAAATCTACTTTTACTAAAACATTTCCATCTTTTAAATCATCTGAGCTCAATTCTTTTATATCTCGTGAAAATTTTTCATTTTGATTATCTATTACTATTGCTTTAAATTTTTGAGACATTTATTTTGATATGTACCTTAAATATCTATTTTGAATACTTAAATCATCTTTAAAAGACCCTAAATAATAATTTGTAACTGTAGTTGCTTTTTCTTTTTTAATTCCTCTCATTGTCATGCATTGATGTGCAGCATCTATTGTGACCGCCACCCCTTTAGCCTCTAAGCCTTCCATTAAAGTTTTAGCTATTTGCATATTTAGTCGCTCTTGGGTTTGTAGTCTTTTTGAAAAAATCTCCACAGTTCTCGCTAGTTTACTGAGACCAACTACTTTCTTATTAGGAATGTAAGCGATATGCACAACTCCGATTATCGGGGCCATATGATGCTCACAATGGCTTTCTAAGGTAATATTTTTTTCAACTACCATGTCATCGTAACCATCAACGTCTCCAAAGGTTTTTTTTAAAACACTATTTGCGTCTTTATAATAGCCCGCAAAATATTCTTTGAAGGCATTTACAACTCTTTTTGGTGTTTCTCTCAAACCTTCTCTATCCGGATCCTCGCCAATCCAGCGAATTATTGTTTTAAAAGCCTCCTCAGCTTCTTTATCAGAAACTTTTGACTTAATACTCTGATTTTTGTCTATATCTTTAACTAATTTCATTATGTAAACATTATTATAGGACATATTAAGCTAATGCAAATTGCTATTTTGTCTTTTTTTCATTAATTTAGCCTTATGTTCAAAAAAAGAGAAAGTATTTTTGAGGTGGAAGAGGGAAAATTTCTATCTCCAAAATTTGATGAAAAAGGTTTAATACCAGTGATCACTACTGATCATAAAAATGGTGAAGTATTAATGCTTGGGTTTATGAATTCTGAAGCTTTAAAAAAAACTATTAGCACAAAAGAAGCTCATTACTGGAGCCGATCTAAAAATGCAATCTGGCATAAAGGTAAAACAAGTGGTTTTATTCAGAAAGTTATTGATCTTAAAATTGATGACGATCAAGACTCAATTTGGATGTCAGTTGATATTGGGAATGGAGCAAGTTGCCATGTTGGTTATAGGTCGTGTTTTTATAGATCTATTCCTATAGGAGTTTCAGAAAACTCGTCTAGCTTAGAAATCAAATTTACAGAAAAGAAAAAAAAATTTGATCCCAAAAAAGTTTACAAAAACCAACCTAATCCCACTAAACTTTAAAATGAGCAAAAATCAAAAAAATGTTTATGGAGAGCCGCTTGAAGGTTGTTCAGAAAATCCTAAAACAGGTTGGTTTAGAGATGGTTGTTGTAACACAGATAATAATGATGTCGGTTATCATACTGTTTGTGCAAAAGTAACTAAGAGCTTTTTAGAATGGTCTCAAAAAGCTGGTAATGATTTAATTACACCAAAAAAAGAATTTGGTTTTCCTGGATTAAAAGATGGTGACAGTTGGTGTGTTTGCGCAAGTTGGTACGCAAGATCAGTTGAGGAGGGATATGCTTGTCCAATCTATTTAAAAAAAACTAATATAAAAACTCTTGAATTAATATCATTAGATAAATTAAAAAAATTTGCTCTAGACCTATCATGACAAATCAAGAAAAAGAAAAATTAGATAATATTTGCGAAGAATGTAAAAACGAAGATGAAACAGTAATGCAAAATTTAATTATTAATAGCTTCAAAATTTGTGACAGTTGCAAAATATCAAAAATGATTTTTCCACTTTAATTAATTTGAAAGATTTAAAATTAGTGTAAGAAAGATTACAACGGACAGTATTTGAACAATATAAGAAATAATAATTACAAAAAGACTTTTCCACAAACTTTTAAATTTATAAATTTCACGCAGCCCTATAACTTGACAAGCAATTACCCAAATAAAAGAACCCCAGCTTGTAACTAAAATAAATTTTGGAGATACAAAAATTAAGACTTTTAGTAGTTCTGGAAGATAAGAAAAAGCAATGATTGAATAACATTTTATTTTTGGTGTATTTTTTTCAGGAAAAGCTTTTGTAGCAAAAAAATAAATTATATTTGATAAGAAATACCAATTGAGGAATACCCAGATACCAACAAGAAAAATAATTGGAATTTGTATGTTTAGATTATCAAAAAAATAGGATTTATAAACTAACGATGTGACAAAAGAGATAAATAGAATTAAAAAAAAAGAAGTTTTTAAATTATTTTTTTCCGATTCTAGAAACTTATAAATTTTTGGTTCAAGTTTTAAAACACCAAATATTTTTTCTTTTAAATTAAATTTCATTTTTTTTACTGAAAGGTTTTAGTAGTTTTAAAATTTTGTTATGTAAAGTTTTATTAGACGTTGCTAGAATTTGTCCACCTTTTTCTGCAGACTCATTTCTCCAATTTGTTACTACTCCACCTGAATTCTTAATTATCGGTATTAAAGGCAATATATCGTAAGGTTTCAAATTAGCCTCTATGACCGCATCAACTCTTCCCTCTGCAAGTAGACAATAATTCAATGCATCAAACCCCGCTAATCTAAAAGACCAACCAAACTTTTTAATAACCTTTTTCTGCTTTTCATAGCTAAGAGTGCCATGAAAGTTACCAATTATTTTCATTTTCACTAGGCTTGTTATTTTTGAACATTTAAGAGTCTTTTTTAATTTATTCTTAAGTACGTATGCTTTATTTTCATTGTTTATATAAAATTTATTAAGTTCGGGAAAGTTCGCTAATCCAAATATTGATTTATTTTTATATGTGAAACTTATTAGATTTGACCAAGTTGGTGCACCAATTAGAAAAGCCCGAGTTCCATCTATGGGGTCAATTGACCAAATTTTTTCAGAATCGGCTTTTTTGTCTTTAAATTCTTCACCAATTATTGAGTGGCTTGGAAATTTTTTATTTATTTCAATTCTAATAAATCTTTCAAATGCTTTGTCAAAATTAGTTACTGGATCATAATCATTTCCTTTGGACGACTTATTATTAACAACTAAACTGGACGACGATCTGTCTTTGAAGAATTTGTTTAATTTTTTTGGAATTTTGTTTAAAAAATTATAAATCCTTTTTTTTTCTCTTTTCATTTAATTAATTTTATAAATCAAAAAATTTAATAAAAATGCATAACATGACCAACAGAAATAAGGAACCATTAAATAAAAAGAAATTTTAAATGTCTGAAAATATCTTTTCATTAAATAAATGATAAATAATACGATTATACCAAGGTCTATTAAAGCGAAAAAAATTTCATGTAAACCAAAAAAAATTACACTCCAAAGTGCATTAAAAATTAAATGTGTATAATAAATAAGTAAAAGATCTTTTTTAAAATTATTAATCCACGCCAACCACGCAGCCAGGGCCATCATGAGATATAAAGTCGACCAAACTGGTGCAAAAACCCAGTCTGGAGGGCTTATAGAAGGTGATAATATATCTGAATACCATGGTTCTTTATAAGTATTAGTGATAAATCCCCCTATACCCGATGCTAAAAAAGTTATGGCTAAAATTATAAATAGTGATAAATATTTATTTCTCACAATTTAAGATATAACGAATTTATGTCAGAAAATCAGAAAAAAGTTTGGATCACTGGTGCAAGCACTGGTATTGGTAAATCTTTGGCTAAGAAATTCTCACTAATGGGCTGGAAAGTGGCAATTTCAGCTCGAAGAGAACAATTATTAAATGAAATAGCGGATGGAAAAAATATTTTAAGCTATCCTGCCGATGTCTCGAATTTTGATAGTGTAAGCACTGCTTTCTCCAAAATTCTAAAAGATTTTGGTGACTTGGATGTTTGTGTTTTTTGCAGTGGGATTTATAACAGAAAAGCAGAAAAACAAATTGATGTTGAACAAATCATTAAAACAATAGATATAAATTTTATTGGAGTTGTAAAAAGTGTAAAAACGGTAGAGGAATTTTTTAAAAAAAGAAAAAAGGGAAAGATATCAATTGTATCTTCAATTGCAGCTTACAGAGGTCTACCAAACTCTTCTGGTTATGGTCCTTCAAAAGCAGCTTTGACTAATTTTGCTGAAAGTATTTACTTTGACTTTAAAAAGTATAATGTTCAAATATCAGTTGTATCCCCAGGTTTTATAAAGACTCCTATGACTGACACTAACGAATTTCCTATGCCTTTCATAAGATCAACTGAATTCGCTGCTGAAAAAATTTATAAAGGAGTAATTGAGTCTGACTCATTTGAAATTACTTTCCCAAAACAACTTACTACCATTTTAAAATTCTTGAGAATTTTGCCCTATAAAATTTATTTATTACTAGTAGACAAGCTTGTAAAAAGATAAATTACTTTACAAACTCTTTTATTCTTTCTATCGTAGTTTTGTCAGGACCCTCGTACTCAATTTTATATGAGTTTGTTTTGGTAAGAACTTCGACCCCTTTTGTGAAAATAAAAATAAAGAAAACCAAAAAAAATACTGCAAATATTTTTGCTGGATTATAATTTCCAGTTTCAAAAACACTTTTTCTCTCCTTATTTGCCTTATGGAAAAATTTAAAGGTAATATAAACAGCAATTATGAGACCTATATGGGCCATTACAACTCCTGCCCAACCCCAAATAAAAGTTGTTAAGCTGAAAACATACAAACTAAAAACGGTGCTCCAAATAAATGATAAAACAATCAATATTTGTAATCTCACTGACTTTGGTAAGCTCCTAAGATCTGACTTGGAGTCATCAAACATAATATTTGCGCTTTCCACCATCCAATCTTTTAGTCTATCCATCATAATTATAACTTATTAAAATTTTTATTTTTTTTCAAATACAACAGTCAATTCGGCCACTTTAAAACCAAACTTTTTCATAGTGGCTCTATTTATGGCTATTTTTTCATCCTGTTTAAAAATCCAATCATCAAATGTAATTTTTATATTCTTCCCTTTGACAGGTACCAAAAGAACATACTCAAATTTAAAGGCTGAACCGTATGAATAACCTTTTGCTTTTCCTACAACATCTGAGGCGGTTCCCTCGTAGTTATGTTCATCAATTTTATTAATAGTCCATTTTCTTTTTTGCTTCTCTCCATCGTCCCAGTCGAATTCCTCATCTAGTATTAGTTTTTTTCCATCCCAATCTCCATTAAGGTCAGCTTTAAACTGTCTAATTACTTTTCCTGATCTGTTTTGTAAAACTCCCCAAGCTTTAACCTCGCCAGATAAAAACTCTTCGATGATGAGTCTTGGTTCTTTATTTATAAAATCAATAGGCTTCATATTATTTGCGCATCCTGTTAAAAAAAATAATAATGTTAAACATAATATTTTTCTCATAGTATTTATCTATTAGACATCGAGAATTGAATCAAGTTAATGTTTCTAGATTTAAATCCAGCTTCACAATATGATAGATAAAATTCCCACATTCTTTTAAAAGAGTCTTCAAAACCTAGGGCTGAGATACTCTTCCAAGATTCCAGAAAATTTTTTTTCCAAGCTTCAAGTGTTTTTGCGTAATCATCTGAATAATAATTAATCTTTAGAAAATCCATCTCATTCTTTTTAATTAAGAATTTCATTAGGTTGATGGAAGGCAAAAAGCCGCCTGGAAAAATATACTTTTGAATAAAATCCTCACTATTTCTATATCTCTGAAATAAATCATCGTGTATAACAATTCCTTGTATAGCTGCTGTTCCATTTGTTTTAAGTGATCTTTTAATTGTTCTAAAATATTCATCTAGGTATTTTTCTCCAACTGCTTCGATCATCTCAATAGATACAATATTATCATATTTATCATTTAAATCTCTGTAATCTAAAAATTTTACTTGAACTTTGTTGTTCAAACCGGACTCAAAAATTTTTTTTTTGGTAAATTCAAATTGATTTTTTGATATAGTAATACAATCAACGTTTACATCATAATTTTTTGCAAGATATTCTGAAAAACCTCCCCAACCACAACCAATTTCAAGAATCTTATTACCATTTTTAATTTTCGAAAGATTTATGAGTTCTTGGAACTTATTTTTTTGTGCTGTTTCAAGATTTTCATTCTGATTTTTAAATACTGCACTTGAATACGTTAGAGATTTATCTAACCATATTGAAAAAAAATCATTACCTAAGTCGTAATGTTTAGAAATATATTTAAGGCTTTTTGTTTTTGTGTTTGAAGCAAATATTTTTTTTAATAAATTTTTTAATTTTTGTAATTTGAAGCTTCCAGAAAAAGAATATACTGTTTTTATATTTTTGGCGGTAAGTTCAATTAAATCTGTAAGGTTTGATGTGTAGAAATCTTTTCTCATGTGTGCCTCACCAAGAGCAGAACTTCCTCCAAGGATTAAATTTAAAAAGAAGTTTTTGTTATTTATTTTGATATCTGCTGATAAATTGCTCTCTAAATCACCAAAATGAAAAACTTTTCCATCATAGTTAACAAGTTTTAGATTTCCATATGAAATGTTTTTCAATTTATTTAAAACAAATTTTTCTGAAATTTTTCCAAAACTCATTAATATTCCTCGAAGCTTAAATTATTTTTTAATTTTTTATCCCTTTTTCTGTATATTGCCCCTTTTTTCCATAAAAGTAATGCTTCATAGTGTATCGAGCTGATAATCTTAATTGTCATTAAAGGATATTTAATAAAATTTAAAATTAGCTGTTTTAAGGATAGCTCTTTTTTATCACCAGTTTGGGTTGCCGTCAGTACAGTCCCCTCGGTATCTGTCTGTTTAATGTATACCGATAATTTTTCATCAGGTTCTAGAAGCTTAAAATTATAATAAGTTTCCATATCCATAAATGGAGAAACATAAAATTTTTTTTTGCATTTTTGATCAATTTTTTCATTATTGTTTACTTTAAAAATATAAGTGTGCTGTTCGTTGAAAGTATTTTTTACCTCATAGAAAATTGCCTTTAGGTTAGTATTGTCATAACAATAAAAAATACTTAGAGGATTGAACACGTATCCAAAAATTCTTGGATAACAAAGTATCTTAATTGTATTTATATTTTGATGAATATTGAATTTTTTTAAATTTGACAAAACCCAAGTTTTAAGTGGGCTACCGTCCCTATCTCCATGATCTTTATCGTAAAAACTAAAAAGATTAAATTTGTTGTGAGAAAAGATACTTAATTTTTTATCTAATTTTTCAACTTCATCAAGATCTAATAAAAGAGAAAATGTTTTATATCTTAAGTTGTGTCTAATAGGCTTAAATCTAGTGTGTGTTACAATTCCATTATAAATACAAGAGTTCATCAAATTTTAAAATCTTTGATCAAGTTTAAAGTTGATTTTAATCCATCTTCATGAAAACCATAACCAAAATAACTTCCACAAAACCACGTTCTTTTTTTTCCTTGAAGTAATTTAAGATCATTTTGTAGCTTGGTGTTTTGGGAATTAAAATAAGGGTGGGTAAAATTTATTTTTTTTATTGTTTTGTTTGCCATGATTTCTTGAACCGGATTTAAAGTCAAAAAATAGTTTATTTCTGTATTTAAGTTTTGTAATTTGTTCAACCAATAAGTTACACAAGTTTTATCATTTTTCGTTATTGAATTCCAGCTTGACCAGGCCTTTTTATTTTTTGGCATTAAATTATCATCTGAATGTAATACAGCATTATTTGAAACATATAAAAATTTACCTAAAATATTTTTTTCGACATCTGTTGGGTTTTTAATTAAGTCTAAACTTTGGTCAGCATGTGCTGCTAAAATTACATGATCATAATCTAAAAAATCTTCTCCGATTAAAACCCTCACATTCTCTTTGTTTCTTATTATTTTTTTTACTTTATAATTTTTAAAAACTTCTCCATTAATTTTTTTTAAAACTTTTTCTACGTAAGTTTTGCTTCTATTTTTAACTGTGTACCACTGAGGTCTGTTTCTTAATTTAAATAGCCCGTGATTTGTAAAAAAATTTAAAAACAATTTTAATGGAATTTCTTTAGCTTTGTTAAAAGGCATAGACCAGATTGCAGCAACCATTGGAATAAGATGATATTCAATAAAATAATTTGATAATTTTTTCTTTCTTAAAAAGCTTCCGAGTGTCTCTGCCTCCATATCTTTTTTAATAAGTAATGGTGCATTTTTATAAAAAAAAATTATTTCTCTTATCATGTTAAGAAACTTTATATCGAATAAATTCATTTTATTCGCAAAAATCCCATTCAAACCTCTACCACTGTATTCTATTTTAGTATCTTTAATAGACACCGAAAAAGACATATCACTTTTTTCAATAGGCACCTCCAACTCTTTAAAAAATTTGATTAAATTAGGATATGTAACTTCGTTAAAAACAATGAAGCCTAAATCTACACTAGTTGTTTTTTTATTTTCCACAATATCATATGTATATGAGTGACCGCCAAAATGATTATCTTGTTCGAATAAATCTACTTTAAATTTTTTTGAGAGATAGTATGCTGCAGATAAACCTGAAATACCTGATCCAATTACAGCTATTTTCATTAAAAATTATGCTGCTTCGTCTTTATATTCGTCCATTGAAGGACAAGAGCAAACTAAATTTCTATCGCCGTAAACATTGTCAACTCTAGCAACTGGCGCCCAATACTTATTATGTTTTACATACTCGTTTGGAAACGCTGCTTCTTCTCTTGAATATTTATGGGTCCATTCATTGGATGATAGCTCGATATAAGTGTGAGGAGCATTTTTAAGTGGATTATCAATTTTGTCAAATTTTGAGGACTCAACTAATTCAATTTCTTTTTTAATCTTGATCAGTGCATTACAGAATTTATCAATTTCCTCTAGATTTTCACTTTCTGTTGGCTCAATCATTATTGTACCTGCAACTGGCCATGACATTGTTGGGGCATGATATCCAAAATCTATTAATCTTTTAGCAAGATCTTCCTCTGAAATGCCCGAACTTGCCTTAATAGGTCTAATATCAATGATGCACTCATGAGCAACATTTCCATTTTTACCTGTGTACAAAACCTTATAATCTTTAGATAGTTTTTTAGATATATAGTTAGCGTTTAAAATTGATACTTGGGAGGCTTTTTTTAATCCTTCGGCTCCCATCATTTTAATATACATCCAAGAAATTGGAAGAATACTTGAGCTTCCCCAAGGTGCTGCTGAAACTGCTCCCATTCCTTTTTTAGGTCCAGCTTCTTTAATAATTTCGTGCGTTGGTAAAAAATCAGCTAAATGTTTAGCACATGCGATTGGTCCCATACCTGGTCCTCCACCACCATGCGGAATGCAAAATGTTTTATGTAAATTTATGTGACAAACATCTGGTCCAAATTTTCCAGGCTTAGCAACTCCCACTAAAGCGTTCAAATTTGCCCCATCCATATAAACTTGACCACCTTGTTTATGTATTACATCACAAATTTCGATTATCTTTTCTTCAAAGACTCCATGTGTCGAAGGGTAAGTAACCATTAAAGCAGCTAAATCTTTGGAGTATTTTTCTGCTTTATTTTTAAGATCATTTATATCTACATTTCCATCTTCATCGCAATTAACTACAACAACTTTCATTCCACACATTTGAGCACTTGCTGGGTTAGTTCCGTGTGCTGAGTTAGGAATTAGACATACGTTTCTATTCCCTTGATTATTTTCTTTATGGAATTTTCTTATAGTCATAAGACCAGCATACTCACCTTGTGCTCCAGAGTTAGGTTGCAATGATACCGCGTCATAACCAGTGATCTCTTTCAAATCATTGATCAGATCACTGTAAAGTTCTCTATAACCTTCCATTTGATCTGTCGGCACAAAAGGATGGGGTAATGAAAACTCTTTCCAAGTAATGGGTATTAGTTCTGCTGTTGCGTTCAGCTTCATTGTACAAGAACCAAGAGCTATCATTGACCTATTTAATGCAATGTCACAGTCTTCGAGTCTCTTTAAATATCTTAGCATTTCCGTTTCAGAGTGGTACTTATTAAAAACTGGGTGGGTAAGATATTTTGAGCTTCTTAATAGGTTTTTCGGTAAATTATTTAATTCCACTTTTATATCTTGTTTAACTATTTTTGATATACCAAAAATTTTGAGCAAAACATTTACATCATTTAATTTTTTCGCTTCATCAAAGGCCACTGAAATATTTTTACTGTCCACTTTTCTTAAATTAATATTTTCTTTTAAAGCAGTTTTGTAAATTGAGTCAGTTTTGTTACCGGTATTTATAGTAATCGTATCAAAAAAATAGTCTGATAAAATTTTATAACCACCTTTTTTTATTTCATCTGCAAAAATTTTTGCTAATTTTGAGGTTCTATTAGCTATTTTTAGAATTCCCTCTGGTCCATGATAAATTGCAAAAGCCGCTGAAATAATCGCGAGTAATGCTTGAGCGGTACAAATGTTACTTGTGGCTTTATCTCTTCTTATATGTTGCTCCCTAGTTTGCAAAGATAATCTGTAAGCCTTCTTTCCATGTCTATCAACTGAAACTCCTATTATTCTACCCGGCATTGATCTTTTAAATTCCTCTTTAGTCGCAAAGAAAGCAGCATGCGGCCCACCGTAACCCATTGGTATCCCAAATCTTTGGGCACTACCAACAGCGATATCTGCACCAAGTTCAGCTGGTGTTTTTAATCTTGCTAAAGCTAATAAGTCACAAACTAAAATTGCTTTTCCATTTTTTTTGTGAATCTGGCTTATACTCTCGCTAGGATCATCAATTTCGCCTAACGTACCGGGATAAGACAACACCCCACAAATTATATCCTCATTTATACTTGTTAATTCTTTTTTTTCATCTCCAATAATTAATTCTAATCCAAAAGGTTCTGTTCTGGTTTTGATCAGATCGATTGTTTGAGGGTTACAGTTGCTTGAAATAAATATTTTTTTTGAATTAGTCCTGTCTAATCTTTGACTTAACCCTACTGCTTCTGCAGCAGCTGTGGACTCGTCCAACAAAGAAGCATTTGCAATATCCATTCCAGTCAGATCAATAATCAATTGCTGAAAATTAAGAAGCATTTCAAGTCTTCCTTGGGCCACTTCTGGTTGATAAGGTGTATAAGAAGTGTACCACCCTGGGTTTTCAAGGATATTTCTTAAAATTACATTTGGAGTGATGGAATTGTAGTATCCCATACCAATAAAGTTTCTAAATATTTTATTTTTTTTTGAAATAGATTTTAATTTTTTTAAAGCATCATTCTCTGATATTGGCTCACTAACTTTTAAATCATCTTTAAGTAAGATTTTTTCGGGTACAGTGTTGGTCATTAAATCGTCGAGTGATTTGTATCCAACATATTCTAACATTTTCAACTGTTCCTCCTTAGAGGGGCCTATATGTCTTTTTATAAATTCTTTTGAATTATCATCAATCATTTAATTTGGATTCTCCTTACAAAACTTGTCATACTCATCTTTTGACATCAATGAGTCAAATTCTCCTTTATCTTTTATTTTTAATTTAAAAAACCAACTTGCACCTTCTGGATCTGAGTTAACGCTACCTGGATCATCTGCTATAGATTTGTTCCCTTCAGTAATTTCTCCTGCGATTGGTGAGTAAACATCACTTGCTGCTTTAGTAGATTCAACAACTGCTGCTTGGCCCTCTTTCTCAACAGACTTTCCTGCATCTGGTACTTCAACGAAAACAATGTCGCCAAGCATTTCTGTTGCATGTTTTGTTATACCAACCGTTGCAACATCACCCTCTAACGAGACCCATTCGTGTTTCTTTGAAAATTTTTTTTCACTCATATTTTCCTCTAATTCTACTTAACATAGCTTTTTTTGTAAAACGGGAGTTGAGAAATTTTACCCCCATATTTTTTCCCTCTTACTTCAAGCTTAATTGTTGTCCCAACCTCTGCAAATTTAGATTTAACATATCCCATTGCAACTGGTGCGTTTACACTTGGACCAAAAGTTCCGCTAGTGACGAATCCTATCTCATTATCATCAGAGGAATAAATTTTAGTGCTTTCTCTCGCTATGATTTTTCCGTCGGGTTTAATTCCTACTCTAATTTTATCACTGCCATTAATTAATAAATTTTTAATCTTTTCCCAACCATTAAAGCCCCCGACTTCTTTTCTTTTTTTTGCAATGGCCCATTTTAAATTAGCTTCTATTGGATTTATTTGTTCGTTAAGGTCATGACCATACAAACACAGGCCTGCCTCTAATCTTAATGTGTCTCTTGCCCCTAATCCAATTGGTTTGACTTTATTCGAAATCAAGAAGTCAATCAATTTTTCAACTTTTTTATTTGGAATAGAAATTTCAAAACCATCCTCACCCGTATAACCTGATCTCGTGATATATAAATTTTCACCATCGTAATTGAAATTATTGCCAGTCATAAATTTTAACTTAGAGACACCTTGCACAAGTTTTTCTAAAATTTCAACGGATTTTGGACCTTGTAAAGCTATTAATGATAAATCGTTATTTAAAAGATACTTGTGATTTTTTTTTAAAAATTGTGAAATTTGTTTAATGTCATTTTCCTTACATGCCGCATTTAAAATAATACAAAATCCTTTTTCAGTTTTTGTTACGATTAAATCATCAATTATGCCGCCGTCATTGTTAAGTAAAAAAGAATATTTAGAGTGATTAATTTTTAAAGATTTTAAATCTGCTGGTATTATTTTTTCTAATGCTTCGGTCAAAGTTTCATCTCCCTCTAAAAAAAATTGTCCCATGTGAGAAACATCAAAAAAACCAGCATGTGTTCTTGTGGAAATATGTTCTTTAACTATGCCATCCTTATATTGAATAGGCATTTCATAACCTGCAAAAGGAACAAATTTTGCTCCTAAATTTTTGTGATAATTGTATAAAGCTGTTTTTTGCGTCTCCATAATAACTCTTCTTTTTTTACCCCATCTGTCTAGGTACCTGAGAGATTTAATCCTTCGGTGAGGCTAAGCCTACTTTCCAGAGTTATTACGGTAACGGTCCTTTTGCCTGAGAGTTTCCGGGGTGGTTGCTCCTTCGGCGCCAATATTTGGTCTCTCCCGTTACGAGGGGACTCTCCCCCAAATAACCTAAAATGTCAATTATAATTAATTGTGAGAAATTTGCCTTTTATCAAAACTTTTTAAAATTAAGGCAAGTATTATAACCGCACCACCTACGAAAACGCTTAAAGGTGGTATTTCGTTGAGAAATAACCATACCCAAAGTGGCGCAAATAAAGTTTCTGAAAGCATTAGCAAACCAATTGTTGCGGACGGTGTTGTTCTTGAACCAATAGTTATGCATATGAAGCCAAAAGCAAGTTGTGGAACACCTAATAAAAAACCCATAAAGATATCATGTGAAGTAAAATAAAATGACTCTGATAAAATTATTCCGTATATACAACTAAAAATTCCAGAATAAAAAATTGCTGGCACCATATCAAGATTTTTGTATTTTCTTATTATCATAACTAAAATTGCAAAGTTAATTGGAATAGCGAGCGCAACTAAATTACCAAATAAGGAACCTTTTGAAATTGAGTCTCCGACCATTATTAAAATCCCGCTCATAGCTAAAAAAATTGATGAGGAACCAATAACAGAAACCTTTTCTTTTAAATAGAAATAACCAAATATTGCTAAGAACATTGTTTGTGTACTTATTATGAAAACGACATTAGCAACATTAGTGCTGCTCATAGAAACTACAAAAGCGACAAAGCTGAATGACATAACAAAACCACCGAGCGCTCCCGGAAAACCTGAGCTTTTGATTATCTTAAAAGTATTTTTTCTATAAATTATAAATAAAAATAGTAATAAGGCTAAAAGAAAAAAAAATGATCTTATAAAAAGAATTTGCCAAATAGACGCTTGCTCAAAAGATCTTATAATATAACCGCCCCAGCTTAAACAAAAACCACCGAAGCAAACTAAAAGAAATCCTGGTAATTTATAAAGAGATTTCATGCTAAAATTTTTTTAAGATACTGTTAAAATAAAATTTTAAAGTGAGAGATCTTAAAATCATAAATATTAAAAGTGATAACCAGATGCCATGATTTGATATTACTTCAAAAAAATACAAAGAAGTAGGAATATAAATCGCAACCGAAATAATCATTGCATTTCTCATTTGAGATGTTTGTGATGCTCCTATAAAAATACCATCAAGTTGATAACAAAAAGAAGCTATCGGCGGGATTGCAACAATCCAGAAAAAAAATCCATAAGATATAAATCTTATTACCTCTAAATCTGTTAAAAGATTTATTATATTTTTGCCAAAGATAATATAGGCAAATGATATACAAATTGATGTTATAAAACTAATCTCAATCGAATTTTTTACATTTGAAAGAAAAGATTTTTTTACTCTTCGACCCAAAGAATATCCAACAACTCCCTCGGTTGCGAAAGCATAAGCATCTAAAAAGAATGCTGAAATCATAATAAATTGTAATAAAATTGTGTTAACTGCTAAGTAATTTTCACCTAATTTAGAACTAAGATATTGTATCCACAGGAAGGAAAAGGTAAGTAGGATTGTTCTTATAAAAATATCAAAATTAATATTAAATAATTTGAATATTTTTTTTCTTGTAAATAGATTTTTATTTAACCTTGGTATTATTTTAAATTTTTTAACTATAAAGAAATGGGTATAAAATACGAAGCATATAACTGATATATAAGCCGCAACCAATGTTCCTAGAGCGACACCAATTATGTTTAAGTCTAAAAACTTTACAAAATAAATACTTAATAAAATATTTAAAATACAAAACAAAGAAACAAGTAAGCTCGAGATTTTAGTTTTTTGAAGACCTAAAAAAAATCCAGTTAATACGTAGATGATTAGTTCGGCTGGGGCTGAAAAAACTCTAACAGATATATAATTACTTATTAAATCAAAAATATTATTTGAAGGTTTAAAGAAATATTTAACAGCAATCAAAATTTGATTTTTTAAAATTATAATTAAGACAGCTAAAATGATTGCTATAATTAAGCCTCTCATTAAAGAAGATACGATCTCCCTGTAATCTCCTTTGCCTAAAGCTTGTGATACCAAACCAACCGTTCCCATTCTCAAAAAACCAAAACTCCAAAAAATCATAGTTATAACAGTTGAGGCAATGGCTGTTGCAGCAAGATAACTTTGGTTTGATAAGTGTCCCATCAATGCTGTATCGACAATAGAAACCAATGGAATAACTAAATTAGAAAAAAAAATTGGTATGGCCAATTTAAATAAGTAAGCCTTTCCCACATATGCTGGATATTTTATGTTTGACATAATTATAGGATAAAATATGATTTATTCCTCATATGTTTATTTATATAAGAAAAATCACATAATGTTAGAACAATTTATAATTTCTATACAAATAATTTTAATTGATATTGTTATGGCAGCTGATAACGCGATCATAATAGGCCTTATAGCTGCAAATTTTGCTCCTGAAAATAAAAAGAAAATTATTGCATGGGGGGTTGCTGGTGCATTTATTTTTAGAATATTTTTTGCATTCGGAACTGATGTGATGCTTGAATACGCATGGATTAAAATTCTAGGCGGGTTATTGCTATTATGGATCGTAAATAATATCAGACAAGATTTATTTGGTAAAAACAAAGTAAGGTCACCTGCAGTTAAGTCAAAAGAACCAGTGTCTTTTTCAACCGGTGTTTACAGAATTTTAGTAGCAGATATTACTTTAAGTTTTGATAACGTTTTAGGCGTCGTTGGAGCAGCAAAAGATTACTACCATCTTATGATTATTGGCTTAATGTTATCTGTATTCTTAGTGGCTACCCTTGCAACATATTTTGCTAATTACATT
>MDSW01162273.1_pt1 | contig 18932 bp, 7 predicted proteins | sample 811171 | NCBI WGS metagenome assembly MDSW01 (sample SAMN05326641, study PRJNA326480) | marine metagenome | isolation source: seawater | place: Atlantic Ocean: North West | collected 2012 | reverse complement strand
CTCCCCTCCCTCCGCCTCCTCCTCCTGCCCTCCCTCCTCCTCGCCCTCGATCCCCACGAGCCCGCGCGTCGCCCCGAACGTCGCCGCCCCCGCGCACGGAATCTCGTCCACGGCCTGGTACGCCGTCAACCCCCGCGCGCGGTACGTCTCCGGCCGCGCCGCCTCCGGGGACGCAAACGCCTCCGGCGGCGGCGGCGCGTCTCGCCTTCGCGCCGCCGCCGGCGCCGCCGCCGCCGCCGCCGCCGTCTCGTAGACCCCCGCCTCCGCGGCGCTCATCCGCCGGCGCTTCTCGATCGCCGCCACCTGACGCTCGCGAAGCATCGTGCGGAACCCGGGCTGCTTCGTCGCCGCGCGGGCGTCCGCGACGAGCCCCTCGCCGTCCTCCCCGTCCTCCCCCTTCCACTCATCCTCCTCCTCATCCTCCGGATCCAGATCCAGATCCACGTCGTCCCCGGGAGCGAACACCGTGCGCCCCCCGACTCGCCCCGCGAACTCCGCCGCGCCGACGTACGTCCTCCGCCGCTCGAAGTCCAACTCGCCGAGGCGCCACTCGCGCCCGTCCGCGTCCACGACGCGGTCGTCCTCGTCCCAGAACGAAGACGACGCGGCGGCGGCGGCGGCGGCCTCGTCCTCGGCGCGCCTCCTCGCCGCCTCCGCGCGCGCGGCGGCTCTCTGCCCCGAGCGGAACCCCCCTCCGGACGCCGGGACGTGCTTCGGCGGCGCGGGGCGGCGGTCGTGACCCACCATCATCCCCGGGGACGCGGGTCCCATCATCATCATCCCCGTCCCGGAGGAATACGGCGGTTCGTCCACTCGGTCGCGGCGGACGCGCCGGCCGTTGACGTCGTACTCTGGGACCTCGCGGCGGCGGAAGAGGCCTTCGTTTCTTTCGCGGCGGCGACGGACCCCGCCGAAGACGCCGCCGCCGCCGCGCTCGTCCTCCGCGTCGTCGTCCTCGTCGACGCGGCGAAGGTCCTCGAACCCGGGTCGGCTCGGGTCCGCGCGAAGCGCGATCTCGCGCCTCTGCCTGGCGCTGACCTTCGGCCTGTGGAGTTCCTTGACGGACTCAGCGTACCGCCGTTGGCGCTCCGCGCGGAGACACTTTTCGCGCGCCTCCCTCGCGAGCTTCGATCGAGGCGAGCTCGGATCCCCGACGACGGCGAAGAAGTCCTCGGGGGCGTGCGGCGCGTGAGGAGGCGCGAAGGGGTCGAGGAACGCGCCCGCCCCTGCGGGGGGGTTCGCCCTTCGACCGGCGAGGAGGGCCGCGCGGCGGCGTTCGTGGTCGTCGACCGAAGACCGTCGACCGAACTTCGACCGAACCGCCACCGCGGGGAGGGACGGGACGGCCGAGTCTCCTCGCGCGCCGCCGCCGCCCCTCCGATCGTCGCCGATGGCGAATTCTTCGTCGCGGTACCCCGCGCGCGCGGCGCGCCGTCTCTCGAACTCCGCCTGCACGACGCCGACGGGTTTCCCACCCTGCTTCGCGACCCTCCTCGCGAGGAGGATCTCCTCCCTCTCCCTCGCGAGCTCCGCCTCCGTCTCGCGTTCGTACTCCGCCGCCATGCGCACGTACAGCGGCTCGGCGCCACCCCGGGGGCCGCGCGCTCTGAGCCGCCGGCGCGCCGCGCGGTTCTCCATCTCCAGACGCTCCCGGTTCGCGCGGCGCTCGAGCCGGCGGTTCTCCGCGCGAACCGCGCGGAGCTCTTGCTCCCGCGCGCGGCGTTCCTCCTTCGCCTCCTCCTGGTCGCGGCGGCGCCGCTCGATATCCGCGAGCTCGCGCTGGAGCAAGTCGAAGCGCCGGCGCTCGTCCGCGAGCTGGCGCGCTTCACGCTCCTCGCGGTCCCGACGCCACGCGTCCGAAGGGTCGACGAACAGCTTCTTCTCCGACCCTAGGTGCGTCCGCCGGACACGACGCGAACGGGGACCGCCGCCGCCGCCGCCGTCCTCGCGCGCGGCGGCGTCGAACCCGCCGGGCGGCGAAACGCTTCCGTCGAACGCGCGGTCGCGTTCGAACCGCGGCGGCGGAGGCGAAGGGCGGAACCCGCCCGCCGCGAAGGGCCGCGAAGGGTGGTACGAGACGTACGCGTCCTCTTCGTACTCGCCGCCGTCGTCGTCCCGGAGGTCGTCGTCGTCGACGAACACGCCGCGGCGTTCGGCCATGAACCGAAGCTCCGCCCTTCGATCCGCGGCGTCCGCGGCGATCGCGAGAACCTTCTCCGCCCGCGCCGCCGCCGCATCCTCATCCGCATCCGCATCCTCTCCCGCCGTCCCTTCCTCCCGCGGAGTCTTGGCGCGCCGCGCGGAGTCTTGGCGCCGGCGCAGACCGAGGCGCTCGAGCCGACGCTGCGCCGACGATTTCTTCTTCTTCTTCCCGCCCCCGCGCGCGCCCGCCGCGCGCGAAAAATCGCCGTCGCCGTCATCGCCGCCGTCGTCGGCGTAGGCGGGCGCCGCGCGCTCCCCCGCGGAATCGCCCGCGAACCGACGCCGAATCGCGCCGAGGTACGCGTCGAACTCCGCGCGGTCGAGATCGGGAGAGGACGGCCGGGGGGAGGTGGACGCGGGGGTCGTTCCCGCGGGGGAGGGTGGTTCCGAGGGGTCCTCCTCCAGCGCCGCCGCCGCCGACGACGGGTCCCTCGGCTCGGGAGGCGTCGGATCCGCCGCCGCGGGGGAGGCGCTCGGTTCGCGGAACGGCGCCGCGGCGGAGACGGCCGCGTCGTCCTCGCTCGCCGACCCGGCGGGCTCGGGGAGGGGCTCGAGGTCGGGCGAGTCCGGGCGAGTCCGGGGGGGGGAGGGCGGAGCGTCGAGAGGCGCGGCCGATTGCTCCGAAGGAGGCGGGTGCGGCTCCGACTCCGCCGAAGGCGGCGGGTGCGATTCTTCCGCGGCCACTTCCGCGGGCGGCGGCGGGTCGTCCGAAGGCGGCGGCGGCGGGTCGCCTTTCGCGTTCGCCTTTGCCGGCTCCGCGTCGGCCTTTGTCTCCTCCGATTCGGCCGGCTCCTTCGCCCTCCCGTCGTCCGCCTCCTCGGCCTCCGCCGCCTTCGCCTCCTCGGCCTCCGCCGCCTTCGCCTCCTCCGCCGCCTCCGCCTCCGCCTCTTCCGCGGCGCGCGCGACGATCTCTTCCGCCGCGGCGTCGGCCTCGGCGGCTTCCGCCTCGGCCTCGGCCCTCTCGCGCGCGACGGCGTCTCGCGCGGCTTTCCCCCTCTGCGCGGCTTGAATCTTGACCGCCGCGGCCTCCGCCTCGTCGTCTCGGGGGCCCGCGTCCGCCTCCCGCGCGGGTTCGGGCGCGCCCGGCGCGTCCTCGACCGCGGCGCGCGCGTCGCGGGCGATCTCGTCGACGATGGCGTCCAGCAGCTCCGTCACCTCCGCGACGACGGTCTCTCCCCCGGCCTCGGCCTCGTCCGTCGCCGGCGCCGCGTCAGCCGAATCCGTATCGGCGGTCGTCTCGGTCGTCGCCGGCGCGGACTCGGCGGGGGCCTCGGGCGCGCTCGTCGCGGGCGCGTCCGCGTCCGCGGGCTCGGGCGCGGGCGCGGGCTCCGGCTCGGGCGCGGGCTCCGGCTCGGGCGCCGCCTCGGCCTCGGGCTCGGCCTCGGCCTCGGCCTCCCCCGCCCCAGCCTCCTCCGCCTCGGTCTCGGTCGTCGCCGGCGCGTCCTCGTTCCCCGAGACGTCCACATCCGGCACCCCGTCCCCGTCCGTCCCCGTCGCGTCCCCCGCCTCTCGCGCGGGCGGCAGCCCCTCCAGGGAATCCGCGAGCGCGGCTGCGTCGCCGGACATCGCGTCGCGCGCCGTATCGCCCCCCGCGTGCTCCCGCGAACGCGACGCGCGCGGTCCGATGCCGCCCCCGCGGTCTCGGGGGGACGACTTGGACGTTAGTTTTCTCACTCCCGGCTGTGCTGACGACTGAGAGATGAGCGGCGGGTCCAAGCCAAAACGGGCGCCAGGTGCCTTTGACTTTGAAGCAAATTTTTTTCGAGCGCAAGTGTGGAGTCGCGTTTTTCTCGTGTCGTCTCGTCTCGCGCCCGTCGCCTCCCTCTCGCCCTCCGTCCATCAATCCCTCTCCCGCCCTCCTCCTCCCGCCTCGATCCCCCGACCCCCTTCCTCGACCCCCCTCACCGTCTCCCCATCACTGGTACTGCCCCGCGGTGATGACGTCGTCGATCTTGAGGATGAGCTTGACCACCTGCGTCGCGAGCAGGAGCTGCTGCTGCTTCCCGATGAGCGTCTCGAAGACGCCCTGCGTCTTCATGTCCATCGTCCCCGTCTCCTTACAGTCCACGCCCAGGTGCGGGTTCTTCTGCTGGAGCTGCGCGCTCTTCACCATCGCCACGGTCTCGATCGGGGGCAGCCCGCTGTTCTCCGCCAGCGCGTTGGGCACCGCCTCCAGCGCCTCGGCGAAGGCGCGCATGGCATACTGCTCCACGCCCGGGCACTTATCCGCCGCCTCCTCGACGGCGATGCCGCACGCGAGCTCCGCCGCGCCGCCGCCGTAGACGATGTTGTTGCTTCGGACGAGGTTTCTGGCGACGCAGATGGCGTCGTGCAGACTCCGCTTCGTCTCGTCGATCATCATCTTGTTCCCGCCGCGGACGAAGATGGTCACCGCCTTGGACGCCGCGCAGTCCTCGATGACGATCATGCGGTCCTTCGTGGTGCCGAAGGACACCTCCTTGACCGTGCCCGCCCTTCCGAGCTTCTCCGGGCTGAGCTCGGTGAACCGCGGGACGATCCGGCCGCCGGTCGCGATCGCGATGAGCTCGAGCTCGACGCCGCCGACCCACCGGATCGCGGGGAGGTTCTCGTGCATGAGCAGATGGTTCGCCTCGTCGTCGAAGCCCCACTGGCAGACGATGAGCGTCGCGCCCGAGTCCTTGCACTGCTGGACCATGTCCTTGAAGTACTTCTCCTCCTGCGCGCGGAGCTCCTCGTACTTCTCCGCGGTGTCGATGTCGAGCTTGTGCTTCGTCTTCGGCTTCGGGGGCTCGAACGGGCAGGTCAGGATGGCGATCTTCGCGTCCTTGATGCGCTTCTGCATCTGCGGGTGCGAGATGTCCTTGTCGAGGATGATGCCGTTGACGAGCTGAGTGTCCTCGAGCTTCCCGCCCACCTTGCCCTCCACCTTGATCAGGTCCAGGTTGACGTCCTTGCGCTCCAAGTCCGCCACCGCCATCACCGCCTTGACGCAGATCTCCGCCATCTCGCGCTTGCACCGGTTGACGATCTTGGAGGAGAGCGTCGTCATGCACGTGCGCACCAGCGGCTCGATGTCCTCGGCGGAAAACGCAAACTTCTCGCTCACGCGCTCGAGCTCGGCGACGGCGATCTTGGACGCCATCTCGTACCCCTCCGCGATCCTCAGGGGGTGGATGCCGCGGTCGAGCAACACCTCGGCCTGCTCGAGCAGAGCGCCCGCGAGGACGACCACGCCGGTGGTGCCGTCGCCGATCTCGTAATCCTGCGACCGCGACAGCTCGACGAGGAGCTTGCCGATCTGATGCTCCACCTCCATCTGCTCGAGGATCGTCGCGCCGTCGTTCGTGATCGTGATGTCGCCGTCGCCGGACTGGAGGATCTTATCCATGCCCTGGAGGGGGTGCGAGAGACGGAGGAGGGAAGGGGGGGGGGGCGTCGGTGAGCGCCGAGGTCGAGAGACGGCGGCGGGAGGGAGGGAGATTTCCGATTCTCGCGTCGACGAGAACCCGGGAACCCGGGCGGGGGCCCGCGCTTTTGGCGGCAGGCGTCGTTGGTTTTGCGCGGTCGCGATCGCGCACCTTGGGGCCCAGGGAGGAGCGGAGCGTGCGCGCCACGGACTTGGCCGCCTGGATGTTCGCCTTCTGCGCCTCCACGCCGCGGATCCGGCTCTTGTTGCCTTGCTCCTGTTGGTCGCGAGGGGGGGCGGGGTCAGTCGTCGGTCCGCGCGATCGCGCGTCGGTTGGTGGGCACACTCTCTCATCTCAGATCGCGGGGGGGCGGTCGCCGAGCGCGAGATCGCGCGCGCCGGGGAGCGTCGACGCGCGTCCGAGGAGGGAGGACGGACCTTTATGATGATGAAGGGGCGCCCGAACTCATCGAACGCGAGACTCATCTTGGCGAACGCGCGGGTGGTGACGACCGGGCGCTCGAAGTGCGCGGCGCGCTCGCGAGATCGCCGACCAAGAAGACTTTTTGAAGGGGGAGCTTCGTTTTGACTTTTCTCGCGCGCGGGAGCCGTGTGCGCTGGTATCGGCGTTTTTTCCTCGGGAGAGCCATCGAAAACGCTACAAGAGCGTCCCGCGCGCGCCTCGCTCGCCCTTTCTGATCGTCACTTACGGGTCCTACCACGTGGGCGTCCGAGTCGCGATCCAACCACCCCTAAGCAACGCATAAGATGGTGCGTGCCCCCCCGCCTCGGTCGCGCGGGGTCCCCGCGCGCCTCTTCCCGGTCGCACCGGCACCGCGAAAATCGAGACGCCAAACCCTAAAAACCAACGCGGCTCGCGGTCCCCTCGCGCCGCGGCCCGCGCGCCGCGACGCCGGGAGCGCCCGTTCGCCCCGCGTCGACCCGACCGCGCGCGCCGCATCCGAACCGCGCGCGCCGGCACCCCCCCGCGCGACGCGACCCGCACCCCGCCGCGACGAAGCGCTGACGAGTACCCCCTGCCCCGCCCCTCCCCCCCCGCCTCCGAACCATCATCAGTCCGCCCCCTACAAGGCCCCTGGCAAGGAAGAGGCCGTCGAGCAGCGCGTGCACCGCATTCGCATCACGCTCACGTCCAAGAACGTCGCCAACCTCGAGAAGGTGTGCGCGGATCTCATCCGCGGCGCCAAGGAGAAGCGCCTCAAGGTGAAGGGCCCCGTGCGCATGCCCACGAAGGTGCTCAAGCTCACCGTCCGCAAGTCGCCGTGCGGTGAGGGTACCAACACCTGGGACCGCTACCAGCTCCGCGTGCACAAGCGCCTCATCGACCTCCACTCCCCGGCCGACGTCGTCAAGCAGATCACGTCCATCTCCATCGAGCCGGGTGTCGAGGTTGAGGTGACCATCGTCGACGCCTAAGCGGTCGCGAGCATCTTATCAACCTGAGTGCTCGAAAAACAAAGAACGGATGTGTTGCTGAGCTCGTCAACGCAGGCAGCGCAAACTCTTTGCGTTTCACATCGCGCGACGCGAGCAACACGTCTCGCGCCGATTCGGCGCGAGACGTTTCCAACACGGCCTCTCGTGGATCTGGGCTTCTGCTCTTTTCGCGCGATGTGAGACGCGTTTTGCGAGATTCGGTCTTTGTTTGAGAGTGTCGGCGCTTAGGCGCGGCGAGCGGGCGCGTCCTTCATCGGTCGCGCGCGAAGTTGTAACGAAGCGTCGTCTCAGGGCACTCACGAAGCGTTCCCACCGCGCGTGCGATCGGAACCGCCACCTCTCGTCCCTCCCCCGAGACCGCGGCGTGGGACTCGGGCGCGGCGCTCCTCCCTCCACCGAGAGTCGTTCACCGACCGGCGCGTGACGCGTTACTGCTGTTTTCACTGATGCTGAGAGCGTCGTCCTAGTTTTCGGCCCGTCCGAGTTGGGATCTGACATCGCGCTCGGTCCGCGCTTCCGCCCGACGACCCACACCGTCGCGCGTTCGCGCACGCCCTGCTCGTCCTCCGCGCGCGTCCCGCCTCCTCGCGGCGGACCCCGGGTTCGTTTCGATGCGGCGTCGCCGAGTCCCCCTCTCCGGTTCTCCGCGCGGTCGCGTCGCGATGCCGTAGTCGTCGTCGTGCCCACTCGGGCGCTCGTGAGAGCCTCGCGTCCGGATGCCGCCCCCTCGCGCGCCGCGCGACGCGCCGCCGCCGGCGCTCGCGCTCGGATTCCCCTCGCTCATCGTCCGGTCCCTGAGCGTCCCGCGCTTACCCGCGTCCGAGGGTTCCGGAGGCCCCGCGTCCTCGGCCCCCGCGCCCCCGCGCGAGCGCGTCGCGCCGTCGCCCCCGCCTCCTCCTCCCCCGCGGCGCGACGCGTTCGCGGCGGCGGGACGCTCCCCCGCGCGCCGCCTCGGCGTCGCGGCTTCGTCGGAGCCGACCGACCCGCCCCCGCGCCGCCGCGCCCCGCCGAGGCGGCTCCCGCCCGACGACGCGGGCGCCTCGCGCCGCGCGGAACCGCCGCGAGGGTCGGAGGAGTCGGAAGCCAATGGACGACGAAGAACCGCCGCCGAGACGGAGTCTGAGCCGAATCCTTCGCCGCCGCCGCCGCCGCCTCCTCCTCCGCCCCCGGCCCCGTCTCCGCCGCCGCGCCGCCTCCCGGCCCTCTCGCTCCGAGGCTCCGGCGCTTCGTACGGCGGCCGCGTCGCCGCGTCGATCCGGGCGCTTCGCGCGAGGACCGAGGCGGCGCTGAAGGCGCTCTCCGACGCGACGGCGCGCTCGTCGCGGCGACCGAGACCGAGCCCGAGCCGCCTCACGCCGCGCCTCCCATCGCTCGGGTGCGCGTCGGTCGAGGGCGTGAGCGTCCCGCGCGCGACGAAAAAGAGGGAACCGCCGACGAGGCCGAGGCCGCCGCCGAGGCCTCTGCCGCCGACGCCGACGCGCGTGTTCGTCGAACGGGGGGCGGATGACGAAAACGAAAACAAACACGCGCGGGAAAGAGGGGCGGAGGCCGTCGCGGTCGGCGGAGGAGCGTCTACTCCGCCGCCGAGGCTTTCGGACGGCGAGGGGAGGCGGCCGCCGAGGCGGCTTCGGCCGTTGGCGCCGGTGGAGCGGTTGGGGGCGGAGGGACGGGCGGCGCGCGCGGAGGCGGGGAAGGAGGGGGCGGGGGAAGCGGGGGCGGGGGAGACGGAGCCGAGGCCGGAGTCCGAGCCCGAGCCCGAGCTTGATCCCGAGCCCGAGCCCGAGCCCGACACCGTGCTCGATCCCGAGCTCGAGCCCGAGCCCGATATCGAGCTTGATCCAGACCCCGAGCCCGAGCCCGATATCGAGCTTGATCCAGAGCTCGAGCCCGAGCCCGAGCCCGAGCCCGAGCCCGATATCGAGCTTGATCCAGAGCTCGAGCCCGAGCCCGAGCCCGAGCCCGATATCGAGCTTGATCCAGAGCTCGAGCTCGAGCCCGAGCCCGAGCCCGATGTCGAGCTTGATCCAGAGCCCGAGCCCGAGCCCGAGCCCGATGCCGAGCCAGAGCCTGAGCCCGAGAACGAACTCAGGCCCTCGCCCGCGCTCAGGCCCTCGCCCTCGCTCGGGCCCTCGCTGTCGCCACCGGCGACTCCGAATCGGGCCCCTTCCCCCACCCACCCGCCCTCACCCCGCCCCTCCCGCGCCCTGGCGGTCTCGGACCTCCCCGCGGACGTCCTGGACGTGGTCCTCCGCCGTCTCCCCCCGCGCGCGCTCGCGGCGGCGTCCGCCGCGTGCCGCGCGTGGCGCGACGCCGCCGACGCCGACGCGATGTGGGCGCCGCACCTTCTGCGCCGCTTCGGAAACGCCGCGCTCGAACCCGAACGATCGGGGTCATCGTTCGCGACGGCATCCAAAACCGAACCCGAGTTCGAAACCGGAAAACAAAGAGGCGGAGGCGGTACCCGCGGCGTCGTTCCTCGCCGCGGCGGGCGGTTCGGGCGGCGTTTCGCGTCGGCCAAAAAAATAAATTCAAACGCGTCGACGAAAAAAAATCCGTCGCGCCTCAAGGCGCGCTTCGCGGCGCGGCACGTCGCGGCGCGGCGGTGGCGGGAGGGTCGGTACGCCCGGCGCGATGTGCACGCGCACGCGTGGGCGGTGGAGTGCCTCGAGGTCGTCGACGACGTCCCGGGCCGAGGGCGGTGCGTCGTCAGCGGCGGGTGGGACGGCCAGGTGTTCGCCTTCTGGCAAGACGAGACGGACGCCGCCGCCGCCGCTTCGTCCTCCGGCGGGGGCGGGTGGACTCCGTTTCGTTCGTTCCGGGGTCCCGGCGGCGCGTGGGTGTCTTCGCTCGCGGCGACGCGCCGCGCGGTCGTCGCGGGAGACACCAACGGGCGGGTGTGGGCGTGGGGGTACGGCGGGGACGCGCCCGTCCGCGCGTTCGAGCACGGCGGCGCGGTGACCGCCGTCGCCGTCGCGGAGGGAAGCGACGGCGACGAGGGCGGCGCCGACGTTTTGTTCGTCGTCTCCGCGTCCACCGACGCGGACGCGAAGGTCTGGGACGTCTCGAACGGAACGCTGGTCGCGACGCTTCGAGGCCACGTCGACGTCGCGTGGCACGCGAAGTTCTTCTTCTTCTCCCCCTCCTCCCCCGAAGACGACGACCAAGATCTTCCAAACTCGCGAGATATAAACGGTTTCAACAACCGAGGCATTTCTTCTAGGCGCGCCGTCGCGCGCGTCGCCACCGCGGGCCGCGACGCGACGCTTCGAACGTGGTCCGTGCGCCTCAGCGACGACGCGGCGGTTCTCGCGCCGGACGCGACCATGCGCGGGCACGACGACGCGGTGTTGGCGATGGAGACGTGGGAGGGTTGCGCGGCCGGTTCCGCCGCTTCGAAGTCGTTGGCGGCGACGTGCGGCGCAGACCGAGTGGTCATCGTCTGGGATCTCCGCTCGGGCGCGGCGGTCCGTCGCCTCGAGGGCCACGCGATGGAGGTGACGTGCGCGGCGTTCATCGCTTGGGGAGGCGGAGGCGGGGGCGGAGGCGGGGGCGGGAGTCTGCCGATTCTGCTCACGGGGTCCAGGGACGGGACGGTTCGCGCGTGGGATCCCTTCACGGCGGCGGCGGCGGACGAGGGCGGCGGGCGCTGCCTCGGGGTGCTGCGCGACCACGGCTCGGCGGTGGCGTCGATCCGCGCGACGGACGCCGCGCTCGTCACGGTCGCGCCGGGGGACGGCGTCATGACGTACTCGCGCCGCGGGCTTTCGTTCGGGGACGAGGAGGAGGAGGAGGGGGAGGTTGGGGGGGGGAGATCCGAATCGAACTGGGGGGTGGACGGTTTCGGAGAGCGTCCCTCGTTTTTGGCGTCGGCGATGACGCTGATGGACGGGGCGGGGTCGGGGTTCTGCGCGTGCGCGGCGACGGACGGGGAGGTGCTCGTCGTCGGGACGAAGACGGGGACGGTGCAGGTGCTCGATTTCCGGCCCAGGGAGAGAGGATAGAAGGGGGGGTGGGGGACGCGCGAAGAGACGCGAACGGGAGCGTCGTCGGAGGTGCGATGATCTCACGAAAGATCTTTTGTGGTGCCCCAGTCCTGCAGAGATAGAACTACGAAAGTACTAACGCTCTCCTCGTCGTCGCTGTGCTCCGGCCCAGCCCCTCGCTCACTCCTCGACGTCGCCGCGCGCGAGGCGGCCTCGCTCCGCCGCCGCGGCTGCTCATTCGTCCATGCGCGCTCTCCTCGTCCTCGCGCCCGCACCCGCGGCGCCGCGGCGTGCTTCGGGACGACCTCCTCCCTCCTCGAAGACGACGACTCGTCTCGGAAGACGCGACGGGACGCGGGGGGCGTCGCGGTCGGGTGCGGGGCTCGCGTCGTCGATGGCGCTGCCGTGCCGGTGGAATCGTCTCGGCGCGAGGGTGAAGCGCTCGCCGATCGCCGCGTCGCTCCGCGCGAGCGCGAGCGCGGCGGAGGGGGCGGGCGGAAGAGGCGGAGGCGGCGGACCCGAGGACGAGGCGCGACGCGTGGGGAAAAGAAAAGTGGGGAGAAAGGGGGGCGTCGTCAGGAAACTCCCTTATTCGCCGCGTGTGCCATGGGAAGAGCGGTTCGAGCAGCTCAGGGCGTATCATGAGGTACACGGGCACACGCGCGTGAGAGAAGGTGAGGACTACAAGCTGGCGAAGTGGGTGTGCAACCAGCGAAAAAGGTATTGGCGCGGCAAGTTGAAAGAGGACCGGTGGAGAAAGTTGGCGTCGCTTGATTTCGTTTTCGACACCGGCTTACAGCAGCCCGAGGGCCTGGTCAAAGTACCTTGGGAGGAGCGGTTCAAGCAGCTCAGGGCGTACCACGCGAAGCATGGACACACTCGGGTGTCAAGGCGGGAGGATGAGAAGCTGTATAACTTTGCATTCCGACAGCGAATCCAGCACGAGCGTGGCCGACTGAGCGAGGACCAAATCGGGATGCTCGCGGCTATCGATTTCGACTTCACGAAGACTGCGTGGTCCAGGGGACCCGAAAACGTGCCTTGGGAGAGGTCTTACCAACGATTGAGGGCATACCACGCGGAGCACGGGCACACTCGGGTGTCAGTGCTGGAGGATCTGAAGCTGGCGCAGTGGGCGTTCAACCAGCAACAGCGACACCGGCGCGGCGAGTTACGCCCCGAGCGCCGCGAGAAGCTCGAATCTCTCGGGTTCGACTTTTCTCCTCAATTGGTGCCATGGGAACAGCGGTTCGATGAGCTGGAGGCGTACCACGCGGAGCACGGGCACACTCGGGTGTCAAAGCGGGAGGATGAGAAGCTGGCGAGATGGGTGTACAAGCAGCGATGGAAACACCGGCGCGGCAAGTTACTCCCCATGCGCCGCGAGAAGCTCGAATCTCTCGGGTTTATGTTTGAAACCGGCTATGTCTCGCACGCCCAGCACGTGCCTTGGGAACAGCGGTTCGATGAGCTGGAGGCGTACCACGCGGAGCACGGGCACGTTCGGGTGTCAGAGCGGGAGGATAAGAAGCTGGCGGGATGGGTGCACCGTCAGCGAGAGCGACACCGGCACGGCAAGTTACGTCCCGAGCGCCGCGAGAAGCTCGAGTCTCTCGGGTTCGACTTTTCTCCTCGGCGGAGAGGGCAGCCTCGAGATCGCTGAACGAGTAGATTGTATTCCACTCCCTTCGCGCGCCCCTCCGCCCTCGCGTCACGCGAGCCTCACGGCGCCCTCGAACAGCCTTCTCGCGGTGAGCGCCCTGATCACATCCGCGAATAAGATCCCATCTGGCGCCCTCCGGCTCAGCGTCTTCTGCAGCGCGATGGAGAGAGCGACAAGGGACCCGCCGGGACAGTGGCTCATCACCCTGATCGTTCGGTGTGCACGACGATTTTCGGATCCCTTTGTCCACTTGTCCGAATATGTCGCCCCTGACCTGGCGTCGCCGTCGGGCGTCACACGCGCGCGCGCGCGCCGTCTCGCGCGGGTCCCGATGTCGCCCGCTCGCGCCTCCCCCGCGCCTCCGCGCGCGGCGCGTCTCCCCGCGCGGGGCGTCGGTCGTTCCCCACGCCCGCCGCCTCGGCGCGTACCCACCCCTCGCGCGTCCACCTCCCCGCCCTCTTCGTCCTCCTCCTCCTCCTCATCCTCCGGCGTCGCCGTCTCGACGTGGGCCGGCGGGGGCTCCGGGCTGGTCGCCCCCCCCGACGAACCGGCGCTATCTCGCCTCGCCGAGCGTTGGGAGGCGACGCCGTGGAACCTGGAGGCGCGGTGGGGGTTGACCGAACGGCTCTGGGCGCTCGAGCGCGATCGCGCGGGCCTCGACGAGACGCGGTGGAAGCTCGGGTGGTGCGCGACGAAATCGTACGTCGGGATCACGTACATGTGGGGCGACCCCGGCGCGGAGCGCGGGGAGATCTTCCTGTCCAAGTACCTCATGCTCGACCCCTCGTTCACGAACGCGCTGGGGTGCCTGCGGCACGAGCTCGCGCACGCGCTCGTCGGCCCGGACGAGGACCACGGCCCGGCGTGGGCGGCGGCGGCGAGGGCGATGGAGACGCCGAACGATTGGGCGACGGATACGACGCGGGGGTTCTACGCGAGGCCGGACGTCGTCCTGGGGTGGTCCGCGCACGACGTCAACGCGGCGGTCGGGAGGGCGTTCAAGCTCCCGCCGGAAAAGTTCGAGAAGAACGTGTGGCCGGGGGACGGGACGAGGACCGTGTTCACCGACCAAGAGGGCAACGAGGTGATGTGATGAGATGGGAGCGACCAACCATTTTTCGTCCCGGGGCGGATCGATCCGACGACACTGTTGACGTGAACTGCGTGCGTTCGTGCGTTCCGAGAGGAAATCGTCGTCTCGTCCCCCTCGCTCGCATCCGCGTCGCGCGCCTCGGGCACGCGTCGGCGCGGCTCGGCTCGCGCGGTCTCGGGCGTCGCTGGCGTCGCGGGGTCGCCGGGCCGGGCGCTCGAGCGATGGCGGGGTCGGTCCCCGCGCCGGCGGCGCGCCTTGAGGACGAGGCCGGCGTTCGCGTCCCGGAGGGAGGCGCGCCCGCGTTCGGCGTCAACGCTCCGCGTCTCGACGCGCCGCCCGCGCCGGGCCCCGTCGGCGCCCGCGTCGGCGTCGCGCGCGACCACCCGAGCCTGGACGTCCCGCGGTGGGAGACGCACCTCGAGCCCATGCGCCGGTGGGAGCTCCACCTCCGCGACCGCGCGTCGTCGTCGTCGTCGTCGTCTCCCCGCGCGAAGGTCCCCGCCGCGCGCGACCCGCGCGCCGCGCTCAGGCGTCAGCACGCGCACGCCGAGCGCCAGCGCGACGCCGAGCGTCGCCACCGGCGCGACGCCGTCGCGCCGACGCCGAGCTTCACCCCGCTCGAGCCCATCGCGAGCGACGACGACGACGACGCCGCGGGGGACGCCGCCTCGGCCGCGTCGTCGTCCTTCCCGGCGCGCCGGCGTGGTCCCGAAGATGATGTTCACGACGCGACGACGATTCGCGGCGACGACGACGAGGCGTCGTCGTCGTCCGCCGCCGACGTCTCGTTCCCTGCAAAGGGCGCCCCACCACCAGCCTCCGACCCGTTCGCGGCGGTGTTCGCCGAGGCGATGCGCTCGGAAGAACCCCCCTCCGGCCTCGTCCCCGCGCCGCCCCCGCGGCTCGTGACGCCCCTCCTCGACCGCCTGACGCGCGAGGTGACCCGCCCGAAGGGAAGCGTCGTCGCGCAACTCAGCGCCGCCGACGCGGTCATGGACGGCCGATCCGTCGCCGAGGCCCGACCCGCGCCCGAAGCCTCCTGGGACCTTGCCGTGCGCGTGCGAAGAACCGCGGCGGACGGCGGCGAAAGCGGCGACGCCATCGCGGACGCGTTGGCGGACCCGGAGACGAAGCGCCGAACCGCCGCGGGCCGATTCCTGGCGAGACGGAACGCCGCGAATAAAAAGGGTGGCGACGACGACGGGAAAGCGATCGGCGGCGGGCAATTAACGATGAAGCGCTCGGCGAGCCTGGGGGCGCTCGAGAAGAAGAAGAAAATGGGCGCCTCTCGGGAAGGACCGCCGCGGCCTCTGCCTCGGTTGGCGCCCGAAGAGTCCGAGGCGCTTCGAAACGTTCGGAAAGAGTTCGCCGACGCGTTCGGCGCGGCGTTCGGCGCCGACGCGGCGACGCTGGGGACGGCGCGAGCGGCCGCGGAGGCGGCGCTGGCGTCGGCTCGGCGCGTCGGCGGCGGGTTCGACCGGCCCTCGACCGGTTTCGGTTCGGTCGAAGCCGTCGGCGGCGTTCGGCCTCGGTACGTCGCGGACTACGAGGTGGCGGTTCCGGACGAGGCGGCCAGGGCGGCGGAGTCTGCGCGCCGGGCTCGGTACGCGGCGCTTCTCGCCGAGGACGCGAATCGCGAAATCGACGACGACGACGGCTCCGTTCGCGTGCCGTTCGAGGAGCTCCCGCTGCACTTCCCGCGCGCCGCGCGCGGGAGGGAGCTGTGCGAGGAGTGGGACTTCCGCCCGCTCGAGCCGCCGCCGCCGCCGCCCGCGGAAATCCTGAGGCGTTCGTTGGCGAGCGGCGAGAAAAAAGCAGCGGGGAAAGCGAACGCGAACGCGAAAGCGACCGACGCGCCGCGCCCCGCGCCGGAACCCGCCGTCTTCAACGACGCGGAGACTACTCGCGCGGAGACTGCTCGCGCGGAGACTACTCGCGCGGAGACTCGTGCCTCATCATTATCCGACGCGTCGGCGGCTCTCGTGTCCTCCCTCGACGGGCTCCTCGCGGACCTCAAGGCGCGCGAGGAGGAGGCGGAGCGCCGCTCGCGCGCGCGCACCGAGGCGGAGGCGCGCGAACTCCGCGTCGCCACCCAACGCGTCGCCCAGCTCGCGGCGCGCGCGACGCTCGAGGCGGAGGCGGAGGCGGCGGAGCGCCTCGCGAGCGGCGAGGCGAACGACGCGTCCTGCGGCGCCCCCGCGGCCGGGGCGCTGTTCGTGTTCGACGCCGCCGTCGCGAAGGCGGCGTCGGACGCGATGGCGGCGATGCGGGAGGAGCTCCGGTGGTGGTACGCGTCGCGCGTCGGCGACGCCGCGAGAAGGATCCAGAAACACTTCAGGGGGTTCGTCGGGCGGCGACGGGCGACGAAACGCCGCGCGACGCTCGCCGCGGGGTTGGCGTACATGCGCCACGCGTCTCTGAAGCTTCGGTTCGAGGCGTGGCGGCAAAACGCGTCGGACCAAAGGAGACACGCGAAGCTGACGAAAGCGTTGGACCGCAAACTCGCGTGGGCGCGGCGAAGGTCGACGTTCAACGCCTGGCGAACCCGCGCCGGTAAGGCCAAGGCGTTCGCCGCGTCCGCGCTCAGGCTCGCGCGCGCGCTGGGGTTCAAGAACCACGCCGCGCCGGCGTTCGCCGCGTGGGCGGAGGCGACGCGGGCGCGAAGGCGGACGCGGCGCGTCTGCGCGTCGCTCCTCGCGTCGGCGCGGCGGCGCGCGAAGCGCCACGCGTTACGGAAATGGGCGAAGATCGCCGCGAGCTTGGCGCGTGAGCGCGTCCTGAACACCGCGGGGGACGCGATGGCCGCGCACGAGGCGGCGGAGGCGGCGAGGGCGGCGGACGCGAAGGCGAATGACGCGTGGGCGGCGGCGCGCGAGACGGCGAACCTCGCCGCCGACGGCGCCTTCGCCGCGGCGAAGAAGGAAGCGATGCGCGCGGAGGCCATCGCCGCCGAGGCGGACGAGGCGCGCCTCGAGGCGGAACGGAAGTGCGCGGCGCTGAAGAGCGCGGACATGACCCCCGCGATCAAGGCGGCGTGGGCGACGCTCGCGATCGCGCACGAAGCGAAGGCGCGCGCGTACGCCGCGGCGGCGGCGGCGGAGAAGGCGGCGGATTTCGAAAGCGCCGCCAAGGCGTTTTACGGGCGCATCGTCGTCCGGCGCGTGACGAGGGCGTGGGCGGAGTACGTCGCGTGGATCGTGCCGCTGCGGCTCAAGGCGGGGAAGGCCACCGCGATGCTCTCCGGGGCGGCGGAGAAGCGTGCGTTCTTCGCGTGGAGGGACCTCGCGAGGGACCGCAAGGGCGCGAGGGAGGCGGAGGCGGTGCGGGCCTACCTCGCCGTGCACCAAAAGGTCATCAGAAAACACGTCAGGAAGGCGAGCGCCAAGATGATGCGGTCGGCGGCGTTCGGAAGCCGAAGCGAGAAACCCACGAAAACATCCACCGGCGGCGCCGCCGAGGACGACGGGCGCCCGAACGCGGCGGGGGGGGGGGCGAAGAAAAAAGTATTGGGCGCGCCTTCGAACGCCGCGCGGCGCGCCGCGGCGAGGCGGGGCGAGGCGGCGGAGACGGACGCCGCGCCCGCGACGGCGACGGTTTTTCCCCGGCGGCGTTTTTTCCCCTCGCGGGAGAACGACGACGACGAGGAGGACCGCCGAGGCGCGGCGGGCGCGAAGGAGGCGTCGCGGCTGGGTCGGTCGTGGGTGGACGCGGGGGGCGTGGACGCGTGGGTGGCGTCCGCGGCGGCGGCGAACGTCGTCGAGCGGACGAGGCTCAGGAGGGCGGAGGAGGCGTACGCGCTCGGGGCGGCGAGGCGGGGGGGGGGGCGGTGACGAGACGCGCGGCGGGGCGACGCGGGGGCGGTGACGAGACGCGCGGCGGGGCGAGGCGCGTCACCGCGAGCGTCTACTGGTAACATTAAAACGGATCGTCGATGTCCTCCTCGTCCGTGGAGATGTGCTCACCGACCGAGTATTGTGCCATTTCTTCCAGCATTTCGTCTGCATATGGCATCCATACGTCCGGGTCAAACAAAATTGTACCGAGGGTAATAGTTGTCCTCGTCTGGGTTGTAGACCACAGACATGAGTACTATTCCGCTTCCCACATTCGTGTTCTGCCGGTTCCACCACGCCTCGTACGATGCCGTTTCCTCCTCCCATCTCTCGTTCTCGCTCGGTCGCGGGCACCCGTTCTCGATCGCCCACGCCTCGACGTCCAACTTCCCGAGGACGCGCGCGCGCCGGATGACGTTCTCGTCCCAAGGGCACCCGTGGGTCCGAGCGTACTTTATCACGTCGAGGTGGCCGCCGGCGGCGGCGCGCGTGCACGTCCACTCGTTCCACTGGACGTCTCGATCGCGGAGCCACTTCAGCGCCTCGAGCCGGCCGTGCGCGGCCGCCTCGGCCGTGAGCATGCATTCAGCCGACGGTTTCAAGAGACCCGCGTCGTTGTTCTCCCACAGCCATTCCAGACACTCGACGGCGCCGCCCTTCGCCGCCTGCTTGGCAATCTCGTATTCAAACGTCTCGCAGGAACGGAACCCATACTTCTTCTCATACTTCTTCTCAAGCAACCATACCATGAGCTCGACTCGTCCGTGTTCCGCCGCGCGGTAGGCCGCCGAGTTGAACAACGGCCGATCCAAAAACTGTGTGTAATTATACTTGCGGCCCGCGAACCCGAAGTGATCGTAGCGCGCGTCGAGCCATTGAACGACCCGCATATTCCCGACGACAGCCGCCGCGTTCGCGCACTCGAGGCGTCCCATGTACTCGTCGAACATTCCGGGCACGCTCGCGAGCATGTTGAGCATAGTGTCAGAACCCGGGTCCCTCCGATCGAGGGGCGCGAACGGTCCCGCTCGGCCGACGCCTTCGTGCGCCGAAGTCCTCGAGCGCGTCACGTCGCAGCGTTTCAGCGCCCACCTCGCGGTCGACTCGCTCTCGAAGACGTCCCGAAACCGTATCACTCGCGCGGACTCGTCCGGGCGCGCCGAGAGTATCGCGCGCGCGAGGTCCGGGGAGCTCGCGGCGAGGAACGTGCGCGCGGTGGGGGTCAACCGCGCGAGGATGAGGTCGAAGACGTACAGGTAGTCGCTCGCCGGGCGCTGGAGGGGGGCTTGGGGGGAGGGGGGGGCAGGTACGG
>MDSW01043710.1_pt1 | contig 18940 bp, 19 predicted proteins | sample 811171 | NCBI WGS metagenome assembly MDSW01 (sample SAMN05326641, study PRJNA326480) | marine metagenome | isolation source: seawater | place: Atlantic Ocean: North West | collected 2012 | reverse complement strand
CAAGATATTATCAAAGCACAACACGTTTTAGGATTGGATAAAGGATTTCATTTTTATATGGAACCAAGATGGGAAAACCAAATCAAGTCTTATGCAAAATATCCTTTTTGGATTGGAATCAATGAGCCAAAATGGAAAGTTCCACACGACCATTTAATCACAATACCAAATTTTTATGAATTTAAACACAATAAAGATGTCGTGGACAACAATCGAGTAGGATACGCCGCCAGAATGGAAACTCGTAAATGTCCACACTTCTTAGAAGATATCGATAGTTTAGTATTTACAGATTCTGCTGATGTTCAATGGTGGGAAAAGAATTTAAATCTCGATACTTCAAAATGGAAAGTATATAATTATCGACACGAACAACACGATATGTTTATGAAACAAGATTGGGGTATTTCACACTCAGCACATATTTATGAACCATTTGGATACTCAATATTCCAAGCAGTAGACTGGGGTAAAATTCCAATATTGGCACACGATTGGTTATCAGATTATGATTATCCTTTTAGAGCATCAACACCAGAAGAATTTAAACAACAATATGATAATATATGTGAATTATCATTACAAGAAAGAAGAGATTATTTGTTTCCTTTAAGAGATTACTTGAAACAATGGGATAATAAAGAACAATGGAGAGATAAATTACTCAAAATATACAACGAGTAATAATTATTAGTATGAGCACTACATCAGGACAAAATCTATCATTAGGAAAATTAAAACGAGCAGTTAGTTCTTCAATTAACGCCAATAATACTGCCAATTCATCATTAGGTAGTGTTAGTTCTAATGCCACAAATACAAAAATGTCTGAATTTTCAATTGATTCAGTTGATTCAGTTACAGGATTTACATATTTGTGGGAACAAACATCAGAAGATTACCAAGTTAACTTTTCCAGTAGTGGTTCAAGATTTAATGATAAAATCGCATCAAATACTGCAAACTTTTCTTGGTCATTTGACGGAAACCTTGATGTAACGATTGGTAGTGCAGATTATGTTGCAAGTGTAACCGCAGGAACAATTACCAATACTGGTGGTGCAATCGCAGGAACTTTTAATCAATCAGGAAGTATTAAGGTTAAATTTGCAGAAGACGGACAATCAGACGGATACAATGACCACGCAACAAGATACAATACAAATGTTTCTAAATCAATAGAGGTAGTGGACACTTATGGTGGTGTTCCGACTTGTTTATTATTTGGAAGTCCAGTTAGTAAATCAGACGGAAGTGTAGTGAATGTAGAAGATTTAAACATTGGAGATGAAATACTTTCAGTATCTTTACAAGGTTCTACTGATGAAAGTGTTGGAGATTGGAAAAACGATACATTTAATCAATCAGGTAGTTTTACAGAACACTCATCAAGCGTTTCACGAGTTAGATATGAATTTTCACAACATTATTACAATATCAATAGTGGTTCTGAATACATTACGGGTGAACACCATATGTTGTATAGACAAGCAGGTTCAGAAAATTGGACTTGGAAAACAGCACCTAATTTTTCAGTTGGAGATTATCTAATGGATAAAAAAGGAAATGAAGTGGCAATTAGTTCATTAGAACAACACATAGACCCAGACGGATATGAAGTTGTTCAATTAGATGTAGAACCAGATGACTTTTATATTGGTCAAACTTTCTTAGTTCACAATAAAGGAAGTAATTCAGAACCTTCATATCCTTCAACAAAGTGGTCAAACGCACCAGGTGATTTTACTATGGCAGGTTCATTGGGAGATACCTTAATTTCTGACCCTAAAACAATACAATTAGCAAATGGTAGTGGAAATACAGCAATAACTAATGACCAAACAAGTGCAGCCGCAGTAACACTAACGATAGCATTATCAACAAGTGGAGACCCAGGAACAAGTGGAACAGATAATAGTGGAACCGGTTATGTATCGTTCCCTAAAAATGATATGTCTTTTACCACAGGAACATTATATTGGAGAATTAAAGCAGTAGTAGCAGGAAGTGGAGACGGAACAGGTAGTTCTACAATATCATTTACTAATAATGGCGTAACAAACTCAGATGTTGATATTACTTTGAATTTTACATAATATAAATACTATTTATATAAAAGGTTATGAAGAAAACAATACTTAATCACGAATACATAAAAGAAGAAATCACTACAAATCAAGGGAAAGATTTTCGTTATCGTTGGTCTCACGGAGCAACCAATAAACATATGGGTGACGGAATGATACTTTATTCTTTGATGTATTTTTTCAAACCAAAAATATCAGTTTGTTTAGGTAGTGGTAATGGTTATATTCCAAGAATAATGTCAAAAGTAAATGATGACTTAGAATACGAAGGATTTCACAAATCTGGAGAAAGACCAGAAACTTATTTAGTGGATGCCTTTAATGGAGTAGCAGGTATTCCAGACTGGGATACGGATAGTTTCTTTCCGACTGCATTTCGTGTTCAAGTTTTAAAAACCACAACAGAAAAGGCATATTATGAATATTTTATTAAACGAGATATAAAAATTGATATGTTGTGGATAGATGCTGACCATAGTTATGAAGGTATAAAAAAAGACTTTGATTTATATTCCCAAATAATAAGTGAAAATGGAATTATTATGATTCACGACACCGATAAAAAATATGTAGATAATTTTATAGAGTCTGAAAATCACGAGAAATATGATTTAACAGGCCCAAGTGAGTGGTTGAGAAGATTTACAATTAGTTCGCATTACGATGATTACGAAGTGTTGAATTTATTCAATTACGGAATAGAAAAAGACTTTCCAAGTTCTACTGGTGTAACGATATTGAGGAAGAAATGAATAATAGATTTTGTAGACAACCTTGGTCGTTTGTAGAAGTTCACTCAGATGGTAAGGTTTGGAATTGTTGTCCAAGTTGGATTACAAAACCAATGGGTAATATATTAGAGCAATCTTGGGAAGAAGTTTGGAATGGAGAAATAGCACAAGAATATAGACAATCTATGATTGACTCTACATTTAAAAATTGTATAGAAAAAAATTGTTCACATTTATTATCAGACAATTTAACACCAGGTTCACCGGTATTTGATAAAGATGAAATAGATATTTTGTGGAGAAAATTTAAAACTATTGATGATGTTGGGCCTCTTGTGGTTAATTTTTGTTATGATGGAAGTTGTAATCTATCTTGTCCAAGTTGTAGAAATGAATTATATATGTGTTCACCAAAAAATGATGAATATAAAAAAATAGAAAAAATACACAATATAGTTATTAATCAAATTATTAAAGACGCATACAGATTATATATAACAGGTTCTGGAGACCCTTTCGCAAGTCCATTTTTTAGAAACTTTTTACAAACATTTGATAAATCAAAATATAAAAATATCGGTATGATACATTTACATACTAATGCAAATCTTTGGACAAAACAAATGTGGGAATCAATGAGTAGTGTTCACGATTTAGTAAAGACGATTGAAATATCTATTGATGCTGGAACAAAAGAAACTTACAAAAAAGTAAGAAGAAATGGTGATTGGGATTTATTGATGAAAAATTTAGATTATATCAACACATTAAATTTACAAAGAATTACTTTAAGTTTTGTAATTCAAGATGAAAACTATAAAGAATTAACTAAATTTGAAAGTCTAAAAAAAAGACTAAACAACATACCGGAAGTTAGAACCCACTATCACAAAATTTTACAATGGGGTCATATGACTGATAGTCAATATGAAGAAAAGGCAGTTTGGAAAAAAACACATAAAAATTATTTAGACTTTAAAAAAACTTGGAATAACTTTTTAGAAAATGTAGACAAGAATACCACAACACATACACTTTGGGGATTTGAATGAATTTAGTTACAATATGCGGACATAACACAACAATGTTATATCATATGTTAAATCATTATCATTTACATATGGACGAAATATTTGTAGTGTTGTATGCACATCACAAAAAAGACCCAATCATAGAACAAGGTTTAGAAATTTTAAACAAGTTCAACTTACAACCACACGAAATCATTATTGACGAACCTTTTAATTGGGAACGAGTAACTGAACATTACAATAGAGTTAAATTACTAAAACCAGAGGATTGGTGGATAGTAGCAGATGATGATGAATTACAATTATATTCTAAACCAACATATCAGATTATTGAGGAGTGTGAAGAATATGGATATGAGTTTGTGTGTGGTGGTTTTGTAGATAGAATAGGAGATAACGGAGACTTTCCTAAAATCACAATGGAATCAAATGTATGGGAAGAAATGCCAGAAGCAGGATTCTTTCGTTATCCATTAAGTTATGCTTGTCCAAACAAAGTTACAATGATGAAAGGAAAGGTTCAGGTTTCTTCGGGGCAACATTATGTTCAATTTCCAGACGGAACTACATCTTGTCAACGAGAACACGATAAACGATATCCAATAGAAAAAAACTTTACACAAGTTCATCATTTTAAATGGGATTATTCAGTATTGGAACGACTACGACAAGTTAGTAAAACCAAAGCAAATGTTTCGTTCGCACAAGAATATCAATTAATGTATGACGAAATAGAAAAAAGTGATTTTAAGATTGATTTGACAAAAGAAGAATTTATGTTTCAACGAATTAGTAATGGAAATTATCATCAGTTGGAAAATTGGGAAAAACTAAGAAAAAAAATTGTATCAATTTAATAAAAATTTGATATTTATTATTAGAGTTAAAAATAAAAAGAGGTTATAATATGCCACAAGAAAACAAAAAAGAGTTAATGTTAGAAGAAAGAAAAGTAAAAGCACTTGAAAAGATTGCTAATGTTTTAGATGCTTTAACACTTTGGTTTGAAGACATTGACAAAGAAGAATGGTCAAATAGAACACAATGGTATTTGGCAGAATTCCACAAAAAATATATAGAAACAGAAGATAAATAATGAAACTTGGAATAATTGTCCCATATCGTAAACGACCGGGACATCTTCGTAAGTTTCAACAATCTATTGAATCATATTTAAAAAATCAAGATTATGAACTAATCGTGGTTGAACAATCAGATGATTTACCATTTAATCGTGGTAAGTTGTTAAACATAGGATTCCAACAAGCAATTAGAAAACAATGTGATTATGTTGTGTTTCACGATGTTGATATGTTGCCTATCAATGTAGATTATTCTTATTCAGATGTACCACTTCATCTTGCCAACGGATTTACTAATTCAGATAGAGAAATATTTGATACATACTTTGGGGGTGTAACTTTATTTCCAGTCGATTTATTTAAAAAAGTAAATGGATATTCCAATGAATATTGGGGTTGGGGATTTGAAGATGATGATTTGTTAATGCGATTAACAGAACAAAATATATTTACCGATAGTAAAACTTATGATGTTCCAAAACTCAATACATCAGGAATTTATCTACACGGAGACCATAGTTATGTTGAATGTCCGAATACAATTGAATTAAATAAAGATTTTACTCTACACATATCATTCAGACCAGATGAAATTATTCCAGAATACGATAAAGACTTTGATGAATATTGTGCATTTAGTATTCCAGGTTGGGACACAACCATAGCATATAATTCTTTCAATAGATACAAATTTGAATATTGGGATAGAAGAAAAGTTTGTCATCAAATAACATCAAAGTATTCTTATCCACAATACACCAACATTACAATCACTTTTGATAAATCCAATAGAACATTACAAATGCATCAAGACGGACAACTCATTGAAGAACAAAACATCAGAAGAAGTTTTTTAGATACAAAAAAAGCTTGGTTTTATCTTGGATTAGGAGATAAAAGAACAGAAGATAGAAAAAGTTTTCGTGGATTTATTAATGAGTTTGCTTATTGGGACAAACCATTACAAAGAAATGAAATACAAGAAATACATCAATCACAAGGATTTAGTTTATTGAATAGTTATGAACAATACAATAGTTCAAAAAATTTAAAAATTTATTATGATTTCAAACATATCAAATTAGAAGATGATTACAAATATGATACAGGTAAAGTATTGAACTTGGCAACAAATGAATATGACGCAACATCATATCATTCAATTCCAAAAACCATACACGATATTCAATCAAAAACCATATCTATTCCCGCCAGAAGACAATCTACATTTGAAATGATTGAACATAAATCCGAAGGATACTTTGAAGGTGGTTGGAAGTCCGAATCAACACGACTAAATCAATTAAGGTTTTATAATGAAATCTTAAACAATGAAACCAATTTGGATTCAGATGGACTTTCCACACTTAAATATACGAAAGTTTCTTTAACAAGTCAAGGAAAATATTCATTTATTTCGGTAAAGTTATGAAGTTAGGAGTTTGCATACCATATCGTGATAATGGAGATGGAGTTCGTAAAGGACATCTTGATAAATTAATACCACACTTAGAAAAGTTTTTAGGTGAACAAGGTATTGACTTTACTTGTTATGTTGGTCATCAAAACGACGACGGAAAGTTTCACAGAAGTGGAACAAAAAACATAGCATATTTAGAAGCAAAAAAAGACGGGTGTGATTATTTTGCTTTTCACGATGTCGATATGTTACCACACGATGATTGTGATTACTCACACCCAGGTGATACACCAAAGCATATCGCAACTTACTTATCTCAATGGGGTTACACTTTACGAGATACAGAATACTTTGGTGGAGTAGTGATATTCACAGGTGAACAATTTGAAAATATCAATGGATACAACACCGACTATGTTGGTTGGGGTATGGAAGATGATGATTTATATTGGAGATGTGTAGAAAAAGGATATTTTGTTCAACCAACCTTTCAAGAAATAAAACAAAAGATGGTTTTATCATTGGACGGAAAATCTACACACATCAAAATAAATCCTTCACGAGAACTAAGAAGAATACCTACGGATAGTTTTAGAATTGATATTATTTGTAAACCAGAAATACCAGAACACGAACCAGAACATTTAATCGGTAAAGGTAATAATCGATATTACAAGTATCCAATCTTATCTAAAATCGGATATGACTTTGGTATTGATTACAATAATTCAAATGCTTTCGCAACATCAATGTGGGATTGGAAAAACAATCACATTTATCGTTGGAGAAGAAGATATCAAAACAACTGGACAAAAGTAAGTTTGATACACGACAAAGATAAACAAACCATTAGTTTTCAAATCAATGATGAAGACTTAGATGAAAAGTTTGGTATACAACAATCAACAATTCAATATAAAGAAAGATTGAAACGATATGGAAACAATCCATTTTGGTTAGGGTGTAATGACCCGAAAGCATGGGAAGGGCAAAGATTTTTCAAAGGAGAAATAGCAGAAGTAAAAATGTGGAATCAATATGATGACTTGATTTTACATTACGATATGACAAAGTCAATATGTTGCGACCAAGGGTGTCGTAGATGTAAAGGAGATATCGTTAAAGATTTAAGTGAGTTTGGAAATCACGGATTAATTGAAAATCGTAATATTAGATTTTTATACGATAAAGAAGTAATTAAATACAATCCAGAACCACATCGAAGATATGGAACTATGGAGTGTATGTATCACGATGATGAGGGAATTGTTAATAATCAATTTCAAGGAGATGTAGAACAAACTACTAAAAATGAAATCCTTTACAGAAAGAAAATGCAAAAAGGAGAAGTCAATATTGATACTTCTGGTTTGAACTCAATGAAATATGAAATAGATAGTGTTGACACTATTTATAATAGACACAAATTAATTAATGTAAGGTTTTAATGGCAGGATATAACGACCAAGTAAAAGAAAATCCAATATTTAGAGAAACAAAAGAAAGTTTAGATAAAATTGGAAAAGGTATGTGTTTAGCAAAGTGGACACAAGTTACACTTCAATTACAAACAGGACACAATCATAGTTGTCACCACCCAAGAACTCATAAAATTTCAGAAAAAGAAATCAAAAGAAATCCAAGTGCTCTACACAATACTCAGTATAAAAAACTTCGTAGACGAGAAATGCTAACAGATAAACGACCAGTTGAATGTGATTACTGTTGGAATGTAGAGGACAACTCAGATAGATTTTCAGACAGAACATTTAAATCTGCAGAAAGTTGGTCTAAACCACACTATGATGAAATTGTAAATGCAGATTGGAGACAAGATTTTAATCCAAGATATGTTGAGGTAGCGTTCTCAAACGCATGTAATTTTAAATGTAGTTATTGTGGCCCACCTTACTCATCTACTTGGATGAATGAAATAAAAACCCACGGAGCATATCCAACAACAGATAAATTTAATAGTATGGAAGGTATGATTGCAGAAAACAAAGTTCCAATTCTACACAAAGACCCAAATCCATATGTAGATGCGTTTTGGAAATGGTGGCCAGATTTATATCGTGATTTACACACATTTAGAATAACAGGTGGAGAACCAATGTTAGCAAAAGACACTTGGAAAGTATTGGATTACATTATTGACGAACCTAATCCCAACAAAGATTTAAATTTTGCTATCAATTCTAATTTAGGATTAGAAGACAATATGATTGATAAGTTAATTGATAAGATTAACAAAATAGAAGATGAAAATAGGGTTAAAGAGTTTGTTATATTTACATCAGTTGATACTTGGGGAGAACAGGCAGAATACATAAGAAACGGATTAGAGTTTAATCGTTTTTGGGATAATATGAACAAAATATTAGAAAAATGTCCAAGAGTAAATCTAACCATTATGTCTACTTACAACGCGTTATCAGTTCCAAATTATGATAAATTAATAAAAGGAGTTTATGACTTAAAACAAACCTATGGTTCTGATGATAGATATTGGAACTCTGCAGTGTTTTTAGATTCAAGTTATCTAAGATACCCAAGTCATCAAACCGTACAAATACTACCAGACTATATAAAACCATTGATTTATAAACAAACACAATTAACCGAATATATGGCGACACCAAATTTTGAAACAAGATTAATCGGATATTCTGACATTGAAGTTCAAAAAATAAAAAGAATATATGATTGGTCTTTATCAGTCAAAGAAGAAAACCTAACAGAACAAAGACAAAACTTTTACAGAATGTTTTCGGAACACGATAAAAGAAGAGGAACTGATTTTTGTAAAACATTTCCTGAATTAGAAAAGTTTTTTATGGAGTGTAAAGATTTATGTTAAGAATTAAAAAAGGAAAACCATATTATGTTTTACCAAGTCAAAGGTATGATTTAACAACTTTACCACCTTCAGAAATAATGCAAAAAGATTTTACATTTTTTGTAAAGTTTAATATGTGTGATGTAATAGAAAATCAAACAACACCTTCTTCCATTATGATGAGACCAGGTAAGCATTATGGATTAACTTATAATCAAAGTACAGGTAATATTTCTTGGGAATACTGGTATGAATTTGAAAATGAAGATAAATTTGAATTTGTAACACTAAAAACTGAACCATATTCTTTGACTGATGAGTGGATTGTAGTTGTTCAACACAACTTAGATGAAAAAACTTTTAAGATGTCTTTGATTAGTAAAGATAACACATCAATTGAAATTGAAAAAACTTACCCAGGTAGACTTTGTAATTATACTGAAACACCTTACAATTTCGGTTGTGGGAATTATTTTGAACAAGTAGAGGAATCACATTATTTTTGGGGAGATTACAACTTACATTACTCGGGGTTAATAAAAAATTGTAAAGTTAATGAATATGATATTGTAAAGTTTGTTTCCGATAATACCAAATCCAAGTTTAAGTTAGATAATTATATTGACGACTTAGTTTTTTACTTTAATTTTAACGAACAAAACAAATATAAAGTTTGGGATTTATCAGGACATTGTAATTTTCTTATGAAGAATATGGACATTGGTAAATGACAACAATATATTGCACTCAATCAGAACTTAAATCACTATTTTATGAAAATGAACATTTGTTAGAGAATGTAAATCATATTGATATTGACCACTTTGACGATAATTTAAGAAACTTAAAAGAAGAAAAAAAAGTTGTAAGATTTGAAGATATAACACACCCAATATTTAATCCGGAAGAAAACTCAGTTATTATTTTTGACAGGAGAGTTATTGAAAGAGATTTCTTTACATTGGTAAGTGAGTATGGATATGACTTTCGTGATAAATTATACTCTATATGGAAAGAACGAAATGTAAGAGTTTTATTTAATTTTGCATTTTTTGAACCAATTGAGTATCAAACAAAATTGTATGATTTTATAACTACTGATTTCCCATTTAGACATTTAAAACTAACAGATTATCCACTATTTAAGGACTTACCTAACTTTGAATATGATTCTTTGTACAATATGTTTCATTACTTTAATGAAAATTTAAATGGAAATCCTAATTCATTTCCAATAAAAGAACACACTATTGAAAAAGATAAATTGTTTTCTTCTATTCAAATGAAATTAAGACCACACAGGTTATATTTTTTTAAGAAGTTGTTAGAAAACAAATTAGAACATAATGGTTATATTACTGCCACTAAGTTTTACTTTGATGAATACATTAATGCCGACTTAAAAACTGATAACAATTCTTTACAAAACAAATATTATTATGAAAAGGATAATTGGAATTTTTTTAAAACAAAGTGGGAAGACTATAAAGATATTATTGTAGATAGTTTCCAAAATAATATCTGGCAAAATCATACACAAAAATATAATTTAGATTTTGAATATGATAAAAGTTATATAGACATTTATGGTGAAACTCACATTTTATATAATACAAAATATCCATTCTTTACTGAAAAATCATATCAACCAATATTTTTTGAAAAAATGTTTATATTGTATGGTGGGAATAAATTCTATCGTAAGTTAGAAAAGTTGGGGGGTTGTAATTTCTTTGAAGAATTTGGACTACCAACTAACTATGATAAAATTGAAAGTCCGTATGAACAGATTGATTTAGTAGTAGATGTACTATCCCAACAAACTACACTTAAATTTAGTAAAACTTTTTTAAAAAGTCAAGAAAAAATTAAAAAAAATAAAAAAATTTTATTAGACCATTATAAAAAAATAATAAGTAGAACACATAACTTTATTTTAGACAAATGAAAAAAATACTATTAACTGGAGGTTGTAGTTTTTCCGCACCATATTCGGAAGACTGGAAAAAAACTTGGACAGATTATGTAAACAAAAAATATAATTTTGATGGATTTGTCCACACAGGACTTGGTGCTTCTGGAAATGAACTAATTACTTATAGACTCTTATACTATATTGACAAACTTTTAGAATTACAAAAAAATGAAGAAATACAAATATATTTAGCAGTGATGTGGAGTCAAGTTGATAGAATAGACCTTTTTACAAATAACGATAATTTAAATATGGATACTGATAATGGAAATATAGTTGATTTTGAATCAATTGATTCCAATATTGTGTTTAAAAATGAGGATACATTTATACAAAAAGTTAATTCGTTTATGGGAAAAAATTCAGGGTTTATAAGACCAGGTGGAAAACCTTATGATGAAGATTTTTATAGAACAGATAATCCTAAACAAAGAAAGTGGTTGGTGGATTATTACAATCAACATTATACTGATGAATATGCTATTATTCAAACCTTAAAAAATATATCATTAATTCAAAGTCAATGTGATAAACATAACATAAAATGTTTAATGTTTGGAATGGAAAATCTTTTTGATAATCAAAGAATTAATATTGACCATTACCCTAAATTAAAAAGTTTTCTTAATATAGTTAATTGGGATAAGTTTATTTTTTATGAAGGAAATAATGGATTATATGAATATACACAATTAAATGGTTTAGATACTTGGGAGGATAACTTTCATCCACATAGTTCTACTCATAAACATTTTATTGATAATTTTGACAAAGAAATTAAAAAGATATGGAAAATAAAATAATATTTGCATACGATAGAAAACAAGATGACTTTTTTGTTCCAAATGGATATTTTGTAAAAAATAATTTTTATGATGATATTGGTCAATACATCACTAATACAGGACACGAACCTATTGTTCACCCTATGTTTAGAGGACTTCAACAAAATCAATTTCTACTTGATGATATAAAAGATAACTTTATATATCCAATAGAACAATTTGGTGCCATAGAAAAGTTAATCGGTCAAGAAAATGGATATGAAAATATAAATATGTTTTCAAATATAGGTCAAGAAACATTTGACAAGATAAAAAGTAAAAATGGAAAAATAGTTGTATTTTCATTTGAAGAAAGTAGAGTAGAACTTCAATCCATAGTTTTTCTACACACTAAATTATTAGAGTATAATATTAATGAAGTATATTATGTAACAGGAAACAATTGGTCAATACAGAATCATTATGATGTATGGTGTCAACACAATAATGTAAAACCAAAAGTAATTATTCTAAATTCATTTGAACAACTTTATTTAAAGGGTGAGGATTTATATGACAAGAGAGGAACTTTTGTTGAGTTAAAAGAGATAGAAAGTAAACGAGAAAAAAAATTTCTTTGTTTTAATCGTAGAATAAGACCACATAGATATGCAATGATAGCTATGTTTCATCACAATAATTTACTGAAAAATAATTTAGTAAGTTATTCATTAGAACAAGGTAAAGATTTAAATCATTTAGGAAACAATGGCCCAGATTTAAATACTATGACACAAATTTTGGGTAAAACAAACTTACGAGATTCTTATATGTCTTATTATGATGAACTTGTTAATTTATCACCAATGACAATAGACTACAAAAATCTTACCAATGTAATGGGCCCCGGTTGTGAAAACAAAGAACCATATTTACAAACTTACTTTTCAGTAGTTACTGAAACTTCTTTTCCAGAAAAAATATATTTTTCTACTGAGAAAATATATAGACCAATGTTACATTTTCATCCATTTATAGTTTATGGTGCACCACACACATTAAAAAATTTAAAAGAATTAGGATTTAAAACATTTAGTCCATTTATAGATGAGAGTTATGACGAAACACTATCACCGTTTAAAAGAATGCAAAAAATTACCAAAGAAATAAAAAGATTGTGTAGTATGAGTGATGATGAAATACACAAATGGTTTTTAGGTATGAAGGATATATTGATACATAATAGAAACTTGATGAATGAATATGGTAGTAAATATGAAATACATATGTTAGATTTAATTGGAGATATATTATGATTTTATTTTTGGGTTGTAGTTTTACTTGGGGTGCTGGGTTACAATATGAATATTTACATAATGAAGAAGGTGTTTCTCTTGACTATATAAATAAAAATTTAATACCACCAAACTATTTTTTAGAACATTGTTCATACAAAGTAGATAAATATAGACAAGAAAAACATTTTCCCAATTTAGTTGCAAAACATTTTAACAGTGCTTATTGTTTAGGAAAATCCGGTAATGGTGGCAATAACAATGAAATAGGAAGAATAATTATTGACTTTGCACATAGAAATTTGGGAGGACAAGGTCAATGTAAATTAATTGTAGTTCAATTTACAGATTGGCAACGTAGTCTTGAGCCTCATCCGAGAATTAGTGATTTAATTGAAATAGAAAAAGTAATAGAATTTCAAGTTAATCAAATAGTTGAATCAATACGAGTTCTTGGTGTTGAAAATTGGATAGGAATTTCTTGGTTTGAAGATATTGGTAAATTTTTAAAAACAAAATTTCCAAAAAACTATGTTCCAATTTATGCAAATGGCGTGGAACTAACAGGTTTTGAAAATCTTTGTCAAAAAAATAACCCTACTAAACCATATACACTTTGGGGTTGGAGTAATGAAAAAATAGATGATATGCATTTTAATTCATATGGACACGAATTTATTGCAAAACAAATAATAAGAAAAATTGAAGAAAATAATTTACTTTGATACTTATTAATAAGTCAGTCGGAACTAACTCGGGTGAAAATCCTGAAAGACCTAACCTTCCGAAACGACATTAAAATAGGAGGCAAATGTTTAGTTATCAATCACAGATTAGTGATGTCTTGAAAGATGTCAAGATATTCACACCAGACAAATTCACAGATTATCGTGGAACAATGTGGACATATTGGGAAGAATCAATGGACACACCACCACAGAAAATCTCTAAATTTACACATTCTCGTAAAAATGTTCTACGAGGCCTACACGGAGATAATGAAACTTGGAAACACATTACTTGTGTTTATGGTGTCTTTTATTTAGTAGTCGTTGATTATCGTAAAGATAGTCCGACTTATTTAAAGTGGGATAGTTGGACACTTGATGATAAAAATTGTAAAAGTGTATTGGTTCCACCGGGTTTTCTAAACGGACATTTATGTTTATCAGACGAGTGTGTATTTCATTATACTCAATCTTATCCAAATCAATATGTTGATTATCAAGACCAAATAACAGAAAAATGGAATGACCCTATGTTAAAAATAAATTGGCCAATTAATAACCCTATACTATCGGAGAGAGACAAATGAAAAACAGAAAATTTTTACCAACACTAAATGAATTAATTGATAGATTAAGTATTCATCAATTAAAAGAAGTGTTTATAGCAGAAAACAAGAAAAACTATGCAAAAGAAATCAAAGATATGATGCACGATATTGATTTGATTTTAAAACAAGATAGTGGAAAGATTACTGCTGAAACCATTAGAGCAATCATAGTATTGGCACAAATGAATACACACATCTGGTATAACGAAACAAAAGTTCGTAATGGAGAAAAAGACGGAAATCTACATCTAACCCACGGACTAAATGGTATTCGTAATACTGCAGGAAATAAAATTGCAAAGTGTGTTGGTGGTAGACGAGATTACAAAGTAGATTGTTTAGCAGCAGAGTTTAAAGATTGGGAAATAAGTTGGTAATGAAAAATTTAGAACAATACGAAAAAGTTAGAGAAGTTCCTTTTACTAAGCAAGACTTAATTGATTTTGAAGACCAAATAGTTTCATTGTGGGAAAATGGAAAGATAAAGGCACCAGTTCATTTATCGAATGGTAATGAAGAACCATTGATAGAAATTTTCAGTAGAATAGATTATAATGATTATGTGTTTTCTACTTGGAGAAGTCATTATCACGCACTATTACACGGACTACCAACAGATTGGATTGAATCTGAAATATTAAAAGGTAAGTCAATATCATTATGTAATCTTGACCATAACTTTTATTCATCAGCAATCGTTACAGGTATTTTACCAATCGCACTTGGAACTGCTATTGGATTAAAACGACAGGGTTCTAAACAAAAAGTGTGGTGTTTGATTGGAGATATGACATTTGAAACAGGTATATTTTATGAAGTTCATAAATATGCAAGAAACTTTGACTTACCACTATACTTTGTCGTAGAAGATAATAAAGTTTCTACACAAACACCAACAAAAGCAACTTGGAATAAAATAAAAGATATTCCGGATGATGTAGTTCACTATAAATACAAATCTAAATATCCACACTATGGGACAGGTAAATGGGTCGTATTTTAAATCTAATATACAAAGACTGGTATAAAGATACTCATTTACCAAACGGACTTACTCGGTTTGAAGTTAGTAAGATTAATGAGTTATCAAGTAAAACCAAGACCGACAAGTCAGAAGTAGATATGTTAATAGATTTGGGACTAAGACCTAATTGTAAAATAGGGCCATTTTTAAGTACAGATTTACTTAAAGAGTTTGAAATAAACTTTGTTAGACTTGAAGATATTAAAGATGGTGAGATTTATCTTTATGTAATTGAATTACTACACCAAACTGGACTATATCGTTCACTACCACAAATACCAGATGAAATTATTGACTTAGTAAACCAAGACAGATGCTTTGTTATATATGATTATGAGCACGAAGGTCAATTTGATTATGACTTTTTCAAACAATGGTATCAACATTGTGTTAAACAAGAGGGATACTCACATATAAAATATAATAATTTCTATGTTTTAACCGGAGATTTAAATTATGATAAACAATTGGGAGATGATGTTGAAATTAATTTTGTTCCTTCATTACACTTTGTAGAGTTGTGTGGGGCAGAGGCGGTGGATATGGTTGAGGGAGTTAGTAGTAAACCAAACTTTAAAGTTCGTAGTGTTGATGAAATAGATGTGTCTAAAAAAACAAAACACTTTTTATCATACAACAGAAATTGTCAGAAAGACCATAGAAAGTCATTAGGTGCATATTTTGAACACAATAACTTATGGAAGAGTAATCATATAAGTTTTTTAAAAGGAAGTTGGACAAATGATACAATACCAGAAATGTTGCCTGACGATTATTTAGAATCTTGTAAGAGTTTAGATAAAATGGATATCGTAGAATTAGATACTAAACATTTAAAGGATAAGTTTGGATTTGGAACATCATTCACAGATATGTGGGAATTTTATCAAGAAACCTTTTTAAGTGTAGTTTCTGAAACTTTATTTGATGAATCAATATTTTTGTCAGAAAAAATTTGTAAACCAATATTAAGTTTACACCCTTTTATTATTATTAGTTCACCAAGAATGATTCAAAAATTACATCAATTAGGATTTAAAACTTTTGAACCTTTTATATCGGAAAAGTATGATGATGTTATTAACCAAAAAGAAAGATTAGAATTAGTATTTAAAGAATTGGATAAATTTAGAAACAAACCCATTGAAGAATTACAAGACTGGTTTGAAAGTATAAAACCAACATTAAAACATAACCAAGAGGTTTTGTTAAAAATGGGTAAAGAAAAATCAAGTAAAGTAAAATTTTTGGAGAAACTATATGACTAAAATATTAATCACAGGAGCATCAGGTATGATTGGAAAGTATCTGGTTGATATGTGTTTAGACAAAGGATATTATGTAAGAGCAACAGATATTCGTTATGATGATAGATATGATATCTATGTAAAAAACTTTGAATTTTATCAAGCAGACTTACGAGACTTTGATGATTGTAAAAATGTAGTTACAGGTATGGATGTAGTGTTTCACGTGGCAGGAGTTAAGGGTTCACCAAAAAGAGCAACAGAACAACCAAACGATTACTTTACACCAATGTTACAATTCAATACCAATATGGCAGAAGCCGCAAGACTTCAAGGAGTTGATTGGTATGTTTACACTTCATCAGTTGGAGTATACTCACCAGCAGATTATTTTGTTGAAGATGATGTATGGAAAACATTTCCAAGTCAAAATGACAAGTATGCTGGTTGGGTAAAACGATTAGGTGAATTACAATTAGATTGTTTTGAAAAACACTATGGATTGAAAAATTATTCAATAGTAAGACCAGCGAATGTATATGGTTGTTATGATGACTTTAGTGAAAATGGAATGGTAATACCACAATTAATAAAAAGAATACACGAAGAAAATCCATTAGTTTGTTGGGGAGACGGAACACCAGTAAGAGATTTTATACACGCAAAAGATGTAGCACGTGGAATATTAATGTCGTATGAAAACAAGATTACAAAACCTATTAATTTAGGTAGTGGAACTGGAGTTTCAATAAAAGAATTAGTCGAAACAATATCATCAATTTATCAAGAGAACCACTTTACTGATATTGAAATACTATGGGACACCACAAAACCTAATGGTGATGAAATAAGACTTATGGATATGACACGAGCAAATAGTTATGGGTTTTATCCAGAAGTAGATTTAAAAACAGGAATAAAAGAAACAATGGATTATTATGAGTCTTTACAAAAATAAAAAAGTAGTAGTAACGGGTGGTAGTGGTTTTATCGGAACACACTTTATTCAAGAGTTATTGGATAGAGGTGCTGATGTTAGAACATCAATTCACAAAACACCACTAAAAATACAAGATGATAGAATTGAAATATTGGAAAACATTGATTTGACTAAATTAGATGATACTATGAAATTAGTTGAGAATTCTGACTTCGTTATACATTGTGCAGGAAATATAGGACACCCAAGTTCAATTCCAACAGATTATCAGATTGGGTTAAATCAGATTACAGTAATTACAAATGTATTGGAAGCTTGTTATAAACAAGGAGTGAAGAGATTTTTAGATTTAAATAGTTCAACAGGTTACCCAGATAGAAGATATCCAATCACGGAAGATGAGTATTGGGACGACGAACCATTTATATCGTATTATAGTTATGGTTGGATGCGAAGATATAGAGAGAAACTTATGGAACATACTTCACATTTAACAGATATGCACATTGGTATTGCTCGTGGAACAGCAATATTCGGGCCACACGATAATTTTGATTTAAAAACTTGCCACGTTATTCCAGCACTAATTAAAAGGTGTTTAAGTGGTGAAGACCCGTTTGTAGTTTGGGGAAGTCCAGATGTTGTTAGAGACTTTTTATATGTAAAAGATGTGGTAAAAGGTTGTTTATTGGTGTTGGAAAAGGGTGAGTCAATGAGACCATACAATGTGGGATATGGTTCAACAATCACCATTGGAGATATAGTAAATACAATATTAAAGGTTACAGGTAAAACACCGGAAGTCCAATGGGATAACACCAAACCAACAACAATACCATTTCGTTCTTGTTCAACGGAACGAATAGAAACAGAATTAGGATTTAAACCAGATTATACTTTTGAACAAGGTATGAAAGAAACATTGGAGTGGTATGAAAACTTATAAAGACGAATTAATTAAATCAATGAATTATTTGGCAGAAAAACCAAATACAATATTTGTAGGACAACAAACTGAATATGCAGGTAATCCAATGTCCACAACAATATTAGATGTTTCGAAAGAAAAAATGATTGAAACACCAGTATTTGAAGAAGTTCAAATGGGTATGTCAGTAGGATTGGGTATGACTAATATGTGTGTAGTAACATTTTATCCAAGGTGGGAT
>MDSW01189507.1_pt1 | contig 18942 bp, 25 predicted proteins | sample 811171 | NCBI WGS metagenome assembly MDSW01 (sample SAMN05326641, study PRJNA326480) | marine metagenome | isolation source: seawater | place: Atlantic Ocean: North West | collected 2012 | reverse complement strand
GCATGGCGGTAGCGCATACAACGACGTGCCAAAACTACTGTTCTTTGTGCCTTAAAAAGCACAAGGAAACAGGGTTTTTTCAATTATGATCCTAAAAGGCACAAAATTTCAAATAAAAGTTTGGAAATATCTAAGAAATATACCTAAAGGCCATGTTAAGACCTACAAAGAGGTTGCCAAAGGGATTAATAGACCCAAATCATATCGTGCTGTGGCAAATGCATGTAGAAAGAACCCTTATGCTCCAAAAGTACCTTGTCATAGGGTTATTAAATCTGATGGTACTTTGGGTGGTTTTTCTGGACCTGGCGGTATAAAAACTAAGAAAAAACTACTAAAAAAAGAAGGTTTTTTCATCTAAAAGCTAGAAATTTCAACGATTTTTAGTCACTTGACCTCTATTACGTCTCTATTTATTAGTTTCGCCCTTCAGTTGTACTATATATGCGTATATCATTAAATACAGCACTTCTATGGCCGTTTAATCGCTATATTCATTTTCTGCAAGGCTAATAATTTTTTTTATTTTGTTTAAGTATTTCATTTATAAAACTACCTTTTTTCTCTTATTTTTAATGTTTTTTAATTCCCCTTTTTAGATACTTTGTATAAATGCATATAAATCAACAGATTTATTAGTATTTTTTATTTATTCTCTTTTAATTAATTATTATTCTAGCTTTTAATATACTTAATGTATTACTTTAAAAGTTATAGATTATTCAATAAAATCAATTATATACTATGTTTAATTAAAGTATTACTTTAATATACTAGTTTACCTTGCTAAAGGCTTCTCTTCTAAAGATATAAATACCGGATAAAATTATTACAAACAAACCTAAAAAAGTCCAGTTATCAGGAAAATGATTAAAGAAATAATACCCAATTATTATGTTAGTTATGATTTCAAAATAACCAAAAGGAGCTAATTTAGAAGCGTCAGCATACCTTAATGAAAGAATAAGAAGTAAATGACCTACAGAAGCAAAAAAACCTATCGCAAACATCATATACCATTCAATTTGAGTTGGTTGGACCCATACAAAAGGCATAATCATTGACCCTATAACGGCCCCTACTAAGCCAGTTAAAAGAAGAGTTAAAAGTGGATGGTCAGAACTATGTAATTTCCTAGTCACTATTAAATAGATTCCATATAAAAAACCTGTCCCTAATGCAGATATAGATGCAAGGTTTATTTCGACAAAACCTGGTCTAAGTACAATTAAAGATCCTATAAATCCGGTAAACACAGCGGCCCATCTTCTAAATCCTACTTTTTCATTTAATAAAATTGGAGATAAAATAGTTACTACTAAAGGAGCAATGAAAGCTAACGTTAATGCTTTAGCTAGAGATATAATCGATATTGAGTAGAAAAATAAAATATTTGCACAAAATAATAACAAACCTCGAATTATTTGGAGTTTAGGCTTTTCAGTCCATTTAAGATTTCTTCTAAAAAATATAAACATAACAGGTAAAGCAATAACAACTGTAAAAAAATATCTAGACCAAGTAATTTGAAGTACTGGTATTGATGAACTTAAATACTTAGCAAAGCCATCCATAATTGGTAGCATTACCCACGCAGACAAATTTAGTATAATGGCTTTCATTTAAGAAAAATATTTTAATGCGAAGAAAACAACTATAGGCAATGTAACAAAAGACATTAATGTGGAAACTACAATAGTGCTAGCAACACTATCTACAATTTTTTTAGGTGAATATATGCTTGCAACTAAATAATTTAATACTGCACTTGGCATAGAACATTGGATTAGCAACACACCAGCCGCAAATCCAGAAAGATCAAAAATATATATTAAAGATAAGCCTATAATCGGGCCAATTATCATACGTGCACATGATGATATAAAAGCCTTTCTTAAAGAAAAAACTTTAAGTCTTGTTAAAGCAATACCCAGAGACATTAATATTAAAAAAATTGTAGCGAACATTAACCATTCTGTAGTATTAATTACAAAAATTGGTAAATTTATTTCTTTATATAAAATAAAAGCAGAAAATAAAATTGCATAAAATGGTGGATTTCTTAAGATTACATTTAAATTAAATTTTCTATCAGCTAAAAAAACACCTAAAGTAAAATGAAACAAAATTATTAAAGATGTAATAGAAGCTGATACTCCAAGACCTTCAGAGCCATAGGCAAAAAGACATATTGGAACTCCCATATTTCCAGTATTTGGTAAAATAAGAGGTGGTAGCTCTCTAATAATATCTTTAGTTCTTAAAAAAAAAAGAGTTGGAATACCAACAAGAGCAAAACAACTTATGGCTAGTAAATAATACCAAAAATATTCTTTAAATATATCAAAGGAAATACCAGTAGACGTCACTGCAAAGATTATCATTGCTGGAGTACCAATATTTGCGGCAAAATTAGTAATAAAAGTAGTATCTATTTTAGGGTTGTTTCTACCGAGATAATATCCAATTCCAACAACAAAAAAAACTGGAAAAAGAACTTCAAATAGTTTGATATAGATTTCCATACTAAAGAAGTCTAATCAGCACAGGTTTCTTTAAAATATTACTATTTAATGCAATAGATTTTATACATTTTTGAGATTCAAATTCATTTGCTTTGTGGGTAATAATAACTATAGAAGCAGTTTTTCGTTTGTGATTGGGAATCTGAATTAGTCTTTCAACTGATATTTTTCTTTGTGCAAGTTGCTTAGTTATTTGAGATAATACTCCCGGTTTATCCTTAACTTCAAATCTAAGATATAGTGAATTACAATAATTATTTATATTATAGGGTTTACCTATTTTTCTTTTGCTATTTGGAATACCAAATGGATACTTAATATTGCCTCTTAAGATTGATAAAAAATCTGACATTAAAGCCGACGATGTAGCACCTGGGCCAGCACCCTCCCCTTGCATAATACTCTCACCAATCGGATGGCCATGTACAATAACAGCGTTCATTACACCGTTTACATTTCCTATATAACTATTTTTTTTAACTAAACATGGATGAACTCTCTCAAATAGCTTGTTGTTTATTAATTCTGTAATACCAAGTAGTTTTATTCTAAAGTTTAATTGGTTTGATATTTCAATATCCTTGTAATCAATGTTTTCAATACCTTCCATTAAACATTTTTTATTTGATATTTTTTTATTAAAAGCGAGAGATGATAAAATTCTAACTTTAGCAAATGCATCATAACCATTTAAATCAAGTTTAGGATTTTTTGGCTCAGCATATCCTAAGATTTGAGCTTTTCTTAAAACATTTTTAAATGTATCTTTTGAATTTTCCATTTCAGATAAAATATAGTTACAAGTACCGTTCAAAATTCCATAGACTTTAGTAATTTTATTTGTTGCAAGACCCTCCTTAATTGTTCTTAAAATTGGTATACCGCCAGCCACAGCAGCTTCAAATTCAAGATTTACTCTATTTATTTCAGCTAGCTTTGATAAATAGTCACCGTGTTTAGCAATGAGAGCTTTGTTAGGTGTTATTACATGAATTTTATTTTTTAGTGCAGTTTCAACAATTTTTTTTGAAATACCATCAGAATTACCGATAGCTTCAAATAATATATCAATTTTTTTATTTTTTATAATATTTAAAGGATTTCTAAAAAAGATTTTTTTATTTACTTTAAACTTTCTTTTTTTTTTAAGATTTTTAGCTGAAACAGCAACTATTTTTATTTTTTTTCCAGTTTTAAGTTCAATATCTTTACGTTTAGTTATTATTTCATGAAATAAATAATTTCCAATCTGTCCTAATCCAACTAATGCTATATTTATATTTTTTTTCATATCTACTTATCTAAAACTGGATAATCAGCATTATTGCCATAATCGATTAATAAAGCTTTAAAATCATTAAATGAGATTTCTTTATCAAAATTATGATTATTATTTGATTTATTAGATGATGATATTAATGTGAATTGTTTTTTATTTACAATTTTCTTTTTAACTTTGGTTGGTTCTTTTTGTTCTACTACCCTTTTCATTAATTCTATTTTGTTTTTTTCTTTAACTATTTTTTTTTCTTTTTTTATTTTTTTTTCTAAATTAACTTTTTTTTTAACTGAATTTTTTATTGATGAACAAGGATCTAAATTTTCATTTATACAACTTTCTGATAAATTTGAAGTATTATTTACTTCCCATGATACCGCTGGTACAATAAAAAATACAAAGTTAAACAAAAAAAAATTTATTAATAAAAAATTTTTCATTTAAGACCTCTGCTTTCGATAATATCAAATTTAATATTCATATTTTGTACGGCTTGTCCTGATCCTCCTTTTATTAAATTATCTAATGCAGACAATATAATAAATTTATTTTTGTACTTAGTTTTACAAATTGATATATGGCAATCATTTGTATTAATTACATCATTTGTGCTTATAAAAGTATTTATTTTCTGCATTTTAACGAACTGTTTTTTGGCAAATGTGTTTTTAAGAGCATTTTGAAGCATTCTTAAAGTAGTTTGTTTTTCAGTTTCTACATAAATTGTACTTATTATTCCTTTAAACATTGGCGATAAATGAGGTGTGAAAGTAATATTAAGTTTCTTTTTCTTTGTATATTTTTTAATTTCCTGCTCAATCTCAGAATTGTGTCTATGAAAGCCAACACCGTATGCTTTTATTGACTCGTAGAGATTTTTTCCTTTATACGCATTATGCACGCCTCTTCCAGCTCCAGAATATCCTGATTTTGAGTCGACTATTATATTATCAAATTTAATCATTTTTCTTTTAATCAAAGGTATTAGTGGAAGCAATATTGATGTGGGGTAGCAACCAGGACAAGAAATAATTTGAAAATTTTTTACAATTTTACCAGTAAATTCAGGTAGTGAGTAAATACTTTTTTTAATATTATATGGAGCTCGATGTTTTTGCTTATACCATTTTAAGTAACTATGAGGTTTTTTTAATCTAAAATCAGCAGCAATATCTATTAAGACATTTTTAGACAATAAGTATTTTGAAATATCTTGAGCTTCTCCATTAGGCAAGGCAGTAAAAATTACATCTACAGCATTTAAATATTTTTTTTTAAATTTAACAATTTTAGGTAGTTTTATATTTAAAAGAGATTTATCAAAAGTAGAGATTTTTTTTCCAGCAGATGTTTTTCCACATAAAAATTTAATATTTACATCTTTATGTTTGGAAAGAATCTTTACAAGTTCAATTCCAATATAACCAGTGGATCCAGCAATTAAAACGTTAAGCTTATGCATTTTTTATTATAACAGTTTATTGAGAAAAAAAAATTATCTTTTAGAAAACTGGAAGCTTCTTCTAGCTTTTTTATGACCATATTTTTTTCTTTCAACGGCCCTTGAATCTCTCGTGGTAAGTTTTTCTTTTTTAAGTGTAGTTTTTAAATTCGAATCAAATTGCAATAAAGCTTTTGATATACCATGCACCATAGCACCAGCTTGACCAGTATGACCACCACCTTTTACACTACATTTAACATCGTAATTTGTTTCTTGGTTTATAATTTCAAATGGTCTTAAAATTTGCGTTTGATGATTTGATCTCTTAAAATAATCATTGTAATATTTTCCGTTTACATAAATTTTGCCAGAACCTTTTTTTAACCAAATCTTAGCTATAGATTTTTTTCTTCTACCTGTAGCATATTTGCTGTCTTTAAAGTCCAATTTATTAAGAGATTCGTTCATTGATTAATTTCTAATTAAATTTTTATTATTAAGTTTTGATATGTCTATAATTTTTGGTTGTTGAACAGAATGTGGATGATTTTCACCCTTATATATTTTAAGTTTTGTTAGTTGTTTTTTTCCTAAAGGACCACCTGGTAACATTCTTTTTACTGCTAGCTTCAAACTTTCACCAGGTTTCTTTTTGCTTAATTTTTCAGGTGTTATTTCTTTAATTCCACCTGGATGACCTGTATGTCGATAGTATTTTTTATTTTGAAATTTTTTTCCAGTAAATTTTATCTTATCTATATTTTTAACAACAACAAAGTCTCCATCATCAACATGTGGAGTATAAGTATTTTTATTTTTTCCTCTTATTATTTTTGAAATAATAGTTGCCAATCTACCCACAACAGCATTTTTTGCATCAATTTCAAACCAGTTATTTGATATATCGCTTTTTTTAGCAAATTTAGTCATTGTGCAGGATTAATACTTCTTATTGGCAAAAAGTCAATTACTAGGTTGTATAAAAATGTTTAAAATCAATAGCAATTTAAGGTTTTTTAATAACTTGCACGAACTATCAATATTATAATAAACTATTTCTACGAAATAAATTTCGTCAGGTGTTTAAATATATTTGTACACCTTTTAACTATGAAGCATTAAAAAAAAGGAGATAATAATGTCAAAAACAATAAAAAATCCAGAAACAATTGCGTTACATGGTGGTGATTATAGGAGTGACCCTGCAACTACAGCAGTAGCAGTTCCCATTTATAGAACTACATCCTATCAATTTAAGGATACAGAAAATGCCGCTAATCTTTTTGCGTTAAAGGAATTCGGTAACATTTATACTCGAATAATGAATCCAACTAACGATGTACTTGAAAAAAGAGTTGCTGCGCTTGAGGGCGGACTTGCATGTGTTACTGTAGGATCGGGTCAAGCTGCTTCTACATTTGCAATTATGAACTTATGTCAGTCAGGTGATAATTTTATAAGCTCCACTGATTTATATGGTGGAACTGTTAATCTATTCACACATACGTTAAAAAAACTTGGAATTGAATGTAGATATGCTGATCCATCTGATCCAAAAAACTTCGAAAAGTTAATAGATAAAAATACTAGAGCTTTTTATGCTGAAACACTGCCTAATCCATATTTGAGAGTTTTTCCAATTCAAGAAGTATCTGATATTGGAAGAAAACATAACATACCATTAATAATGGATAACACAGCATCACCGGTTATATGTAAACCGATTGAACATGGAGCGGCTATAGTTGTGCATTCCCTTACAAAGTTTATAGGTGGACATGGAACTGTAATTGGAGGATGTTTGGTTGATGGTGGAAATTTTGATTGGACAGCTGATCCTAAAAGACAACCAAATTTTAACGAGCCTGACGCAAGTTACGGTGGGGCTGTTTGGGGTCAAGTAGTTCCACAGTTAACTGGAGCAAATGTAGCTTTTGCAGTACGTGCAAGAGTTTGCTTATTAAGAGATCTTGGAGCTCCTTTAGCACCTGATAATGCCTGGGGAATAATTCAAGGTTTAGAAACTGCCCCTCTTAGAATGAAACAACATTGTTCAAATGCAGAAAAAGTTGTTGATTTTTTAAAGAAACATAAAAATGTTGAAAGAGTAATTTATCCAACTTTACATCAAGGGGAAATTGCAGCACGTTCTAAAAAATATCTAAAAGGCGGAAATGGAGCTTTAGTAGGTATTGAAGTAAAAGGTGGCGTAGAAGCAGGTAAAAAATTTATAGAATCTCTTAAAATGTTTTATCATGTAGCGAACATAGGAGATGCAAGAAGTCTTGCAATACATCCTGCAACTACTACTCACAGTCAGTTAACACAAGAAGAATTGCTAGCAGCTGGTGTGACACCTGGTTATGTTAGGTTATCTATTGGCATAGAACATCCTGATGACATTATAGAGGACTTAAACCAAGCATTAAGTTCTTCTGGAAAACCAAGCCTTAAGGCTGTGAGCTAGATCTTGAATTTAAATATAAAAAATAAATACAAGAACTTACTAAAAAAATAGAACTTATTTGGTGCATAGATGATAAAAAAATCTGTGCACCATATAAAAGAGTCAAAATTCCTAAAACAATTTGGGCAACAAGCAATAAACCGGTTAAACAAATTGAAAAATAAAAATTAAATAATTTTTTTTGATAAACCTCATAAGCAATATAGATATAAAAAAAAAATATAATATATGCTAAATTTCGATGAATAAATTGTACAAGAGATGGATCATTAAAAGCATTTAAATTAAATAAATTAAAAAATGAATTATCATCTGGGAAATAAGTAAGTCCCATTAATGGCCACGTATTGTATATTTTACCAGCGTCCATCCCTGAAACAAATGCACCAATAGAAATTTGACAATAGATCAAAGATAAAAATATTAGCGGTATGTAGAAATTTAATTTAAATTTAGGAATTTTGTAATTTTTAAGTTTTAAATAATTCCATAAAATTAATGATAATATAAAAAAAGCAACTAATAAATGAACTGATAATCTGTAATGACTAACATCAACTCTATCAACTAGACCGCTTGAAACCATATACCATCCTATAAATCCTTGAAAACATATAAGAAAAAATATTAAATATAAATTTTTTAACTTAATAATTTTAACCTTAAAAGAAAAATAAACCAAAGGTATTAAAAAAGATATTCCAATTAATCGTCCTAGAAATCTATGTATCCATTCCCACCAAAATATAACTTTAAATTCATTTAGATTCATTGAAAAATTTTGTAATTTAAATTCTGGAATTTCCTTATATAAATTAAAATAATGTAACCATTGAGATTCGTTCAAAGGTGGAAAAATTCCAGTGAATAATTGCCATTTAGTTATAGATAAACCAGAGTCAGTTAATCTTGTAAGACCACCTACCACTATCATAATTGAAATTAACCAAAACATAAATAAAAGCCAGTTACACATGCTTTCATTTGTTTGCTTATTCTCTATGTACATAAGATAATAAATATAATAATTATACATAAATCCAATTGATTAAATGTCGCCAATTAAACAAAGAAAATTAAATAATTTAAGAAGAAAATTAGATATTCTTGATAATTCTTTCATTAAACTAATAAAAAAAAGAACAAACATAGTAAAAGAAGTTCTTAAATTAAAAGATAAAAAAAACCAAATTATTGATAAAAAAAGAATAAAAATAATACTTAAAAAAATAAAAAAAAAGTCAATAAAGAACAATATTGATCCAAAGATTACAAATAGAATTTGGAAGAATATGATATGGTCTTACATAGACTTTGAAAAAAGAAATTTTAAAAAAAAATAACTATTTACTATGAGGCGGCAATTTTTTTTCTATAAAAACTTCATGTTTTCTTGTTGAGGGATTGTATTTTTTTGCTTTTAATTTAATCTTAGCTTTTTCACCACCTGATGGTTTTTTTACATAATAAAAAAAAGAACTATCAGGCTTAGACTCCGGAACGAGACGTACCTTTACATGAGTTTTTTTTGCCATATTATTTAATTTTCTTTAGTTCTTTGGTTAAATTTAAAATCTTCTTAAGTTTTGTTTTTAACTTTAAATTATTAACACTTATAGAATTATTTGATAATTCGTCAAGATTTAAAGATTTATTATTATTCAACAGTTTTTTTACACCATTAATAGTCATACCCTTATCTTTTAACAAAAAATGAATTTTTTTTAACAAAGAGATATTTTTTTGATCATAATATCTTCTTTTGCCAGCTAAGATTACCGGTTTAATTTGTTTAAATTCTTTTTCCCAGAATCTAATAGTATGAGTATTAAATCTGCCATTTTTTTTATTAATAAGATTTAAAATTTTAGCTACTTCTCCTATAGATTTATAAGCAGTTTCATACTTACTCATTATTATTTATATTTAACAAATCTTTAAATTGTTTTGAAGGTTTAAATAGTACTACTTTTCTACTTGAAATTACTTTTTTTTCTTTAGTTTTTGGGTTTCTGCCAATTCTTTCTTTTTTTAATCTTACGGTAAAAGTACCAAAATTTGAAATTTTTAGTTTTTTATTTGTTGCAAAATTTTCTACAATTGTATTCAAAATATCATCTAGCAAAACTTCAGAGATTTTTTTTGAAAAACCAATTTGCATATATATAGAATTTATTATATCTCTTTTGGTTAAGTTTTTTCTCATTTTAACTTATATTTTTTTTTATTTTTTCAATCAGGTTTCCTTCGATTATTTTTACACACACGCTCAAAGAGTTAGAAAAACCTATATAATCAGTTCCCCCATGACTCTTAACCACCGGTGAGTCCAGCCCAATAAAAATAGCGCCATTGTAGAGTCTTGGATCTAATCGTTTCTTAAACTTTCTTAAATTTAAAATGTTTATAAATGATGAAATTTTACCCAACATCGAAGTCATCATTGTTTTTTTTAGTTCGCTAGTTATAAAGTTTGCAGTTCCCTCTGCAGTTTTTAATGCAATATTGCCTGTAAAACCATCGGCAACTATGACATTAACATCTCCCTCCATTAAATTATTTCCTTCAATAAAACCTTTAAATTCAAAATCTTCATTATTAATTTGATTAATTTTTTGATAAGTATTTTTTAAAACTTCGCTACCTTTTAGCTCCTCGGAGCCAATATTAAGCAGCGCAACTTTAGGTTTTTGGTTTGGAAACAACGATTTAAATAAAGATGAACCCATAATTGAAAAATCAATAAGATTTTTATCACTACATTCAATATTTGCACCAAGATCCAAAACAACACTCATTCCTTTTTTGTTTGGCCATAATGCTGATAAAGCAGGTTTATCAATATTTTCAATCATTTTTAAATTTAATTTAGAAATAACTAAAAGAGCACCTGTATTACCTGCGGAAATAACTACATCTGATTTTTTTTCTTTAACACTTTCAATTGCTAACCACATACTTGTATTTTTTCCTCTTTTGGCACCACCAAGTGGTGTATCTGAGCCAATAACTTTTTCTGTAGTATGATTAATTTCAAAACATTTAGAACTTAGATCATTTGGAATGCATTTTAAAATTTCTTGCTTATCACCAAAAATTCTATAAAAAATATTTTTATTTTTTTTATTATGATGAGCTATACCATTTAAGACTTTGGCAGGAGATCCATCACCTCCCATTGCATCAACTGCAATTGTAATTGATTTATTCATTAAAAAATATAAGGTCTTTTAATCCTTTGGGTCTAAAATTTGTTTACCTTTGTACATACCAGTTTTCATATCAATATGATGTGGTAATCTATACTCTCCAGATTTTTTATCCTCAACTACATTTTTTGGAGAAAATTTAATATGAGATCTTCTCTTGCCAGCTCTTGAAGGTGTAGTTTTGCGTTTTGGTACAGCCATAATTATTTTTTTGGTTTAATTACACTTTTTATATAAAAATTAAAAGTATTTTTTACTAATTCTACACTAAAATTGTCAAAATATACAATTAAATCATCATTATTATCTGTATTTAATAAAGATTTAATTATTTTATTCTTTTCATTTAGATTAATCAAATTCCAGTTTTCAATTTTATTTATAATTGCATGAAATAAATTAATATAATCTTTCATTTTTTTGTTTATTGAAACATCTCCATAACCTATTTCTCTTATACTTAGCTCAAGTTGTTTAAAAATATAGTCATATATCTCTTGTAAAGTTCTTTTATCAGATTTTTTATAGGCTCTTAAAAAAAAGGCAAAATGGAGAAGAAAAAATACCAATCTATCTGAAAAGGTATCTTGTTCATTTAAATTAGTATAAAGATCTTTATTTCTAGTTAAATTGACTAAATTATTATAGATATTAATATATTTATTATTCATGAATAAAAAATTTTTTTTTATATTACTTATATTTATTTCAAATTGTAGTTTAAATAAAGTTGTAAACCACCATGGAGTTCATTATTTAGAAAAAAAACAAGCAAAATTAATTTTAAATTCAACAAATAAAAATGATATACTCTCAAAATTAGGTCCTCCTTCGACGGAAAGCACTTTCGACAATGATATTTGGATTTACATTGAAAGAAAAGAAACTAAAACATCAATGGCAACGCTTGGAAGAAGAAAACTTATTGTAAATAACGTTTTAATTCTTGAAATTAATGAAGCTGGAATTCTGGTTGAAAAAAAATTTCTTAATAAAGATGATATGAACAAAATTAAGTTTTCAAAAAATAAAACTGCTGTTATAAGTTCTAAAGATAGTTTTCTGTACGAATTTCTCTCTAGTCTAAGACAAAAAATTAACGATCCATTAGGTACCAAGAAGATAGAATAATCTAACCAGCAACAACTGCCAACAATAATAAGGCTACTATATTAGTTATTTTAATCATAGGGTTGACAGCAGGTCCTGCTGTATCTTTATAAGGATCACCAACTGTATCACCTGTAACAGCTGCTTTATGAGCATCTGAACCTTTGCCGCCATGATTTCCATCTTCTATATATTTTTTTGCATTATCCCAAGCACCTCCTCCAGCTGTCATTGAAACAGCAACAAATAAACCCGTTATAATTACACCTAATAACATAGCTCCTACAGATGCTAATGCTGCAACTTGTCCACCAATATAAAAAATAACAAAATATAAAACTATTGGAGATAAAACTGGTAATAAAGAGGGAATTATCATTTCTTTAATTGCTGCAACAGTTAATAAGTCTACTAGCTTTGCATAATCTGGTTTTTGTTTTCTTTTCATTATTCCTGGGAATTTTTTAAACTGTCTTCTAACTTCAATAACAACAGCGCCACCTGCTCTGCCAACAGCTTGCATTCCCATCGAACCAAATAAATAAGGAAGCATACCGCCGATTAATAAACCTACAACAACATATGGATTAGATAGATCAAAAGTAACAATGATACCCTCTAGCTTTGAACCTGACATTTTTGAAAAATGTTTAATATCCTCTGTATAAGCAGCAAAAAGAACTAGTGCACCCAGACCTGCCGAACCTATTGCATAACCTTTGGTTACAGCTTTCGTAGTATTTCCCACTGCATCTAAAGCATCAGTAGTTTTTCTGACATTGTTTGGTAATTTAGACATTTCAGCTATACCTCCAGCGTTATCTGTAACTGGACCATATGCATCAAGAGCAACAACCATACCCGCTAACGCAAGCATTGTAGTTACTGCTATAGCTATACCGTAAAGGCCAGCTATATGATTGGTCAATAATATTCCAGCAACAATTATTAAAGCTGGAATTGCGGTAGCTTCTAGAGAAACTGCTAAACCCTGAATGACATTAGTTCCATGTCCTGTAGTAGATGAACTTGCTACACTTCTAACAGGCCTATAATTTGTTCCTGTATAATATTCTGTGACCCAAATTAATAAACCAGTTATAATTAATCCTATAATTCCACAATAATATAAACTCATACCTGAAAAAGTCATATTATTTAAATAATATATATTATCTAAACCTAATACATAGTCTGTAACAGGATAAAGAATTATTAAAGAAGAAATAGCAGATACAACAAAACCTTTATATAAAGCATTCATAACATTTTTACTCTTGCCAAGTTTAACAAAGAAGGTTCCTAGAATAGAAGTTATTATGCACGCACCACCTATTGTTAATGGATAAATCATCATTGACATATCACCGTGAAAAAAAATTGAAGATAAAACCATAGTAGCAACTATAGTAACGGCATAAGTTTCAAAAAGATCTGCTGCCATACCCGCACAATCACCAACATTATCGCCAACATTGTCGGCAATTACGGCTGGATTTCTTGGATCATCTTCTGGTATACCAGCTTCAACTTTACCAACTAAATCAGCTCCTACATCAGCACCTTTGGTAAATATACCCCCGCCTAATCTTGCAAAAATTGAAATTAAAGAAGCACCAAATCCTAAAGCAACTAATGCATTTACAATTTCTCTCTCATCAATATTAAATTTTAATAATAAATAATAATAAACAGCAATAGACAGTAATGCTAAACCAGCGACTAACATTCCTGTTACTGCACCTGATTTAAATGCAACCGAAAGACCACTTGCCAACCCTTTTCTAGAGGCTTCTGCAGTTCTAACGTTTGCCTGTACAGAAACTAACATCCCAACATAACCTGCTATGCCTGATAAAGCCGCACCAATAAGATAACCCAAACCTACAAGAGGACTAAAAGCAATACTTACAATAACTAATACAACAAGACCAACAATTGAAATAGTTTTATATTGTCTAGCTAAATATGCCTTAGCTCCAATTTGTATGGCTGATGATATTTCTTGCATTTTATGATTACCTGCGCTTAAATTTAAAATGTTTTTCCCAGTAAAATATCCATAGACTATTGATATAAATCCTGCAGCAATTGTATATAAAAGAATGGTTTCGACAGTTGAGCTCATGTTGACCTTAATAAGTTGTTGGTTATTATTATTTAAAATGCGGACAATACAAAAAAAAAAATAAAAGGCAATAATTAACTTTTAAAATCTATGATAATAGCCTTTATGTTTAAGGGCAATTTTCTTCCCTTTTTGATCAATAATTTGTGATTTTTGATTATATGTATTAATTTTTCCTATTTTAGAAATCTTTAAACCTAAAGATTGAGATATTTTAATGATGATTCTAGATTTATCTGGTGATGCTGTAAACAAAACTTGGTAATCGTCACCTTTAGAAATAAAAGATAATTTTTTTAATCTTTTTAAGTTCAAAGTTTTACTAAGACTTTTGGATATAGGTATATTATTTAAATATAATTTATAAGATAATTTTTGATTATTTATTAATTTTTCTAAATCTGCTATTAATCCATCAGATATATCAATAGAAGAATTAGCAAAGTTAACCAATTTTTTTGCTAGATTTAAATGTATATCAGGAAGAAAATATTTACTTACAAAATACTTTTTTAATTTATTGTTAATATTAATTTCTTTTTTTAAGATTTTTAAACCAACATAACTGTCACCTAAATTACCGGTTACATATATATCATCATTTAACCTTGCTTTATTTCTAAAAACTATTTTTTTAGAAAAACCAACAACTACTATAGTGAAACTTGTTTTATTAGATGAAACGGTATCACCACCACATAAATTAATATCAAATTTATCCTGCTCTTGTTTTAATGATTTCGAAATTTTTTTTAAATTATATTTAGAAAAAGTTTTTTTGTTGCCTGAAGCTGAAATAAAATAATATTTTGGTATTACTCCTTTGCACGTGAGATCAGATAAAGAGGAACGAATTACCTTTTTTATTACTAATTCAGGTTTTTTAAAATTGATAAAATGAACACCTTCAATGTAGGTATCGACTGAAATAACTAGGCGCTTAGATTTATCAAAGTAAACATCATCGTTTAAATTAAGTGATCCTACATTTTTTTTTGATAAATTCGAAAAATATTCTTTTATAAGTTTAAATTCTTGCATTTAAGATCTTAATTTTTTAGCCACATTGTCTAACAATGCATTTAAATATTTAGTTTGAGAATTATTTATAAAAAAATTAGAAGCATTTAAATATTCTTTAATAATAATATTAATCGATAAATTAGGTTTATACAAAAATTCGTATGTTGCTGATTTTAAAATTACCTGAAATATTTTATCTAAATTATTATATTTAAATTCTTTACCGAGATTTTTATTTAATTCTTCTAATATTATTTCATTTCGTTCAATTGTTCCAGAAACAATATCTTTAATAAACTTCTTAAATCTATGTTTAGGAAAAGTAATTTTTTCTTCTTCATTTAAAAATTTGCCGTAAAGTTTTTGTATTATAATAACCCTTGGATTATTTTTTGATTTATAAAAATTTCTCATTTTTGAGATAAAACTGATAGAATGGCTTTGGCTGCTTCACTGCCCTTGGTCTTCCTAGATTTCGCTTGTCTCATGTTTAAACATGTTATGATGCCGTTTCCTATTGGTTTTTTAAAATCTATAGATAAATTCATAATGGCATTAGTTGAAGCTTGTGAGATAAAATCAAAATGAGGTGTTTGTCCTTTTATTACACATCCAAGAGCAATAAATGCATCATATTTTTTAATATTTTTTGATATAGTTACAGGTATTTCAAAGACACCTGGCACTTTTATTATCTTAATTTTATAATTTTTTGGCATTTTTTTTATGGAACTGTACAATAAATATTTAGAAATATTTTTATAATAATCAGCAACTACAATTAATATTTTTTTCATTTAATTATTTCTTGTTTAACAATTTTAATATCATAACCCTCGAGACCAACAACTTTTTTTGGTGATCTTGTTATTAGTATCATTTTTTTTATTTTAAGATCTTTTATTATTTGTGCACCTATACCATAATTTCTTATAAGTTTGTCGTTACCTTTCTTGTAAAACTCTTTATTTTTGTAGTCTTTAAGTGTTTGTGTAACCGATTTAAGATTTGTATCTCTAATAAATACTAAAACACAATTATTATATTTTTCAAAATGCTTTAAGGTATTTTTGAATGAATTAGGTAATTTTTGGTTTAACAAATAGTTTTGTACCACATTTGACGAAATTACTCTCACTCTAGTAGTAGCATTTTTTTTAATATTACCTTTAATTAAAGCAAAATGTTCGGATCCATCTAATAAATTTTCATATATTTTTATTTTGTATTTATTGCTCTTAAAATAAATATCAGATTGTTTTTTTAACTTAACAAACTTTTCTTTTTTGAGTCTATAAGCAATTAAATCTTCAATTTTAGCAATTTTTAAATTATGTTTATTGGCAAAATTGAATAGACTCTTACCTTTAGCCATTGTCCCGTCTTCATTCATAATTTCACATATCACTGCAGAATTATTTTTTTTTGCAAGTTTAGAAATATCAACAGATGCTTCTGTATGACCTGCCCGAACTAGTACACCACCATCTTTTGATATAATTGGGAAAACATGACCGGGTGAAACAATTTCGTTCTTATTTACATTTTTTTTAGATGCAATTTTAATTGTTCTGGCCCTATCTTTAGCTGATATACCTGTTGTAACACCTTTCTTTGCTTCTATAGATACAGTAAACGCCGTCTGATTTCTTGATTTATTAACCGCTGACATTAATGGTAAGTGTAATTTTTTTGCCTGTTGACTGTCCATAGCTATACATATTAGACCTCTACCATATTTAGCCATAAAATTAATATTTTTAGAATTTGAAAAAGATGTTGAAATAACTAAATCTCCTTCATTTTCTCTTTTCTCATCATCAACGAGTATGAACATGCCACCTTTTTTGGCGATTTGAATAATTTTTTCTATTGATGTAAAGTTATTTTTTTTCATTAAAATAATTTCTAACGTATTTAGACAGAATATCTATCTCTATATTAACTAAATCATTTTTTTTTAACTTTGATAGATTGGTGTTTTTATATGTGTGAGGTATAACCCAAACTTGAAACCCTTTTTTTGTTATTTTGGATATCGTTAAAGAAATACCATTTATACAAATAGATCCCTTTTCAACTAAATTTTTCTTTTCTTTGTTTGTTAGACTAAAATCAAATAAAAAAGATTTATCAATTTTTTTAATAGATAGGATTTTACTCACATTATCGACATGTCCCTGACATATATGGCCAGATATTTTTTGACCATGTTTTAAAGGTAATTCTAAGTTAATTACATTATTAACTTTAATTTTTTTAAATTTTGATCTCAATAAAGTTTCTTGCGACAGATAAAATTCTAACAAACTATTTTTTACTGAAATTAATGTTAAGCATACACCATCACATGCTATGGAAACACCTATATCATCTTTTTTGTTAACGATTTTAGACTTTAAAAAAATATTTATACCTTTGGGCCTATTAATTATTTTTTTAACTACTCCTTTGTTATATATAATTCCATTAAACATTTTTTAACTGTAGTGTATTAATCTATCTTTATCTAAATAAGTATTAATTAATTTTTTATGCTTAAAGTTTTGCTTTAAAGTATTGCTAATTTTAAAAATACTCACTTTATTATTATTTAATAAAATTTTGTTACTTTTGAAGAGGTAAAATTCATTAAATAATCTTTCTGAAATCATTTTATAAGTCAAATCTTTACCACACTCAACTAAAAGTGTATGAATTCCTATAGAATAAATTTTCATAAATAATTTTTTTAAGTCAAAATAATTTTTTAAATTAGTATTAAATTTTATCAATTTAATTCCTTTTTTTTTTAAAATATCAATTTTTTTTAATTTTTTGCAGTTATAAAAAATTATAACATTAATTTTAGAAGGTTTATTTAAAACATATGATTTTAAATTTATTTTTAAAGATTTATCTATTATGATAATAGAGGGCGAAAATTTTTCTAAGCCACTAATTCTACAGTTCAAATTTGGGTTATCGGTATTTATTGTTTTGTATGAAGTTAAAATTCCTTGATTTTTATACCTTAGTAGATGTGATATTTTTTGTGAATGTTCGTTTGTGATCTTTGTATTGTTTCTTAAAATATAAAAATTTGATGAGCAAGCAATTTTACCCGTTACATAAGGTAAATTATTTTCTTTTATATAATTATAAATTTTATAAAAATTATTAACATTTTTACTGAGAAGACCTGTCTTTGATTTTATTTTTTTTGATTTTAAAATTTTTTGTGATTTATCAAAACTTCTTTTATCATGGTCTTTAACTGAATAAATAACTTTATTAACTTTTGCTTTAATTAAAGCATTGGTACATGGTGGAGTTTTTCCATAATGTGAACATGGCTCTAAAGTTGTATATACTGTTGAGCCTTTACTGGTAAATTTATTTCTTTTTAAAGCAATGGTCTCTGCATGAGGTCTTCCGGTCGAGTTAGTTAGTCCAAAAGATCTAACTTTACTTTTTTTAACAATAATACATCCAACTGATGGATTTGGGCCAACTATGCTTTTTTGGCTTCTTGCTAAAGTAATAGCAAGATTCATAAAATAATGATCTTTTTTTGTAAATTTATCTTTTTTTGTAGACATCGATCTTGTCCACAAATTGTACAAAGTCTTTTTCTTCTCTAAAATTTCTATAAACAGATGCAAATCTTACGTAGGCCACTGGGTCTAAATCTTTCAATCTTTCCATAACCATTGTACCTATGGTAGTTGTAGAAATTTCTGATTGTCCTAACTCTTCAATTGATCTCATAATTGAG
>MDSW01168305.1_pt1 | contig 18944 bp, 15 predicted proteins | sample 811171 | NCBI WGS metagenome assembly MDSW01 (sample SAMN05326641, study PRJNA326480) | marine metagenome | isolation source: seawater | place: Atlantic Ocean: North West | collected 2012 | reverse complement strand
CTATTCTTTCGTACGAGATGGTTCCGACGTAACGGGCTAATTTATAAATGCAAATCAAAAATTTGCACTTGCAGCTTAATTGACTTAGTTAATTAAGTTACGGGGTCTTGGGGCACCTGGCAACAGAACGCCCCTTTTAAATGACTAAGTGTTGAAAAAATGATAAATGCTATTCTTCATAATCTCAAAAGGCCTCATAAAATTCCTTATAAGATATTGCAGAAGATAATATTTTTTTACAAAAAAAAAAATTATAAATTTGAAAATTTTAAAATTGAGCAAAATAATAGATTTAAACTTATTAATCTTGATAGAATTGAAGGAAAGAAAAAGTTAGACGAAATTAAAAAAAAATATGAATTTCTAAATAGAGAGATGTCTTCTGAGCATGAATTATTATTTTCCGCTATTTCACTAAACAATGAGATACAAATAAAAACTATTTTAGAAATTGGCACATTTGATGGTGCTAACGCTTTTTTGTTGTCGAAAATATTTAAAAATTCTAAAGTTGAAACTATAGATTTAGAGAGTTCTGAAAGTGATTTTATGAACTTCTATGGAAGACAGAATAAGATTGAAAAGTTTATTAATGATCGTAATAATTTATTAAGAAAAAGTGAAAATATTACTTTCAAAGAATTAAATTCGGTTAAGCTAACTTTTTATGATAGAAAATTTGACTTAATTTGGATTGATGGAGCTCATGGTTATCCGGTGTGCTGTATTGACATTATTAACTCTTTGAAACTTCTAAATAATAAAGGTTTGATAATGATAGATGATATATCTCTTCAAAGTGAACAAAGTGATAAAATGTATACATCCACAGCAGGAATTGAAACTTTAAATGAATTGCAAAAAAGTAATATAATAAAATTTAATTTAATCTATAAAAGATTAGATGCTAATAGTAATTGTCTTGCTAAAAAAATTAAATATATTGCTATAGTTAAAAAAATTTAATAAATAACAAATAATTTGAAATTTTACAGATTAAAATATTTTTTACCTCAAATAATTAAAAATTTTATTAATAAAATTTTAGGTTTGTTAAATTTGAAGATTATTAAATCAACTTCAATAAATAAAACAGAAATATCAAAAATAATTAAGCTAAATACGCCGTCTGAAAGCCCACTTATATTTGATGTAGGTGCAAATAAAGGACAATCAGTGGTTTATTTTGAGAAAATTTTTAAGAGCCCAAGAATACACTGTTTTGAACCTAATTCAGAAGAATTAAATAAAATTAAACTACAATTTAATAATGATAATATTGTTCTTAATAATTGTGCTGTCGGTGAAAAGTCAGATAAAAAAGAATTTAATATTACAGCAATATCTGGTCATTCAAGTTTTAAAAATATTAATTTTAAATCAACGTGGGTTAAAGAAAGAAGTAAATCTATTAATATTAATTCGAATGACTACATAAAAGATAGAATAAAAGTTCCCCAAATTTCTTTAGACGATTATACCAAAAAAAATAATATTGATTTCATCGATATTCTTAAAATTGATACCCAAGGTTATGAAGATAAAGTTTTAGAAGGTTGTCACGAACTTTTAAAAAATAAAAAAATAAATTTAATTAAAATTGAATTAATTTTGAGTGAAGTTTACGAAAACAATTTACAATTTTATGATATTGAAAAACATTTAATACCAAATAATTATAAACTTTTTTGTATTGATGATGGAGGAAGTCTAGTCTCTCATTATATTTTCCAATGTGAATTAGTATACGTTTCTGAAGAATTATACAAAAAATTTATGTCAAATTCACGTTTTTATAATGAATGATTAAAAAATGTATTTATCAATTAAATAAATAATAATTCCAACAGCAATACCAAAAAGAATCCAATAATAATTATCTTTTATCATAAAATAAATTTATTTAAGTCGGGTTTAAAATAATTTGGGCCCTTCATAACTTTTCCTTTATCATTATAAATTGGTTTTCCATCAAGATCTAATTTACTCATATTAGAGTTTTGTACTTCTTCAAAACATTTATCTAAATTAATACCGAATGCATGACCAGCCCCATAAGTAACATAAAGTATGTCAGTCAAAGCGTCTGCCACTTCTTTAATATCCTTGCGATCTAAAGCTTCTCTTAATTCCCCTAATTCCTCCTTAATAAGTTCATATCTTAGAGACGTAATTTTATCACTAGGGAAGCTTGCTTTTTCTCTTATTTCTTGACCAAAAGTTTTCATAAATTTTCTCACACTTTCAAAATTAGTCATTTCTTTTTCCTTTATATTTTATAATTATTAATAAGAGTGTATTATAGCAGTGAATCAAATATGAAATATAGAATAGAATTTGATAGTATTGGAAAAATAAAAGTCCCTGGTGATAAGTATTGGGGAGCCTCTACTGAAAGATCTAACAAATATTTCAATATAGGAGACTTCTTAGTAAGACCATTAGTTATTCACTCAATTGCAATTATAAAAAAAGCTGCAGCGATTGTAAATTCTAAGAATAAAGATTTAGATCCAAAAATATGTAAATTTATAATCAAAGCAGCAGATGAAGTAATTAAAGGAAAACATGACAATCACTTTCCGCTTAAAGTTTGGCAAACTGGTTCGGGTACCCAAACTAACATGAATGTTAATGAAGTTATTGCTAATAGAGCAATTCAAATGATGGGTGGTAAACTAGGGACAAAAAAACCGGTTCATCCAAATGATCATGTAAATAAATCTCAATCCACGAATGATGTTTTTCCTACGGCAATGCATATTGCAATAGCTTTAAAGACCAAAGAAAAGCTTTTACCTTCTTTAAAATTACTAGAAAAAGAATTAGCAATAAAATCAAAAGAATTTAAAAAAATTGTTAAAGTTGGAAGGACACACTTGCAAGATGCTACACCTTTAACTTTAGGTCAAGAATTCTCAGGTTATCACTCACAACTTAAAAAATGTATTGTAAGAATTGAATCTGCACTAAAGGAAATTCATTTTTTAGCACAAGGCGGGACTGCTGTAGGCACTGGTTTAAATACTAGAAAAAATTTTGATAAAAAAATAATTAGAGAGATAAGTAAGATTACAAAGATACCTTTTAAAGTAGCTAATAATAAATTTGCTGCTTTAGCTGCTCATGACGAGATTGTAAATTTTTCAGGGACATTAAATACTACGGCTGTTTGTTTGATGAAAATTGCAAATGACATAAGATTTTTGGGATCAGGACCTAGAGCTGGATATGGAGAACTAATTTTGCCATCTAACGAGCCAGGCTCATCTATCATGCCTGGAAAAATAAATCCTACTCAGTCAGAAGCTGTTACTATGGTATGTGTAAAAGTTATCGGAAATCACAATGGTATTACAATGGCTGGGTCTCATGGACACTTCGAGTTAAATGTATTCAAACCTTTAATCATTCATAATATTTTGCAGTCAATAGAAATTATGAGCGACTCCTCAAAAACATTTGCGTTGTACTGCGTAAAAGGAATTAAAGCTAATAAAAAAAGAATTAAAAATTTATTAGAAAATTCGTTGATGTTAGTTACTGCTTTAGCTCCAAAGATTGGATATGACAAAGCTGCTACCATAGCTAAAACAGCTCATAAAAATGGAACAACTTTAAAACAAGAGGTCATTAAAGCAGGTTTGATTAAAGAGAATGAGTATGACAAAATTATGAGCCCGATTAAAATGACTAAACCAAAATAATTTAAATTCTTAAGAAATTTCTAAAATAAAATTTTCAATTTTTTTAATATTAAAAATTTCACTTAAACTTTCATCAAGAAGCTTATTTTCAAAAGCATTTTTAAAATATTTTAAATCTTCTTTTGTTGCTCGATAATTTTCATTAAACAAAATTTCTCTAAAATTTATTTTTTTATTTAAAATGTTTAAATTACCTGTAAAATAAAGTTTTAAATCTTTATTTTTATATATTTTATTTAACGAAAATTTTTTAAACAATTTATTGTCATCATTTAAATAAATTGTGCAGTCAAAGAATAATAAAGGAAATTCATCTAAAAGATTAATATTTCCTTTACATTCAAATAAACTATTAGATATAAAGATCTTATTAAGATAATTAATTCTTCCATAGGCTAAATCTATCTCTAAATTTACTTCGTCAATTAAATTTTTACTAATTTTTTTTGATTTGTAGTTAATTATATTTTTACTGTTAATTTTTTTTATGAAATCTTTTGAGCTTAAAATTTTATGAATATTTAATTTTTTAAATAGTTCAGTCTTAATTTCGTTAATATCAAATCGAGAAGAAATGTCTAAATATGGACTAAAAATTATTTTACTTCTGTTGTTAAAGGAAAGTTTTTTATTTCTAAAATATAGATTATTTATATTTAAAATTTTCTCATCAATGTCAAAATTAAATTTTATATTTGTAGTCAATATTTTTGATTTTACATCACCGATTATAAGATTAGATTTTTCATTGATATTAAAATTTAAATTTGTATTTAATCCAGAATTTGGAAATTTAAATTTTATGTTATTAAAATCATCGTTAATTAATACGTCAAACCTTTTACCGAAAACTTCTCCTCTAATTAGATTTTTATCATAACCAAAATTAGTAAATCTAAAATCATTTATCTTTAGTATTAATTTATTTTCTTCTTGAATATTGATATCCAAATTATCTAAAAAAAGTTTATTTTGTACATCAAATAAATATCCAAAAAAGAATTTCAACTCTGAAGTTTTAAGAAAAACTCTACTATCCTCGAAAATTATTTTTTTTACCTGTAAATTTTTATAATTATAAATGCCTAAAAATTTAAGTGGTATTTTTAATTTATTTACCTCTAATTTTTTATATTTAGATGTTAAATATATTGAGGCATTTTTCAGTTCTAATCTTGGAGATGGCAAAGATTGAAATTCTATTCTTTCAAATTTATCAATTTTAAAATTATAATTTTCAATCAAATAATTATTTATGATGTTTACTTTTTTTTCGTAATTTAAAAAATTAGGGACTGATAAATATAAAGCAAAAGAAAAAAGGAATATTATGAATAAATATCTTAAAAAAAATACGAATTTAAATAATTTAGAATGCTTATTGTGTATTATTTTAAAAAATTTATTTATCATTTTTTTTATTTTTATAAGTAGTATATAAATGAAAATTCTCTTGTATGAATAACATAGATAATTTAATTGCAAACCTAAACAAAGAACAAAAGGAAGCTGTCTTAAGTACTGAAGGACCGAACTTAATTGTAGCGGGTGCAGGTTCAGGAAAAACAAGAGTTTTAACCACAAGACTAATCCATATTATTAATCAAAGAAAAGCTTGGCCTAATCAAATTTTATGCGTCACTTTTACTAACAAAGCTGCGAGAGAAATGCAAAATAGAGTTATGCAATATGTTAAAGGGGAGACTAATGCTGTTCCTTGGTTAGGCACTTTTCATTCTATAAGTGTTAAGTTTTTAAGGAGACATGCAGAGGCTCTTGATTATAAAAGTAATTTTACAATCTTAGATACTGACGACCAGAAAAAATTAGTCAGAAATATTGTTAAAGGTGAAGATCTGGATGCAAAAAAATTTTCTCCACAGCTTATTTTGTATCATATAGATCAATGGAAAAATAAAGGTCTTTTACCAAAAGATGTTAAATTAAATAAACCAGGCTCAATTATTAAATCAATTCTTAAAGTATATGAAATTTATCAAAGTAAAACTAAAGATCTTAATGCGTTTGATTTCGGTGACTTAATTTTATTTTGTGTAAAACTATTTGAAGAAAATAAAGACATTAGAGAAATATATCAAAAAAATTTTAAATATATCTTGGTAGATGAGTTTCAGGATACAAATTATATACAAAATAAATGGTTAAATTTATTGGTAAATGAAAGTGAAAACATATGTTGTGTTGGTGATGATGATCAATCTATATACAGTTGGAGAGGAGCTGAGATAAAAAATTTTCTTACATTTGATAAAATTTATAAAAATTGTAAAGTTTTTAAATTAGAACAGAATTATAGATCTACAAAAAATATTCTCGATACAGCTTCAGTTTTAATTTCAAACAATTCAAATAGAGTTGGTAAAAAATTATGGTCCTCTGCTAATCAAGGTGAACTGGTAAAACTTAATTGCTACAGAACCGGTAAGGATGAAGCCCAAGGAATAAGTGATATAATTGATCAAAAAATAAAAAAAAACTATTCTCTTAATAATGTCTCAATTTTAGTTAGAGCTATTTATCAAACTAGAGAATTTGAAGAAAGATTTCTTCAAGTAGGTATAGGGTATCGAGTTCTTGGTGGTATAAAATTTTATGAAAGAGCAGAAATTAAAGATGCGGTATCTTATTTGCGGATTATTCATCAAAAATATGATGATTTAGCATTGGAAAGAGTAATTGGATCACCAAAAAAGGGAATAGGTGAAAGTACTCTTAATCAAATTTATACTTTCGGTAAAGCAAATAAACTTTGTTTAGAAGACTCCATTATTAAAATTATAGAACAAGGAGGTTTTAAACCAAAAATTAAAACTGCACTTAATCAGCTTGTAAATATTATTCAAAAATGGCGAAAAGACTCTCTAAAAATGAAACATTTTGATTTGTTAAAATTAGTATTGGATGAGTCAGGTTATTCTTCAATGTTAAAAAATAAAAAAGATTTAGAAAATGAAAATAAACTTGAAAATTTAAAAGAATTACTGAGAGCTATGCAAGATTATGATAATTTACAAAGTTTTTTAGAACATGTTGCATTAGCAACTTCTATAGATCAGGAATGGGAAGGTGCAAAAGTAAATCTTATGACAATGCACGCTGCAAAAGGTTTAGAATTTGAAGTTGTTTTCCTGCCAGGATGGGAAGAAGGTTTGTTCCCCCACCAAAAATCTTTAGAAGAGAAAGGAGATTTTGCTTTAGAGGAAGAAAGACGACTTGCATATGTAGGTATAACTCGTGCAAAAAAGGAGGCTTACTTATCATTTGCAATGAAAAGAGCATATCATGGTGATTGGATTGACGCGCTTCCTTCAAGATTTATTAATGAAATACCTGAAGGGAGTGTTGAAAAAAACGAAATAGGAGTTAAAGAGGTTGAAGATTTTGAATTTAATCAAGATAACTCAATAGAATTTGACGAGGAATATAGAAGTCCTGGATGGGACAGGTATAAAAAAAATAAAATATTAAAATGGAAAAAGTAAATAAATTAAAATCAATTTTTAAAAAAGTGAAAATTGATGGATATTTAATCCCAAAAAACGATGAATATTTTGGAGAATATATTCCATATTTTAAAGATAGACTGAAATATATTTCAAATTTTTCTGGATCGTTTGGTTTTTGTTTAATTCTTAAAAAGAAAAATTATTTATTTGTTGATGGAAGATATACTTTGCAAGCCCAAAACCAATGTGGAAAATTTTTTAAAATATTCACTATTCCCAGAGAAATGCCAAATAAAGTTTTAAAAAATAAAAAACTTAAAATCGGATATGATCCAAAATTATTTACAAAAAAAACTTTAAGTATATTTTTTAAAAATAATAATTGTGAATTTAAGGCTATAGAAAGTAATTTGGTTGACGCAATTTGGAAAAGAAAAATTTATGATAATAAAAAGAAATTTTATTTATTGCCTAAAAACTCCACCGGTGAAAAATATGAAAGAAAAATTAAAAAAATATTATCTTATTTAAAAAAAAATAAAGCTGATTTTCAGTTCATCACAGCAAGCGAAAATAACGCTTGGTTATTTAATATAAGAGGACGGGATGAAAATTACACTCCTGTTCCACACTCACATGTACTAATCGATAAAAATAAAAATATTAAATTTTTTTGTAACTTGAAAAAAATTCCAATTTTGTTCAAAAAAAAATTTTCTAAGATAAATTTCATTGATAAAAATTTAATAGATAAAACATTATCAAAAATTCAAGGTCAAAAATTTATAATTGACAAAAATACATGTTCTTATTTTTTTGAAAACATTATTTCTTCTAATAATAAGATCTTAAACTTAAAGGATCCGATTTATTTTTTAAAAGCTATTAAAAATAAAAAAGAAATAAATAATATTAAAAAGGCTCACGTTTTTGACGGGGCGGCACTTACTAAATATTTATTTTGGTTAAAAAAGAACTTTGCTAAAAAGAAGATAACTGAAATAAGTGCTTCAAAAAAATTGTTCGAATTTAGAAAAAAGAACAAAAAATTTAAATTTTTAAGTTTTCCAACAATTTCTGGCTCTGGATCTAATGGAGCTATAATACATTATAAAGCCTCAAAAAAAACTAATAGAAAATTACGAAAAGGAGACATCTATTTAGTAGACTCCGGTGGTCAGTATGAATTCGGAACAACTGATGTAACTCGAACTGTTTCACTAGAAAACTTCAATAATAGAATTAAAAATATTTTTACAAGAGTGCTCAAAGGTCATATTGCAGTTGCTGAATATGATTTGAAAAATAATACTTCTGGCGCAGAAATTGATATTGCAGCACGAAAATACTTAAAACAAATTGGACTAGATTATCCTCACGGAACTGGTCATGGTGTTGGATATTTTTTAAACGTTCATGAAGGGCCTCATGCTATTTCAAAAAATAACAAAATAAAACTGCAGGAGGGGATGATTTTATCTAATGAGCCTGGATACTATGAACAAAATAAATTTGGAATAAGAATTGAAAATTTAATTTTTATTAACAAAAATAAAAATAAAAAATATTTTGAAAATTTGACTATGTCTCCAATTGATAAAAATTTAATAAATAAAGATTTACTAAATCAAAGAGAAGTAAGATGGTTAAATAATTACCATAAAAAAGTGTACAAAAATATTAAAAAATATATGTCCAAAAATGAAATATTAGAACTTAATAAAGCTTGTTCATCTATTTAAAATTTTATTCCACTCATTTTCAGATAAAATCTGCACTTTTAATTTTTTTGCAAGATCAATCTTTTTTTTAGTAGGTTTTGAGTCTCCAACGACTAAAAAATCCAATTTTTTTGAAACAGATCCTAATACTTTTCCTCCGTTATTTTCTGTAATTGATTTAGCCTCCGATCTGCTCATATTTTTAAATCCACCAGTGAACATAAGTTTTTTATTAGAAAATATACCATCACTATGTTTTACTGTATAATCTTGAATTTCTAATTCATCAATAAGGTCTTGTATGATTTTAACATTAATACTATTAGAGAAAAAAAATTTTAATGAATCAATTTGCGTTTCCCCAATACCATCTAATTCGATTAAAGTTTTTAGAATTTGATTTTTATTTTTTAAATTTATAAATTTTTTAAATTCCTTGATGGTTTTAAAAAAACTAGCCAATATCTTAGCATTTTCTTGCCCAATATGTCTAATACCAATAGAAAAAATAAATTTGTCTAAACTAATCTTTTTTGAGTCATTAATAGATTTTTTTAAATTATTTACAGAAAGATTTCCCCATCCTTCTAAATTTTTAATTTTATTATAATCAAGTTTGAAAATTTCAGATGGTTTTCTTACAAATTTTAAATTCCAAAACTGATCAACAACTTTTTTTCCGAGACCTTCAATATTAAATGCGTCTTTTGATACTAAATGTTTAAGTTTTTCTTTTGCAATATAATTACAATCGTACCCTTTAATACACCTTCTAACTGCATCAAGTTTTTTAGTGCTTTTACTGAATTCTTTTTTTGTTTCTGCTCCACATAGACATTTTGATGGGAAAGTATATTTTTTACTTTTTTTATCTCTCTTTGTTTTATCAACAGATATTACTTGCGGTATTACATCACCAGCTCTTTGAATTTGAATTGTATCTCCAACGCGTATATCTTTTCTTTTAATCTCATCCTCGTTATGTAATGTTGCGTTCGAAACTACCACTCCGCCAACATTTACAGGTTCAACTTTTGCTACTGGAGTAATTGCTCCTGTTCTTCCAACTTGTATCGCTATGTCTTGAATTTTAGTAAAAGCTTTTTCTGATGAGAATTTATACGCTGTTGCCCATCTTGGAGAATTTGATGTATTTCCAAGTCTTTTTTGAAGGGTCGTATCATTTACTTTAAATACTATACCGTCTATATCGTAATCTAAAGAAGATCTTAAATTATTTAACTCTTCATGTTTTCTTTCAATATTAACAACACCATTAATTATTTGTGAAAGAGGGTTGGTAATAAACCCCCACTCATTAATTTTTTTTAAAAAATCTGACTGCTTTTTAAATATCATTGGTTCGATTAAACCAAATCCGTAAGCAAAATATTTAAGAGGAATTTTTGAAGTAATTTTTGCGTCTTTTTGTCTAAGAGTACCGCTTGCTGCATTTCTTGGATTTGCAAAACTATCTTTTAAAAATGTAAAATCTTTTTTTCCTATATAAATCTCACAACGTATTTCCATTAATTCTGGAAAAATTTTTGATTTAATGTTTCTTGGAATACTTGTGATAGTTTGAAGATTTTCTAAAATATCTTCACCGATTAAACCATCGCCTCTTGATAACCCTTTTGTTAATATTCCCTTTTCATAAATTAATGAAGCTGAAACCCCATCAATCTTTGGTTCACAAAATAATTCAACATTTTTATCAAAATTATAGTTTAAAAAGTTGTTTATTTTTTTTAAAAAATCTTTCATATCACTCTCATCAAAAGCGTTAGATAAAGACAACATTGGGCTTAAATGTTTGATTTTTTTAAATTTACTTGACGGCTTAGCACCTACTATTTCACTTACTGTGTTGTTTTTTTTTAGATAAGTATACTCAGTTTCTAAATTTATTAATTCTCTTTTAAGTTTATCATAATCGGAATCAGAAATTATGGGTTTATTATCAATAAAATATAATTTGTTATGTTTTTTTAAATTTTGTATTTTTTTTTTGTGTAAACTAATAATTTCAGGACTTTTTTTCATTTGTTTAAAAACTATCTAATCGTAGATTTTTTTTAACATTTTTTTGATGAGGCTGTCAGTTTTTTTCTTCTTTCTATCAACCATAACATATGATTTGTTTAAAATTTTATAAGATTGTTCATACCATTCACTGGAGTTATAATTATATCCTAAAATTTTAGCAAAACTTTTTGCCTCGTTTTCTAGGCCTAAATGATAGTGTATTTCAACTAATCTATGTAAAGCTTCTTCTATAAAAATTGTTTTATCGTATTTTTTAACAATTATTTTCAATCTATTAATTGCTGGAACCCATTTTTGTAAAGAGATGTAATGCTTAGCTACAAAAAGCTCCTTGGCTGCTAATTGGTTTTGAATTAAATCTTTCTTAAACATTAAATCCAAAGCGTACTCAGTATCTGAATATTCTTTTATAAAGAAATCTATTTTTTGCTTTGCTTTTAAAAGTGGTTGAATATTTTTTTTTTCGTCTGATATTTGTTCAAAGTATATAATTGCAATTAGATAATGAGCATATTCAATATTTTTATCAGCAGGATATGTTTTTAAATATCTATCTAAATTGTCTAAAGCCTGACTATAAAAATTTATTCCGTAGAGACAAAAGCTGCCCATTAAAGAGGACTTAGCTGCAAAATCTACATTTTTGAAATTTCTTTCTGCCTCAAAAAATTTTTTTTGTGCAAAGAAGAAATCTCTTTTATCCATTGCTTCTAACGCAATAGTATATAATTTACTAGGGTCCTCTTTTTGAGCTGCAATATATATTGGCTCATTTTCTTTTGAACACCCTAAAAGTAAAAATAATATTGTAATTAGGAATAGTAACTTATTAACCATATGTTATTTGATAACAGATTAAATTAAACGAGGAAATAAAAAATTGATTATGCGCTGAATGCTACTTTGGTTGATTGAAAGGCTTCTAAATCTTTTTTAATTATTTTTTTATCTATTTCTATGCCTTTTAAAAAGGCTGTTTTTGTTTTAAAAAGTTTTTTTATAAACATATTTGTTAATTCATGTCCTCCTTGATAGCATGTCACTTTTCCTAAAATTCTATAACCTGATAATAAAAAATCACCTGCTAAGTCTAATATCTTATGATTAACGAATTCTTTATCATTTCTTAAACCATTGTTGTTTAATATTTTTTCTCCATCTACTACTACAGCATTTTCTAAAGAACCGCCTTTTGCTAAACCAATCTTTTTTATTTTTTCAATATCATCAAATAAACAAAATGTTCTAGACTCAACAATATCGTCTAGATTATCATTCTGAAAATCTACTCTATTTTTTTGATTACCTATAACTTTATTCTCGTAATCTAATTGAAAATTTACTTCGAAAGATTCGTTTGGTTCAATCGATATTTTTCTTAGACCATCTTTTAATTCCACTTTATTTTTAATTTCTATGTATTTCCTTTTGCATGCTAATGTTTTTGTTTTTGCTTTATTGAAAATTTCTAAAAAATTTTTTGCTGATCCATCCATAATAGGGATTTCTTCATTATTAATCTCAATTATTGCACTATCTATCCCTGATATATAAAAAGCTGCCAACAAATGCTCAACGGTTGAAACTTTAACACCATAATCATTTTCAAGAGTTGTACATAATGTAGTTGAAGAAACATACTTGTAATTAGCTTTAATAATATTATTTTTTTTTAAATCAGTTCTTTTGAAGACAATTCCTTGATCTCCTTTACCTGGTAGAATTGTGATTTTAGAGATCTTGCCTGTGTGCAACCCTACTCCCTCAAATTCAATTTTCTCTTTAAAAGTTTTTTGATAAATTTCATGCATCGAAAGTGTTATACGAGAATATCGTATGGATCTTAAAACAACTTATGTTTCTAAAAAAAACAAAATTTACCCAAATATAGTCTCAAAAACCCTTGCAATTAAGGATTTTTGAGATTGTGTTACCGGTATAGCTTCTTTTTTCCAACCATAATGGACAAGTTTACTCACAAATTGAAACATTTCATCATCTGTTTTATCTTCTAAAATATTGACGATAAATTTTTCATTTAAAGAAAATTCTGATCTATAAATTTCTTTTAAATTTTTAAATTGTGAACTTTTGTTTATGTCTAAAAAAATTATATTTGAAAGGGTATTGTAATATTCAAAATTTATATTTTTGAATATCATTATTTCTGAAAATTCTTTTATTCTTGCAGATATAATTTCATAAATTAATTTTTTTTTGATTTTTCTGTAACCTTCTTCATAAAAAAGATTTTCTTCAATAAGATCTTCCCCCAAGAGCTCATTATATTTAATTTTGTTTAAAATTAATTGAACTGTTTCTTTTTTTAAAAATGTTATTTTACAGATGTCTTGAATAATAATATCGGATCCAAAATTAAAATTTTGTTCAAACTTAAGAGAATTATCTTCAAAAAAAAATATTTTCGATTTATTTTTTAAAATTTCAATAAAGAAGAAAGTATCAGTATTTGAGTTTTTATCACTTATATATGCTCCTTTAACAAAGCTTTGAGCAAATATTTTTTTAATTTTTAAATTGCAATTTTCAAAAATATTATGAATATTTTTATTATTATTTGTGTCAATTAATGTGAAGGATAATTCATGCGAGTAGAAATCACCAAACAATCCTATGGGAAGATTATCAATTTTTTTTTTATCTAAAATAAATTTTGAATTAAAAATATGAATTATAGTTTTTTTTTGTTCATTTTTATCAACGATAGATTTAATTGTATTAATAATATAAGTAATATTTTCTCTTAATATCTGAGATCCGTTCAATGCTTTATAGCCTGAAATATTTAAAAATTTAAAACTTAAATTTTCAAAAATTAAAACCACTTCTTTAAATGTAGAATTAAATTTTTTTTCAATTAAATATATATTCTCTTTTATTAAACTTGATACCTTTTCAATGTCTGTAATATTGTTATTTTGAAACCCAACTATTGGAACATATATTTTATAAACTGTCTTGAAGTTATTTCGATCATCACTTTTTGTAACAAAAAAAATAAAGTTTAATTGATTTATTTCTAAAAACAATGTCAGTAATTTATCTCTCATAAGTTAGTTAATAATAAGCTGATCTTTAATTCTATAGTCAAACATTCTATATTTTTTAAAATCTTTTTTATTCCTTAAATCCAAATAATTTTCTAAACTTTTTAAATAATCTTCTGAAGGTAGCTTAATTACCTTTTTGTCTTTAGTTTCAATATCCCATCGATTTGTCTCAAATAAGGTATATTTATTTATAACTTCTAGAGGAAAATTAATTTTTTTTAAATTTAAATAAAAAATCTTAAATTTTTCTTTGTTTCCAAAAACATAAGGCAAATTTTCATTTTTTTGAAAATACTTAAATTCAATTAAGTCTATTTTTTCACTTAAAAGAAATTTTTGCTTTTTATTTTGTAAGACAGCAATTGGTTTTTTTTCAAAAATTTGTATTTTAAGAGTATTTGGATATTTTTTTTTGATTTTAAAACTCTCAATCAAACTATTTTTAAGCAAAGCTTGTTTTATTTCCTCATCTTTTAACAATATAAGACTCTTATTATAGAATGGGCTTAATAATTTTTTAATTTCTTTATTATCGACTAAATAGTTATTAGTCACAATTATTTTGTTAAGGTTAAATTTTGTGGTTACAAATTTTTGTTGAGAAGTTATTGTTGAAAGTAAAACCAATAATGTTATAGCAATTATTGTTCTTTTTTTCATCTATTGATACTTGCATCTAATAGAATTTTCTCAACTAAATTTTCGAAAGTTATGCCTTTAAAATTTGCAATTTCTGGCACCAGAGATAAACTTGTCATACCTGGTTGTGTATTAATCTCTAATAAATAAAAAGTATTTTTGTAAAATTTAAAATCTGATCTTGTTACCCCTCTACAATTCAATATGTTATGAGTTTTTTTTGCGATTTTTAAAACTTCATTATATTTTTTTTTGGAAATTGTTGCTGGCATAATATGCTTTGTCTTTGCCTGTTTAGTGTATTTTGCTTTATAATCATAAAATAATCTTCTAGGGATTAGTTCTATAGCTCCAAGTGGCACTCCATTTAAAACTGCAGCTTGTATTTCTTGACCTCCGATATATTCCTCGAGGATTATCTCATCATATTTTTTGAATGATATTAGTAAAGATTTAGTTAATTTGTTTTTATTTTTACAGACCTCAACCCCTAAACTAGATCCTTCGTTAATTGGTTTTAAAACAATTGGAAAATTAATTTTTTTATTTTTAATCATTTTGTTAATAAGTGAATTGTTAAATTCAGTTTTTTTTATTGAAAAATATTTAGGTGTTATTATTCTATTTTTAATAAAAATTTCTTTGGAATGAATTTTATTCATAGCATTAAAAGAACTTATTACCCCTGAGTGAGTATAGGGTATCCTCAAGTACTCAAAATAACTTTGTGCTACACCATCCTCGCCATCTCTTCCATGTAAAGCATTAAAAATAACGTTTATATTCTTAGAATTGATTAAATTAAAATTTTTATATCTAGGATCAAATGTTGAAACATTATATCCTTTGTTTTTAAGAGCTTTAATACAAGCTCTCCCACTTTCTAAGCTTACAGCTCTCTCGCCAGAGGTACCTCCTAAAACTACTAGAACATTTTTAAATTTTTTATTCACCGATAATGTTAATCTCTAATTCTAGGTTTACTCCAGTTTTTTCTTTGACTCTCTGTTTTACCTTATTTATTAAATTTTCAATGTCTGATGATTTAGCGTTACCATTATTAACAAAAAAGTTGCAATGTTTTTGTGAAATGGAAGCATCTCCCTCCCTTAAGTTCACACAACCTGCTTCTTTTATCAACATCCAAGCTTTTTTATTTTCGCTAACATTTTTAAAAGTACTACCACATGTTTTAATTTGGCTTGGTTGAGATAATTTTTTTCTCTTAATTAAGTCAGATTGAATTTTTTCTATTTCATGCTTTTTTCTAATTATACCTTTTAATTTTGCTGATATGATAATTAAATCTTTGGATAAATTAGTTCCTCTATATAAAAACTTTATATCTTCTTTTTTAATTTCAATTTCTGAAAGATTTTTTAAATCTATTGCTCGTATTGAAATCAAAACTTTAGAGATATCATTTTCATAACAACCGCTATTCATTATTACAGCACCTCCTATTGAACCTGGTATGCAAGATAAAAATTCTAGATTGCCTATATTGTTATCTTTAGCAAAATTTGCCACTTTTCGGTCTAATGTAGCTGCGCCAAGCTCTAAAATATTTTCATCAAGAATTTTAGTAAAAGCAAAGCCTTGTCCTAATTTAATTACTATTCCTTTTACCCCATTATCCCTGATTAAAGTATTTGAACCAGCGCCAAGAATAGTAGTTTTAAATTTTTTTTTTTTAACTTCTGTTAAAAAATCCAATAGCTGGGATTTATTGTTTGCTTTAAAAAAAAACTCTGCGTCTCCCCCAAGATTAAACCAACTATAATTAGAAAGATTAACACCTTCACTAAAATCGCCCTCAAATTTTTTAGTAAAATTTTTTTCTAAAATCATAATGAAAATTTAAGACCTGCCATCCATTTTGAAATTGTACCAGCCCCCATCCCTATAATTATTTCGTTACTTATTAGATTTTTTTTTAAATAATTACTTAATTCTGACTCATTTTTAACAATTATTACCCGAGTTTTTGAATATTTTGAAATTAATTTCGCAAACTTAAATAAATCAAATTTTAAATTTCGTCTTTCGCCAGCTGCATATAATGGACATAAAATTACAAAATCTGATTTTATAAAACATTTTGAAAATTCACTTTTTAATGAAATAACTCTGGAATATCTATGGGGTTCAAAAACACTAATTATTTTTCTTTCTGGATTTACTTTATTTACACCATCTAATATTGATTTTATTTCAGTTGGGTGATGAGCATAATCATCATAAAAATCATTTTTATTTTTTGTAAAAACTTTAGTCATTCTTCTCTGCACACCAGAAAAGTTTTTTAAAGATTTTTTTGCCAAAAAGAGATTTACCCCGAGGTTAAGACAAATTATTAATGCTGCGGCTGCATTGAGGACATTATGTTTTCCCAGTAATTTAATAGTTATATTTTTTATTTTTTTTATATTATTTTTTTTATCTTTAAAATTTAGATTAAAAGAAGTGCTATTAAAATTATAAATTATATTTTTAATTTGGTAATTAGCTTTTGTATTTTCACCATAAGTTAAAATATTTTTATTTTTTACTTTATCCAAAATTTTTTTAACATTATTATTATCAATACAAACTATTGCTTTACCAGTCGGAGGAGTTTTATTAATAAACTCAATAAAAGAATTTTCCAAATTTTTATAATTTTTGTAATAATCTAAATGTTCATAATCAATATTTGTTACTATTGAGTAATTAATTGGTAATTTTAAAAAACTACCATCGGACTCATCTGCTTCTAATATGGCCCAATCTCCCTTTCCAAGCTTAGCATTACTTTTAAAAGAGTTGATTACCCCTCCATTTATAATTGTTGGATCTAATTTTTGATCATGTAAAATTTTTGCAACCAGCGACGTTGTAGTTGTTTTGCCATGTGAGCCAGTAATGATTATATTTTTTTTTAAAGATACAACGTCAGCTAAAACTTCAGCTCTTGAATAAATTGGAATTTTTTTTTTTTTCGCAGCTCTTAGTTCAATATTATTATTTTTAATTGCAGTTGATTTGACAATAATAGTTGCATTTTTAATATTATTAGAAACATGACCAGTAAATATTTTGATACCAGATTTTGAGCAAATTATTGTATTTTTATTTTTGCTTTGATCACTACCTTGAATTTTAAAACCCATGTTATTCATGATTTGAGCTAAACCGCTCATCCCAATACCGCCTATTCCAATAAAGTGAATAATATCTTTTTGACCTAAATTAACTCTTTTCATGTATAATTTTATTTATTTGAATATTTAAATTACTAAATATTTTTTTGTCAGAATATTGATTTTGTTTTGATATAATATTTTTTAATGCTGATTTGTCTATAAAAATCAATTTTATAAGTTCAAACAATTTATTTTCTATGTCTTTTTCCTCTATCAAATACCCTAATCCTTTTTTTTGGTAAAATTTAGCATTTTTATACTGATGGTTATCTGCAGAAGATGGTAATGGGATTGAGATAAATGGTAATTTAATATTAATTAATTCCCCTAAAACTGATGCTCCTGAACGTGTGATTACTAAATTTACTCTTAAATAATAATCAAGAATTTTATCTGTGAAATTAAATGTTTCATAATCTATTTCAGCTCTCTTATAAAACTGAGATAATTTATCAGTTTGTTCCTGATGGCATTGTTGATAAATCTTAATTTTTAATCCAGAATTTTTTAGTTTTTCGAAAATTTGAGGCAATTTTTCCGCAAAAATTTTTGCAGCTTGACTTCCGCCTAAAACTAAAATTTTAATATTATTAAATTCGCTGTTACTATTTCGAATTAAATCAGAGTCAATTATTTCTTGCCTTATAATATTTCCTAGAACAACGACTTTATTAATATATTTATTTTTAATCCCCTCAATATCTTTGTAGGAAACAAATATCTTTTTTGTGAAGGGTAACAAATATTTATTCGCTTTACCTATAATCAAATTATTTTCATAAATTACAAATCTTATTCTTAAAATTGATGCAGCTATACATGTTGGAAAAGAGGAGTAACCTCCCATCCCAATTACAATTGAAGGTCTTTCAAAAAGTAAAAATATAAATGATTTAATTGTGGAAACGACAATAAAAAAAATGGACAAAAGAAAACTAAAAAAATTTTTTTGCGAAAGCGGTGATGAGGGAATTATTACAAATTTGAGATTTTTATAACCTTTAAGATATTTTAAACCCCTTTTATCTATAGTTAATTTAACATTAAAATTTTTATTTAAAAAATAATTGGCTAAGCTATAGGCTGGAAAAATGTGACCTCCTGT